>Ga0208460_10000180_pt1 | contig 46539 bp, 40 predicted proteins | sample AD_STIC10_MetaG_FD_184436 | JGI IMG/M metagenome (GOLD analysis project Ga0208460, IMG submission 184436) | Active sludge microbial communities of municipal wastewater-treating anaerobic digesters from USA - AD_STIC10_MetaG (SPAdes) (version 2) | ecosystem: Engineered > Bioreactor > Anaerobic >... | reverse complement strand
GGTTGAGATCGGTGGCAACGAACGCTACGTGTCAGTGAGCCGCGCCGAGTTCAAGAAGATCGTGGCCGGCGAAGGCCATATCGAGTTGCAGCAGCCGGTGTTGCCGCTTTGATGGTCGGGATTGGGGAATGGAGAAACACGATAGCTGCCGAATTCCCAAACCTTGTTCCCCCCTCTCCCGCTGGCGGGAGAGGGCTGGGGTGAGGGTGGGCTCCAAGCCAACGCAAGGTCTCGAAAAACACATCATCGTTTCGGAAACGAATCACACCGCAGTCCCTGGTCTTCAGGAATGGGGTGCAATCGGTGTCATGCACTGCAGGCGGCTCCGCACGATCCGCTTCAGCGGGCGCAACTCGAAATTTAGACGCGCGAAGAGTTGGATCTCTGTTTTCGCGGATGGACCACCCTCACCCTGACCCTCTCCCGCCAGCGGGAGAGGGAAGCAGGGAAACTCGATGGCTCCCGAATCCCGAATCCCGGCTCTCAGCGCTGACACTGCGGGCAATAAAACGTGGAGCGTTGGCCGAGGCTGATGACACGGATTGGCCGCTTGCATACCCGGCAGGGTTCGCCGCTGCGGCCATAGACAAACAACTCCTGCTCGAAGTAGCCGGGTGCGCCATCGGGTGAGATGAAATCCCGAAGCGTGGTGCCGCCGCGGCGGATGGCGTGGCCGAGGATGCGTTTGATGGCATCGGCCAGGCTATCGTAGCGTTCGCGCGAAACCGATCCGGCCGCGCGTGAAGGATGGATGCCGGCGGCAAACAGGGCTTCGGCGGCGTAGATGTTGCCGACACCGACCACGATGGACTGGTCCATGATGAAGGTCTTGATCGACGACTTGCGTCCGCGCGAGCGGTGCCAGAGCAGATCGCCGTTGAACTCATCCGACAGGGGTTCAGGGCCAAGCGTAGACAACAGCGGGTGCAGGGTTCCGGGGGGTTGCCAAAGCAGGCAGCCGAAACGGCGCGGATCGGTGAAGCGCAGCAGCTTTCCCGAATCGAGCAACCAATCGTAGTGATCGTGTTTGCCGGGAGCCGCTGATTGATCGAGTACGCGCAGGCTACCGGACATGCCCAGATGCAGCACGGCGCTGCCTGCATCGGTATGCACCAGCAGATACTTGGCACGACGTTCGATGGCGGCAATGCTCTGGCCGGGCAGCTTGCGAATCAGCGTACGCGGGATCGGCCAGCGCAAACTTGGCTGGCGGATGGCGAGGCGTTCAATGCGTCGACCCAGCAGGTGTGGTGCGATGCCTGTCCGCGTCGTTTCGACTTCCGGCAGCTCGGGCATGAGCGTGAGCCTCAGGGTTCGTCTGGTTCGGCGAGGAGCGCCTCGGCCTGCGATGCATCGAGCGTGTAATCGAGCGCGGGCTGTTCTCGATGGGCGATCACGGATCCTTCCGTGTGCGACAGTTGATAGTGAATCGTCGTGCCGTCATCGAGTTGGATCTCGACGGAGATGGCATCGGCTGGCGTGGACGCACCCGCGCGTGCGCTGATTTCCGTCGCCCGTGCCGCACTCCAGGCCGCAGCACGCGCCATGCTCTGCTTTCCATCAATCACCAGCGTCGTAGGCGTGCGACCCGGTGGCAGCAAATGCGGATCGAGTTCGGATTCGGGTGTGGCCAGAAGATAGGGGCTGAAACGATCCGGCACCATGGCGATCACATCGTCGCTGCGCACGTAGCGATCACCGTTGAACGCGTCGGTCATGCCGAAATCAAGCGCCTGGGCATCGATGCGCAGGCTCATCAGGGGTGGGGCCAAGCCGATCTTGGTGGCATCGAGTTCCGCCAGCGGGCGCCGATTGCGCACGGCGGAGCCGGCGATGGCGAGTAGGCGTTCGACTTTCGTTGCATCAGCGGCGAGTGCATAAGGCGCGCGCATCTGCCACTGGCCATTGACGCGCTCGAACACGCGCGCCGTGCAATGCAGGCAACGTACTTCCAGTGTCTGCACCGTGCCCGGATCAATGGCACTCAGCGGCGGTTCGAATTGGTCGACTTCATGGCGCACCTGCAACCACACGCCGATGCCCAGCAGGGCAACCACGGCCAGCAAGATCAGATTGGTGCGTGCAGCACGTTGCATCAACGTTTCCGGCGCCGGCGCCAGATCCACAATCCGCTGGCCGCAAGCAGCAGCGGGAGTACCAGGAGAAAAGCAAAACTCAGCACGCTGAGCGCCGGGCCAGACAGGGCGATGGTGCGGTCCGTGGCCACCGGTTCGGCAATAGTTATCAAAGCGTCATCGGCGAGTAGCCAGTCGAAGATGCGCGTGCCGAGATCGCGATTGCCACCGTTGCCGATAAAGCTGTTGGAGATGAAATCGCCATCGCCGATCACCACCACGCGCTGTTCGGTTTTGGCCGGGCTGGGCGACAGGCGGGTCAAGGCCAGCCCGATATCCAGCGGGCCGGAAAACTCACCGGTATCGCCATCGAAGCGGATGCTGCCCTCCGCTTCGCCAGCCTGTGGAATGTGGCCGGTTTCGGTCCACGACAGTTTGGAAGTTTGCAGGAACGGCGTGATGCTCCAGTCGGGCGGCGTGATCTGTGCCAGCGCCACTGGCTGTGGAAGCAGGGTGCTCAAGTCCAAGCCCTTGACGATGGCATGTTCGGGGTAGGCGCTGAGCGCGACCATGCTCGGATCGTCGATGCCGAGGGCCTGGCCCGCACCATCGACGACGATGCCATCGAGCACACGGATGGACAGGGCTTGGGCAAGGCGATCCAGTCCGTTTTTCTCACCGGCTTCGAGCAACCACAACAGGTTGCCGCCGCGTTGCAGGTATTCATCGACCTTGCCGACGGAGGCGGCATCGAGCGCGACGCGCGGATTGGCGATCACCAGCAAGTCGAGGTTGTCGGGAATCGTCTCCAGCGTGCTCAGTGCGACGTTGACTGGGCGGATGCCGCGTTGTTTCAAGGCATCGCCGAATTGCCCGAGATCGGCATTGGCAACGCCATCCGGCTTGCGTTCGCCTTCGCCTTCGAGAAACCCGACCAGGGATTCGCGTGCGCGCGACAGGCGCAACAAGGCGCTGCTGACATCGGTTTCGCTCAGCGAGCGCAGGCGCTCGCTACGAGAGTTGTAGCGGACGTCCATTTCGCCGTTGATCTGCACCCCGGCAGCGCGCATGGCATTGGGGTCGGCATCGGGATCGACGAAGCGCAGGCTCAGGTCCGGCTTGATCCGCGAATAACGGGCCAGGAAATCACCGATGGTCTTGCGCAATTCGCCGTGCGGGCGCGCGTAGGAAATGATTTCAACCGGGCCCTTGAGCGATTTCAGCAGCTCGACAGATGCCGGGCCAAGGCTCGCCCGCTGCGTGCGGCTCCAGTCCTGCACGAAGCCATGGCGCGTGCTCAGGAATCCGATCAGTAGCGCGAGCGCGATCAGCAACAGGGCGTGGAAGAGATTGGTAAGACGTGTGCTCATCGCTCAACCATGCGCCCGCAGGCCATCCAGCCGGCGCCCAGCAAACAGCAGCGCCAGCGTGGTCAACAACAGGAAATAGACGATATCCACGCTGGCAACCAGGCCGAACAGGAAGGGTTCAAGATGCGTGGACAGGGACAGCCAGTTGATCAGCGCATTGTCGATGCCCTGGAAGCGCGCTCCCATGTCGAGCATGGCAAGAAAGCTGCCGATCACCAGGGCCGCAGCCGCCGCCAGCGCCGGATGCGAAGTCCAGGCGGAGCAGGCGATGCCGATGGCGGTCAGTGCGCTGGCATACAGCAACAGCCCGAGTGCTGCCGCCGCCAGGCGCCCGAGGTCCATGTCCGTGCCAAAGTGCAGGGCCAGCGGCATAGCCAGCGCGATCACAACCACCAGGGCGACCAGCGCATAGGCGCCAAGGAACTTGCCGAGCACGATGCGCAGATTGCCGATGCCCGCAGCCAGCAGCAACGGCAGGCTGTGGTTCCTGCGTTCGCCGGCAAGGCTGCGCATGGTGGCGAGCGGCACAATCAGCATGAGCAATCCGGACAAGCTGCGCAGCAAGGGAATTGCAATCAGGTCGGTTGCACCCTGGGAATTCGGCACGTTGGCGAGCTTCGGCACGATGCGCAGGTAGGCATCCAGCGCAACCAGAAATTGCCAGGCGAGCAAGGCGCAGGTGAGCGCCAGCACCACCCACGCAAACGGTTGCACGAACTGGCGCTTGATGTCATTGCGCGCAATCAGCAGGAAGCCGCTCATGCCGCGGATTCCATCGACGGCGATTCACTGGCGATCCGAACGAACTCGCTCTCCAGCGCTGCAATTTCCGATAAGGGTGCCGTCTTGCGCAATCGGCCGCGGTGCAGGATCGCAACCCGGTCACAGCAGGCCAGCACATCCGAAAGCACATGCGTGGAAAGCACCACCGCGCAATCCTTGGCCATGCTGCGCATCAGTTCGCGCAGGCGCAGGGCCTGGATGGGATCCAGGCCGGAGGCCGGTTCGTCGAGAACGATCAGGGACGGCTCGTGGATGATGGCCTGGGCCAGGCCCACGCGTTGGCGAAAACCCTTGGACAGCAGGCTGGTCAGGCGGTGACGCATCTCGCCAAGCTCGCATCGCGCAATGGCCTGCTCAACGGCCTGGTGAACCTTGTCGCGACCGATGCCATGCAAGCGCGCACAGAAACGCAGGTATTCCTCGACCGTGAGCTCTCCATGCAGGGGCGGTTCCTCCGGCAGATAGCCGATGCCGCGACGGGCCAGCTGAGGATGGCTGGCCAGGTCACGACCTTCCACAAACACCGTGCCGGTACTGGGCGTGAGCATGCCCACCATCATGCGCAACGTGGTCGACTTGCCCGCACCGTTGACACCCAGCAGCCCAAGCACCACACCGCGCGGCACATCGAGGCTCAGGTCCTCAACGATGGTGTTGCCGGACAAGCGGCGCGATACGTGGGAAAGGGAAAGTACAGGGGCAGGGATATTCATCTCGTCGGGATTGTTCCGGCAATGCAAGCGGAGGGCAAGCCCGCAACGCAAACCCGCGCTCCCGTTCCCGTAGGTAGGACTTCAGCCCGGCGTGCAGCCTGCCGCTTTTGTAGGTCGGAATTCATTCCGACATGCCGGTCGCGCATCAACAGAATCGTCGGGTTGCAACCAACGACAATGCTGAAACGGCGCATGCACGCCTATCTGTACAACCGCAGTTCGAGTTGGTGCAGGTCGGAATTAGTCCGACACGCAGCCTGCGGCTCCTGTAGGTCGGACTTCAGTCCGACACGCAGCCTGCGGCTCCTGTAGGTCGGACTTCAGTCCGACAAGCAGCCCGCACATTGCCAAGAGCGTCGGGTTGAAACCCGACCTACCCAATCGCCGTTATCCATGAGCGTTGGAGCCAGTGCCTTGCGCTTGCGATGAAAGCCAGGCCAGAAAACAGAAAACCCGCCGGGAGGCGGGTTTTCCTAAAAATACCAAGACACTGGATGACCAGCCTACGGCTGTTGTGAAGCGCTTCCGGCCTTCGCCGGGATGAAGCATCGGCAAAGCCGCGCGCCATGCGCGCGGGCCGATGCTTCATTTGATTTTCGCTTCCTTGTAGGACACATGCTTGCGCACGACGGGGTCGTACTTCTTGACCTCCATCTTCTCGGGCATGTTCTTCTTGTTCTTGTCGGTGGTGTAGAAATGGCCGGTGCCGGCAGAGGACACGAGGCGGATCTTGTCGCGCTTGGATGCCATGTTCGATTACTCCTCAGATCTTCTGGCCGCGCGCGCGCAGCTCGGCAATGACAACTTCGATGCCCTTCTTGTCGATGGTGCGCAGACCATGGCTGGAAACCTTGAGCTGGACCCAGCGGTTCTCGCTGGCCACCCAGAAGCGGCGCTCGTGCAGGTTCGGCAGCCAGCGGCGCCGGGTCTTGTTGTTGGCGTGGGAAACATTGTTGCCGGACTGGAAACTCTTTCCGGTGACTTGGCATACCTTTGACATGCGAACCTCGTCGTTGTCGGTTGCCGACCTTGGCCAGGTCGGAAGCGGCCCAGCGGCGCCGATGCGCCACACGAAGCTGGGGGAGCTTCAGCATCGGAAGGGGGTCGTGTACCGGTCCCCGCCGACCCGAAAAACCGGGATGAAGGCTGAAGCGAGCCGCGCTTTATAGCGGATTTGGCCATTCCTGGCAAGTTTCAGGGGGCAAGCGGTGGCCGTGGGAAATCAGATCTCGTCAATCCCGCTGCGACGCGAGCGGCGAATCAGCCAGGCCACGCCGCGCAGGTCGGCGATGCCGACCAGGGCGCGATTGAGGTTGTTGTACTTGGAACTGCCTGCGCTGCGCGCACGGTGGTTGACTGGCACGCTTTTCACCTGCCAGCCGGCGCGCTGCATCAGGGCGGGCAGGTAGCGGTGCATGTGGTCGAAGTAGGGCAGGTCGAGGAAAGCGGCACGTTCGAACAGCTTGATACCGCAGCCGGTGTCCGGGGTTTCGTCCTTGAGCAGGCGGCTGCGGATCGCATTCGCCCATTTCGATGCCCAGCGTTTGCTGCCCGAGTCTTGTCGGTTCACGCGCCAGCCGGCAAACAGCTTGATCGATTCCGACGATTCATTGCGCATGGTCAACAGCTTGGGGATGTCGGCCGGGTCGTTCTGGCCGTCGCCATCCAGGGTGGCAATCCACTCACCGCGCGCTGCCTTGACGCCGTTGCGAATGGCCGTGCTCTGCCCGCTCTGCGTGTGGTGTTGCAGAACGCGCAATTCCGGGTTGGCCGCCTTGGCTGCTTTCAGGATCGACACGGTGTCATCGCGACTGGCGTCATCGACGTAGACGATTTCAAAATCGACCTTGCCGCGCAGTGCCGCAGTGATCTCCGCAATCAGAGGCAGCACGTTGTCGCGCTCGTTGAAAACGGGGACGACGACGGAAAGGAAAGGCATGGGGTTCGTGGTCTGCTTCAACGGATGCGGCCGAGGATGCCATCCAGTTCATCCAGGCTGTGGTAGTGGATGACGACCTTGCCGCGACCACCGCGACCATGATTCAAGGCCACGCGTGCTCCCAGCTTTTCGGCAAGTTGGCTTTCCAGGGCCAGGATGTCGGCATCGCGCTTGGGCTTGGCGGGCTTGCCCTTGGGAAGTTCGCTGGAGAGACGCACGGCCTGTTCCAGTTCGCGCACCGACCATTGTTGATCCACCGCCTTGCGTGCCAGCGCAATCGCGCGCGCTGCGGGCAGGGTGAGCAGGGCGCGACCGTGGCCCATTTCCAATTGGCCGTCATCAAGCAGTTTGCGGATTTCCTCCGGCAGTTCGAGCAGGCGCAAGAGGTTGGACACGGCGGCGCGCGAACGTCCCACCGCATCAGCGGCTTGCTGGTGGGTGAGTTTGAATTCGGCAATCAGGCGCGCCAGTGACTGCGCTTCTTCCAGCGGAGAGAGGTTCTGGCGCTGGATGTTCTCGATGAGTGCGATGGCGATGGCCGAACGATCATCGATCTCGCGCACCAGGGCCGGAATTTCCGCAAGGCCGGCCAATTGACTGGCGCGCCAGCGGCGCTCGCCGGCGACAAGCTCGAAGCGACCGCTGGAGATTTCACGCACGATGACCGGCTCCAGCACACCCTGGCTCTTGATCGACTCGGCCAGTTCATTGAGCAGGTCTTCATCGAAATGACGGCGTGGCTGGTGCTTGCCGGCGCGAATACTCGCCACGCCGAGCGTGCGCAGTTCTCCCGACGAACCTTCGGCTGCAGAGGAATCATTTTTCGCATCGCCCGAGCCGAGCAGGGCGTCGAGTCCGCGGCCCAGGCTCTCGCGTTTCTTTGCTGCCATGAGTGTGGAAATCCTAGGATGCAGTCGGTTGGGCGGAGTTGCGCTCGCGGCGCAGCATCTCTCCGGCCAGGCCGAGGTAGGCGATGGCACCGCGTGATTCGCGGTCGTACAGGTTGATTGGTTTGCCGTGGCTGGGTGCCTCGGCCAGGCGGATGTTGCGCGGGATGATCGAGCGCAGCAGTTTTTCGCCAAAGTGCTTGTGCAATTGCGCCGAGACATCGTTGCTCAGGTTGTTGCGCACGTCGTACATGGTGCGCAGCAGGCCTTCGATTTCCAGGCCCGGGTTGAGGCGCTTGCGCACGGCATTGATGGTGTCGACCAGGCTGGAAAGCCCTTCCAGCGCAAAGTATTCGCATTGCATCGGGATCAGCACGCCGTGGGCGGCGGTCAAGGCGTTGATGGTCAACAGGTGCAGCGACGGCGGACAGTCGATGAGAATGGTGTGGTAGCGGTCGCCCAGTTTTTCGAGCTGGTCCTTGAGCCGATGCTCGCGGGCGAGGCCATCCATCAGCTTGATTTCTGCCGCGGTGAGATCGCCATTGCCCGGCAGCAGGTCAAAACCGCCCTCGGTCTTCACGATGGCCTGCTCGATAGGCACTTCTTCCAGCAGCACGTCGCAGCCGTTGGGTTTGGCGTTGCGCTTGTCGATGCCGGCCGCCATGGTCGCGTTGCCCTGCGGATCGAGGTCCACCAGCAGGATGCGCCGGCGCGTCTCCGCCAGTGCCGAAGCGAGGTTGACGGCGGTGGTGGTCTTGCCCACCCCGCCTTTCTGGTTTGCCACGGCAATGATGCGAGTCATGCTGATTCCGGGTGTTTCCGGGGTCGCGAAACAGCCCGCAACCCGCCCTTGAACTGCCCATGTTGCGTGAGCCGGACGCAACTGACAACGCCCCGTCCCGGAATTTTCAACCCAATCGACGCGAAATCGGGCCTGCCAAGGGCGCCCTGGACCTGATCAGGCCGGTTCGGGCAGGCGTTCCAGCACCAGCAAATGGCGCTCGGCATCGAGGCCTGGAACCTTGATCTCGTGCACTTCAGCCAGTCGGAAACCGGTTGGCAGATGGTCGAGTTCGTCTTGCGGGAACTTGCCCTTCAGCGCCAGCCAGCGTCCGCCTGGGGCCAGCAGGTGGCCGCCCCAGTCCAGCATGTCTGCCAGGCTGGCAAATGCGCGCGCGGTGATGCAGTCGAATCGACCACTGACGGCCTCGACCCGGCCTTCGATCACGCGAGCCTGTTCCAGCTTCAATTGACGAACCGCCTCGCGCAGGAAGCGGGCCTTCTTGCCGTTGGAATCGACCAAGTGAACCTCAAGGTCCGGTCGTGCCAGGGCCAGTGGAATGCCCGGAATGCCGGCACCGGTGCCCAGATCCGCCAGTGAGCTGCCGCGCACAAAAGGCAGCACGGCCAGGGAATCGAGCAGGTGGCGGGTCACCATCTCCAGTGGATCGCGCACTGCAGTCAGGTTGTAGCTCGCGTTCCAGCGGATCAACAGTTCGAGGTAATCAAGCTGCTGCCCGATTACGGAATTCGGCAGTTCGATGCCAAGCGTCGCCAGCCCCGCGCACAGCCGTTGGCGCATCTGTTCGCGAATCGACATGGGAGGGTTTGCTGGAAATGGCTCGCCAGTATCGCGAGGCAATGGGGCGAAAACCAGCCCTCGAAGCGTGTTAGGCGGCGTTGCGCAGATCTATGCGGGTTACCAGCAATCCGCGTTCGCGGAATTCCGAGTTCAAGGACTGCTTCAGCCACGCGCGGCGATCATTGGGCTCGCCTGGCACGCCACCATGGCCGAGCAGGGCAACCGCGCGCTCGCGCAACAGCGAGTCAACGGATTCAATCACCGTGTCCGCGCGTTCCGGATCCAGCACCTGGTAGTAGACGCAGGCATGGCAATCGCCACCGGAATTGAGTTTTGCATCGATTTCGAGCTGGCTGCCGCTCAGGCTCATGCGGTGGGAGACCCGCTCGATCAAGGGCATGACGAAATGCATGCCGGCGCCGAGGAATCGCACCTGGCCGCCAAGACGGCGCATGGAGTGAACCTGACCTTCCGGAATACGTCGCACGCAGGCGATGGCTATCAAAGCCATCATCGCGAGCAGGATCCAGAGGTTTTGCGGCAACATTTACTTTACCTACAGATGCTTGGATGCGTTTCTTGAAGTGAAGACTAACAAAGGCTGCGCGCAAAGGGAATAACGCACCCTTAACATTTTCCGGATTTCGCAGACGACCAACGCGGAACCGATTCACAGTTCCGGCGTCTGCGCGGATGGATGCGCCCGCAAGGACAAGCAAGAAGAAGGCCAGACACCTTCTGCGCCTCTGGAAAACGCGCGCTGTCTTTTCGAATCAGCGCGCGATGCAGGCGTACTCAGGGTCGAAGGTGCGACTCGAACAACTCCAGCACGCGTCGGTACTCGTCATACCAGGAATCGGCGTGGACGAAACCATGGCGTTCCAGCGGGTAGCCGGCCAGTTCGAAGTCTGTCTTTCGCAGCTCGATGAGGCGCTGGTAGAGGCGCACCGAATCCTGGAACAACACGTTGTCGTCCAGCATGCCGTGGGCGATCAGCAAGCCTCCCTTGAGGCCATCGGCAAACTCGATCGGTGAGGAGCGACGGTAGGCGATCGGATCATCCTGCGACGTGTTGAGGATGTTCGAGGTGTACTCGTGGTTGTAGCTGGTCCAGTCGGTGACCGGGCGCAACGCGGCGCCGGCGGCAAACACCTCGGGTGCACGGAACATGGCCATGAAGGTCATGAAGCCGCCGTAGGAGCCGCCGTACACGCCCACGCGCTTGGCATCGACCGAGTGTTTGGCCACCAGCCAGTTGACGCCGTCGATCAGGTCTTCCAGTTCCGGATGGCCCATCTGTCGATAGATGGCCGTGCGCCAGTCGCGGCCATAGCCCTCCGAGGCGCGGTAATCCATGTCCAGCACCACATATCCCTTTTCGGTAAGCAGGTTGTGGAACATCTGCTCGCGAAAGTAGTTGGGGTAGCCGAGCACCGTGTTCTGCAGGTAACCCGCGCCGTGCACGAACAGCACCGCCGGATACTTCTTCGAGGCATCGAAATCCGCCGGCTTGTAGAACTTTGCGTAGATCGGATCGCGCGTGTGCGTGGACGGGACTTCGACAATTTCCAGCTTCGGCCAATCGAGCGCCTTGTACTCGGCGGTGCGGGTGTCGGTGAGCTGTCTTGATTGCGAGCCATCCACGGCATGCACGGCCAATTGTGCCGGCGTGTAAGCGGATGACTGCAACACGGCGAGGCGGCTCCCGTCCGGCGACAAGGCGAAGCTCTCCATGCCCTGCACGCGGGTTATCTGTTGCAACTGGCCACCCTTGGCCGCCACCCGATAGACATCGTAGGCATACGGGGCTTCGGCATTGCTGCGCAGATAGAACCAGGCGCCATCCGCACTCGGGACCGGATTGGATACTTCGAACTTGCCGGAGGTCAGGGCCTTGGCATTGGCGCCTGGACGCTTGCTGTACAGGTGCGAGTAGCCGGTCTCCTCGCTCACGTACCACAGGCTCTGGCCATCCGGACTCCAGCCAAATTCATTGAAGCCCCAATTGATCCAGGCGGCATCGTGCAGTCGGTGCTGGCTGACCAGGGCGTGCTTGCTGAAATCGACAGTGCTGATCCAGCGGTCCTTGTTGTCGATGGCGCGCAGCTGGATCGCAATTTGGCTGCCGTTGCGATTCCAGGACATGGTCCAGGCGGTGACCGCGCGTTGTACTTTGGTTTTGGCGGACTTGTCGGGAGTCTTGCTGCTGTCCGCGTCGACGTTCATCAATCCCGCCTTGCGGTTCTCTTCGCGAATCGCCTCCAAGGGGTCGTCGGTGATGCCAGGCAGCGCATCCATGGCGAGCGCGTGCACTTGGCGATCCTTGAGATCAACCAGCCAAAGCGAGTGCGGCGCGGGCAGGTTGCGGCCGACACGGGTGCGTTCGTCTTCCTGCTCCTCGTAGCCGGATTCGGTCACGTAGTGTTGGAGCTTTGCCACCTTGCCCGCATCGAAATCCTTGGGCGTGGTCACCACCACCAGATAGCGGCCATTGGGTGACAGGCTGCTGGAGAAAATCTTGACCTTGTCGCCGAGATACACCGGCATGGGAGCGCGGCTGGCGTCCTGGGCCTGGAATTGCTCTGCGTGTACGCGCTTGGCGTCGCGGTCGTTCTTGATGTCGCGCAGGGTGGAGAACAGGCGCAACTGCAAGTCACCGAGTTCATCGGGCTTCTTGGCCTGCGGATCGTTCTCGGCAAGGACAATCGCAGCCGGTCCCGTCACGCTGCTGGCGAACTCGTGCACAAACCAGTCGGTGCCGACCGTGAACTGCAAGGCAGCGTCATCGCTTGAAAACTGCACATCCGATTCTGCCTGCGGCGAACGTGTGATCTGCTCAAGCTGGCCACTGCCCAGGTTGCGCACAAACACGTCGCCGTTGCGGATGAAGGCGGCACGGGTGTGGGCGCGGTCAAAGACCACATGGTCGCCGTCGGCGTCGCTCATCATCTGTGGAGTAACGATTTGATCGCTGCCGCTGGCCGGGTCCATGCGATGCAGGTCGAGAACGCTCGAACCTTTCTGCTTGAGCGAGTAGTAGATGGACTTGCCATCCGCGCTCCAGTAGGGGGACTCCACGGCGGGCCCGATCCAGTCCGGATTGGCCATGGCCTGGTCGAGGGTAATGGCCGATGCCGGCGATGCGCCCAGAGCGGACACAAACAGGGCCAGGATGAGGGGCATGCGAAGCATGGTCGGGCTCCGGTTGGACGGGAAACCGGCAATCATACCGGCATGATTCACATGGACCATGCGCCAAAAGTCAGCGGCACCCGCCATGCATCCACGTAGAATGACGTCCTGATTCCCAGCTTCAGGATCCTCCATGCTCGACTGCGTTCAGACGGAAACCGGTGTCGCACCGAAATTCTCGGTGATCTGGCTGCATGGGTTGGGTGCCGATGGCAATGACTTCGGACCCATCGTGCCGGAACTGATTGCACGCGATTGGCCGGCCATCCGCTTCGTGTTCCCGCACGCCCGGGTGCGTCCAATTTCGGTCAATGGCGGTGCACGCATGCGCGCGTGGTACGACATCACCGGCTTCGAGATCGCCCAGCGGCAGGATGAAGCGGGCATCCGCTATTCGATGACCGAACTGGAGGAGTTGATTGCGCGCGAGGTTGAACGCGGCATTCCGTCCTCGCGCATCTTCCTGGCCGGATTCTCGCAGGGGGCAGCCATGGTGTTGTCCGGCGGCCTGCGTCACGCCCAGCGCCTGGCCGGCATCATCGCGCTCTCCGGCTATGTGCCGCTGGCAGACGCGCTGGCAACCGAGCGCTCGGAGGAAAATCGCGGAGTGCCGATCTTCATGGCGCACGGCAGCGTGGATCCCATCGTGCCGCAGCCCCTTGGCATGCTCGGGCGGGATTTCCTGCGCAACCTGGGTTATGGCGTGGATTGGCACAGCTATCCGATGGCGCATCAGGTTTGCGCCGAGGAAATCCTCGATCTGCGCAACTGGATGGGTGCGCAACTGGCCAGCGCGACCGATTGAGCGCACGGCACCATGCCCGCGATCCGTACAACCTGCCCCGTGACTGCGCCGTGAGCAAGCCCGCGAGCCCAGCGGCCAAGCATCACTGGCTGCCGCAATTTTGCAGCCTGCCGACCTTGTTCGCGCTCATGGTCGTGGCCGAGATCGTGGCCCTGGTCATCGCCATGGCCCCGCATCGCAATGCGCGCTCCTGGATCAGCGAACTGGCGGTGGCCAGTGTGTTCGTGCAGTGGCTGGCACTCTTGAATGCGGTGGTGCTGTGTTCGTCGCGCGAGGCCCTGCAGCGAATGACCATTCGTGCCGGGTTTGCCTGTGCCTGGCTGCTCGCGGTGATCACGACGGGATTGGGCAGTGCCGTGGTTTATTCCATGGATCATGTGCTCGATTACGGATTGACCGGACCCAGCGGAAGCGGATGGCGCTTCGTGCTCGGCAATGCGGCCATCTGCTCCCTGATCGCGGCAGCGCTGCTGCGTTACCTGTATGTCCGCGAACTCTGGCAGGAACGCGTGCATGCCGCGGCCAAGGCCCAGGTCGATGCATTGCAGGCGCGCATCCGGCCGCACTTCCTGTTCAACAGCATGAACACCATTGCCAGCCTGATTCGCAAGCGACCGCAGGATGCGGAGCGTGCAGTCGAGGACCTCTCGGACCTGTTCCGCGCGGCACTTGGCACGCAGGATGCCTTGGCCACGATGGGCGAGGAGCTCGACCTGATCGAGCAGTACCTGCGCATCGAAAGCCTGCGCCTCGGTGAAAGGCTGGTGCTTGATCTCGACGTGGCTGCCTTGCCCCGCGAACAACCGTTGCCGCCGCTGCTGCTGCAGCCATTGATCGAGAATGCGGTCTATCACGGCATCCAGCGCTTGCCCCAGGGTGGCACCTTGCACGTACTGGGCAAACGCGATCAGGACATGATCGAGATCACCATTCGCAATCCGACGCCGCGTGATCGCGCGCGGCCGGGCAATGCGCACGCCCTCGCCAATGTGCGCGCGCGCATCGAGTACCATTTCGGTGAGAAGGGGCAGCTGCAGGTGCACGCCGGTGAGGAGGAATTCCAGGTCACCGTGCGCCTGCCGGTTGGAGCGATGAAATGAAGGCACTGGTGGTGGATGATGAGTCACTGGCGCGCGAGCGATTGATCGATCTGCTCGCCGACATCGAATCCATTGAGGTGGTCGGCGAAGCCGCCGATGGTCGCGAGGCGATCGATGCCGTGCAGCGGCTGTTGCCCGATCTGGTGCTGATGGATATCAGAATGCCCTGCATGGATGGCCTCGAGGCGGCCCGTCATCTTGGTGCCCTGCAGGATCCGCCCGCCATCGTCTTTTGCACCGCCTATGACGAGCATGCGCTCGCCGCGTTCGACGCCAATGCCGTCGACTACCTGCTCAAACCCATTCGTGCCGAGCGCCTGCGTGCGGCCATCGAGCGCGCCGGGCGCTTCAGCGGAGAGAAGCTGGTTCGTATCGAGAATGCCAGTCCGGTTCGACGCGAACGCAGCCACCTGTGCGCGCGCGTGCGCGGCAGCCTTGTGCTGGTGCCGATTGTCGAGATCGATTACCTGCTTGCCGAGGACAAATACGTGATCGTCCACTATGCCGGCAACCAGGTGCTGATCGAGGAACCCTTGAAGATGCTGGAAATTGAATTTGGAGATCGCTTCGTGCGCATCCACCGCAACTGTCTGGTGGCGCTTGATCGCCTGGCCGGCCTGACGCGAACCACCGATGGACGCGTGCTGGCCAGGCTCGAACGCATGGACGCCAGTCTTGAGGTCAGTCGTCGCAACCTGCCAGCGTTGCGCAAACTGGTGCGCTCGCTGTGAAACGACTGCGCATCGCCACGCGCCAGAGCGCACTCGCCCTGTGGCAAGCCGAGCATGTCGCCGCACGCCTGCGCGCCGCGCACGCGGGGCTCGACATCCAGTTGGTGCCGATGACTACCCGTGGCGACCAGATCATCGACCGGCCGCTGGCCGAAATCGGCGGCAAGGGCCTGTTCCTCAAGGAACTTGAAGTGGCCTTGCAGGAAGGTCGCGCCGACATCGCCGTACATTCATTGAAGGACGTGCCGATGGAGCTCGAACCCGGATTCGCCATTGGCGCGGTATTGGAGCGCGCCGATGCCGCCGACGCCTTCATCAGCAACGCCCATGCGCATCTTTCGGATCTGCCCAAGGGTGCGCGGGTGGGAACCTCATCCTTGCGTCGCCAGGCACAGCTGCGCGCATTGCGCCCGGACCTGCACCTGCTCGACCTGCGCGGCAACGTGAACACGCGCCTGGCCAAACTCGATGCCGGGCAGTACGACGCCATCATTCTTGCCTGCGCGGGGCTGGAGCGGCTGGGGCTTGGCGAGCGCATTCGTTCGCGCCTGTCAGCCCCGGACTGGTTGCCGGCGGTGGCGCAGGCGGCCATCGCCATCGAACAACGCGCCGCCGACGACGGCGTGGCCGCGCTCACGCGCGTGCTCGACGACGCGGACACGCGCCGCTGCGTGGAGTGCGAGCGGGCCATGAATCGACAACTGCATGGCAGCTGCAATGTTCCGATCGCGGCCTATTGCATCGAAACGGAAAACGGGCTTCTGCTGCATGGACTGGTAGGCGATGCAAGCACCGGTCGCCTGTTGCGGGCCGAGTCGCACGCATCCGATCGCAGCGCGGGCGAGATGCTCGGCCAACGTGTTGCTCACATGCTGCTGGCCCAGGGCGCCGGGGAAATGTTGGGCAACTGAAAGCTGTTGCTCTGAGCAATAAATTCCGTTCGTGGTGAACGCCCAAGCCCCGTTCGTGGTGAGCCAAAGCCTGTCCTGAGCACAGTCGAAGGGAACCATGAACGGCTCTCACTCCCTCCGTTCATGGTTCCCTTCGACTGTGCTCAGGACAGGCTTGTCGAACCATGAACGGACTCGCGCCGAAATCCGTTCATTTCTCGAGAGGGTCGGAATGACGTTTTCCCGGATTTCGCTGCGCTTCATCCGGGCTGCGTTGCTCAAACCAGTTCGTGGTGAGCCCACCATGCCGTTCGTGGTGAGCCCGTCGAACCATGAACGGGCTCGTGCCAAGATTCGCGCATTCTTCAAGCTGCCAGAAACGAAACTTATCCCGGATGACAGGCCGGTTCCCCGGCCTGCCCTTCGGGCCAGCGCTTCGCGCATGTTCGCTACGGCATCCTGCCTACGCAGTGCGCTGCGCTTCATCCGGGCTACTCACTGAAAGCTGTCGCTTTGCCCGCGAAACGGGAAGTCTCATGGAGACTCCCCGTTTGCTTGTCGCAATGACCCAGGATCAGCGGTGTGCTGATCCTGCAAGGCTTCAGAACTTGAACACCAGGTTGGTGGTCAGCAGCGTATCGGTCTTCTTGGTGCCCGGAGTCACGTCGGAGTTGTGGCGCACCTGGTAGCCGACCTTGAGTGCGAGGCGGTCGTTCATGCTCACGGCGAGCCCGGTGTCGTTCTGCAGGAACGTGTTGTTGGAGCCGGCTTCGACCAGGGTGGTATTTTCCAACGCGGTGGTGTCGGTGAACTTGTGCTTGTAGGCGATCAGGCCACGTGCCACGATCTTGCCTTCAACGTCCGGATCGACAATCGTGGTGACCGGCGGATCGCCGGCCGTCACGGCGAATGCACGCGGATCAGCGCGGCGATAGCCGGGGCCGACTTCGGCGGAGAATTCAGTCTGCTGGTTCTTGATGAAGGTGTAGCCGTAGCCGATGGAGACGATCCACTGGTAGTCGAACGGCGAGAAGTCATCGTTTTCATAACGCGCGGCACCGACCAGATAGCTGCGCTCATCGAACTTGTACGCCGAGGATGCGCCACCTTCGAAGCGGTTGGCGGTGAGGTCATACACCCCATTGGCTTCACCCTTGCTGCGCAGCGCCTTGAGGAAGAAGTTGTGCTTCCACAGGGCGTCTTCCTTGGTGAAATCGAGCTTGGCGTTGACGTTCTGCGACTTGGAATTGCCGGTGGTCAGGGCAAGTCCGAGTTCGCCACTGCCGGTCCATGCGCCATCCTGGGCCTGGGCGGTGAACGGCACGGCGGCAAGCAGAGCGCTCGCGAGGAGAGCTTTTTTCATGTGGAATTCCTTGGGGGATTGATTGGATGAAATGCCGATGCGCAAGCAGCGCAGCGGCACAGCGGCGCAAATGCTAGCGATCAGGATTGAACGTGAAGTGAATGCGCAGCGCGCCTTTCACAGATGTTTACCCGCTGCGGGCGCCGTAAAACAGCATCACGGCGTGTTTTGCTTCGGCAAAAAACAACCAGCGCTCAATGAAGATTCCGCCCATGCCGAACAGCACGGCAAGCCAGGACGCCCATGCGCCGGCCGATGGCAGCGCAAGCGCCAGCACGGCCAGCAGTGTGGGCATGCCGAATCCAAACGCAAGCACAAGGGCACGCAATTTGTGGGCGTGCTTGCGGGCAAGGCGAAAACCCATTTCGTGGGTCAGGTAGTTCTCCTCGGTGTGCGGTTGCTCGACGCTTCGCACCGTGCCGAGCGCGCCCAGGCCCGTCGCATCCGGCGCTGCTGCCCCGGGTTTGTCGAGGAATTGCCAATAGGCCAGCTTGAGAACGCCGGCAGCCAGTGCCGCTGCGCAGATGCCGATCAGCAAGGAGGACGAGGTGGTCGAGGCTTGCATCATGCCGATCAGCAGCCAAAGCCAGAGCGCACCGCTGTAGATTCCGAGCACGAGGTAGGCGGGCACGACAAAGCGGTTGTGCCAGGCCCGAATTGGCTTCAGGCTGGCGTAGATGTTGGCGGTGCAGAACAGGGTGACGATCGCCAGCAACAAGAGAATGCCACCGGCACCGCGGCTGCCGGCCATGCGCAGCAGCCAATTTGAACTGCGGGTGTCGATGGCATCACCTGTTGCCCACCCGCCAAGGGTGCAGGCCAGCAGCATGGCGCCCGCAGGGATGTAGCAGAGCAGGGCCGCAACGCCTTCGCGAGAAAGCCAGGAGCTGCGCCACTGGGACAGTGCGCGCCAGGCCCGTTGCGGTTGGCCGAGATGGGCAAGTGAAGAAAACAGGCCGGCGCTGACCAGGAGGAATCCGGCACACAAGGCGGCACCGACGAGATCGGTCGCGGCCCACGCGTTGCGATCATCCGCAAGGCGTGGCGCAAGCAAGCTCAGCCATCCGCTCAGGATCCAAAGGCCATAACCGGCACCGGAAGCCACCGTGAAGAAAATGATCGAGAAGGTCGGTCTCATGAGGGCTGCCAGGCTCAGCGCGACAACACGCGATCAATCCAGCGCAGCAGCGGCGGCATCGGCATTTCATCCGGTGGTTCGGGATGACTCGTCGGCTTGGGCTGTGAGGCGTCGCGTCGCGGGCGTGGTGGCAGGTAACGGTTGACGGGTTGGTAGCCGAGTTCGGGCATCAAGGCATAGCCGCCGCGTTCGGCGACCAGCTTCGAGACGTTCGAGTTTTCATCGCCCAGATCGCCAAAGTGCCTGGCGCGGGTTGGGCAGGCCTTCACGCAGGCTGGTTGGCGATCGGCGGGTTCCAGGGTTTCGTTGTAGATGCGGTCAACACACAAGGTGCACTTCTGCATCACCCCGCGCTTGGCGCTGAACTCGCGCGCACCGTAGGGGCAGGCCCAGGCGCACAACTGGCAACCGATGCACTTGTCCTCATCGACCAGCACGATGCCGTCCTCGGCCCGCTTGTAGCTTGCCCCGGTCGGGCACACGGTGACGCAAGCCGGCGTCTCGCAATGCAGGCAGGAGCGGGGGAAGTGAACGGTTTGCGTTGCAACGGGAATCGGGAGCGGTGAATGGGGAATGGAAGAAGCGCAGGGTGATTTGTGCGCTGCTCCCGCTTTTTCGATTCCCGATTCCCGTTTCCCGACTCTCGGCTTCCCAGCGATTCCCGAATCCCCAATCCCGAATCCCTGCACTTCATACGAATGAATGCGGTTGAACCACACGCCGTCCGGTTCGGCGCCGTAGGGGTCGGAATCCGGCAGCGGGCCGAAGCTGCCGCCGTCGTTCCATTCCTTGCAGGCCACCGCACAGGCGTGGCAGCCCACGCAGATGTCGAGGTCGATGACGAGGCCGAGCTTGCGCGCGGTCGGAGGGGGCAGGGTGGTCATGGTTGCAGTGGCCAGAACAGCGGAATCAGGTACATCGAGAGGGCGCAGAAGATGGCGATCAGCGGAATGCCGACCTTCATGAAATCCATGAAGCGATAGCCGCCTGCGTAATAGACCATGGTGTTGGTGGGGTAGCCGACCGGAGTGGCAAATGAGGTGGCAGCGGCAAACGCAACGGCGACCACGAAGGGCCGTGGATCGGCGCCCACCGTGTGCGCAACGGTGACGGCAATGCCGATCATCAGCACCACTGACGGATTGTGTCCCATCAACTCGGTCAGCAATGCAGTAAGCAGGTACACCAGCAAAAGCGCCGCCAGCGGTCCGTGATCCCCGACCAGGCCGATGCCGGCCTGCACCAGGGTGTGCGATAGGCCACTGGTCTCGATGGCGGTGCCCAGCGGCAGGATGGCGGCCAGCAAGACGATGATCTTCCAATCGATGCCCTGGTACAGATCCTTGCGTCCGTAGCAACCGGCGACCGCCATGGCCACCGCACCGGAAATGGCGGCAATCGGAATCGGCAGCCAATGCAGGCCCGACACCAGCACCACGGTCGCCATGATCAGCACTGCAGCCAGCGCACGACCGGACGTGCGTCGCGTGTCTTCGCGCTCGCTGAGCACGACGAAGCGCTCATCGCCACGCAGGGCAGTGGCCACTTCATCGTTGACCAGCAACAGCAGCACGTCACCGGCGGCCAGGCGCACGTCCTTGAGCTTGTCGCGCAGGATGCGCCCACGTTGATGCACGGCCAGCGCAATCGCATCCATGTTGCGCTTGAAGTCGAGTTCTTCCAGCGTGTTGCCTTCAACCGTGCTGGCCGGTTTGACCATGACCTCGACCAGCACGCGGGCGCTGCCTCGGTCATTGCCGAAACGATGCTCCGGATCGAGTTCGAGATCGGCGCGTTTGCGGAATTGTTCGATCTTTTCCCAATCGCCGCGAACCAGCAGCACGTCGTGTGCTTCCAGACGCTGGGATCGTGGCGACCACAGGTGGCGATCACCGCGCAGCAGTTCCAGCGCATAAATGCCGTGCTTCTCGCCCAGCTTCGCCTCGGCAATGGTTTGTCCGACCAGGGGCGACGAGGCATTGAGCTTGAGCTCGGTGACGAACTTGCCGATCTCGTTCTGCGTGGTGGCGACGGTGGTGGTTTCCTGTGGCAGCAGCCAGCGTCCGACCAACATCAGGTAGGTGATGCCGACCACGGCCAGCAGGGCGCCGAGGCGGGTGAACTCGAACACGCCGAAACCGGCCAAGCCGTGTTGCTGGGCGAGGCTGTCGGTGAGCAGGTTGGACGAAGTGCCGATCAGGGTACACACGCCGCCCATCTGCGCGGCATAGGCCATCGGCAACAACACGCGTACGGGCGAAGTGCCGGTGTTCGCGCACACGCGCAAGGCGAGGGGAAGGAAAGTTGCCACCAGTGCAATGTTCTTGACGAAGGCACCCATCGGCGCAATCGCCAGCATCAGCGCAAGGGTCAGCAACCAGGGCTTGCGGATGCGCGAGAGCAGGCGTGCCAGCGGTTCCAGTGCGCCGGATCGCTCGATGCCGAGGCTGAGCGCAAACATCGCGGCGACCGTGACCGTGGCTTCGTTGCTGAATCCTGCCAGTGCCTGTGCCGGTGTGATGAGATCGAGCACCACCAGCAACACCACCACGATCAGCGCGACGATGTCGATGCGCACCTTTTCGCTGGCAAACAAGACAATCGCGCACAGCACGATGGCCAGGGTCAACCATTGCGGCGTGGTCATCGAACCGCGTCCCTGGCAATGGGCTCGATGCGATGGCCTGGCACGCGCGGCTCGGCGTCGGTTTCGATGCGCACGCGCAAGTCGAACCACGCGGCCTGCCCGGTTACCGGATCGGCATTGGCGTAGCGATGCGCATGATCCGCTGCCGGCAACAGCTCGCTGATCAGATGGTTGAGCAGGAAGCCCTCACGCGATTCGGGGGCATTGCCGCTCAGCTTCCACGCGCCCTTGTGCTTGCCGATCGCATTCCAGGTCCACACGGTTCCGGGGGCGGTGGCCGCATGCAGCTTCGCCTGCACGCGGATGCGGCCGAGTGGCGAAGCGATCCATATCCAGTCTTCATCATGCACCCCGTACCTGCTTGCGGTTTGCGGATGCAGATAGAGGAAATTGCGTGCCGCGATCTGGCGCAACCAGGCATTCTGCGAACCCCAGCTGTGATACATGAACATCGGTCGCTGGGTGATGGCCGAGAGCGGGTAGTTGCCTGCGCCATGTGTATCGGCAGCAGGCGCGTCGCTTGCGACACCTTCGTACCAGAACGGCAGCGGATCGAAGTAGCGTTCGACACGGGCACGTTCGCTGTCGGGTGGTTGCGCCTTGCCGTGGCCGCGCGCGGCGAGGCGGAAGCGTTGCAGGGTTTCGCAATACAGCTGCATGACCATCGCCTGGGTGGAGGCGACGAAGCCCAGCGATTTGGCCCATTCCAGATAATCGCGGTTGGCCATCTTGTAGTAGCGCCCAGCGTCGGGAACCTGCGCTTCCCACACGCAGCCGTGTTCGATGTAACGCTGCAGCTGGTCGGGATTGGCCTCGCCGAAACCGCGCTTGCTGCCATCGCTTCCGCGCCAGCCAGCAAGCATGCCGACACCGGGTGCGCGTTCGTGTTCAACCATGTACTGGGCAAAGCCACGCGGATAACGCGCGCTGCCGTCTTCGTTGACGAGGCCAGGCAGGCCCAGGCGCGTGCCGATGTCGATCAACACATCCTGGAACGGGCGCACGTCACGATCCGGTGCAAGCACCGGTTGGCGGATCGCATCGGCAGCGCAATCGGCATCGGAGATCGGCCGGTCCAGCATGCTGATGCAATCGTGGCGCTCCAGGTACGTGGTATCCGGCAGCACCAGATCAGCGAAGGCCACGGTTTCCGAGGCATAGGCATCCGCATAGATGATGTGCGGGATGCGGTATTCGCCGCTGGCCGGATCGCGGTCACACAACATGCGCTGGGTCTCGCCCACGTTCATCGACGAGTTCCAGCCCATGTTGGCCATGAACATGAACAGGGTATCGATGCGCTGGGGATCGCCGGCCCAGGCATTGCGGATCACCGAATGCATGAGGCCGTGCGCGGCCAGCGGGAATTCCCAGGAATAGGCCTTGTCGAGGCGGCGTGACGCGCCCGCGGCGTCCACCAGCAGATCGTCGGGTGATTGCACGTAGCCGAGCGGGCCGCCATCCAGCGCACCGTTGTCCTTGCGCGCCTTGCCGGGACGGTTCGGTGGAGGCGAGGTCTTGGGGTAAGGCGGTTGGTAGCGGAAGCTGCCGGGGGTGTCGATGGCACCGAGCAGCATCTGCAATACGTGCAGGCTGCGGCAGGTGTGGAAACCGTTGGCATGCGCCGAGATTCCGCGCATCGCGTGCATGGCGACCGGCCGACCGGTCATGGTCTGGTGCTGGCGCCCGAATGCATCCGTCCACGGCTGTGCAAGCGTGATGGCCTGGTCGAAGGCGGCTTCCGCCAATTCTCCGGCGAGGCGCCGGATGGTGTCGACACCGACGCCACAACGCTCGCTCACCGATGCCGGGGAATATTCATCCGCGAGATACCGCTCGGCCAGCAACTGGAACGCGGGTACGGCGATGCGTCCGTCGGCAAGCCGGTATTCGCCAACCACCCGCGGCGAGATGTCGATGGCACCGGCCTTGGCCAGTTTGAAGGCCTCGCCGGTGTCGCTTCGCGCCGCGCACAACGCATCGCCGTCGGCATCGCGCGCAATCAGGCCGTCATCGGCTGCGCCTGCATCGCGAATGACCAGGTGATGTGCATTGGTGTAGCGAACCAGATAATCGAGATCGATGCGATCCGTGCGCAACAGTTCGTGGATGAAGGCACCTGCGAGCAGGCCATCGGTGCCCGGATTGATCGGCACCCATTCGTCGGCGATGGCGCCATAGCCCGTGCGCACCGGATTGATGGCGACGATCTTGGCACCGCGCCCTTTCAGCTTGCCCAAGCCGAGCTTGATCGGATTGGAGTCGTGGTCCTCGGCCACGCCCCACAACATCAGGTAACGGGTCAGTTCCCAATCCGGCTCGCCGAATTCCCAGAAGCTGCCGCCGAAGCTGTACATGCCGGCCGCGGCCATGTTGACCGAGCAGAAGCCGCCGTGTGCGGCGTAGTTGATGGTGCCGAATTGTTGCGCCCACCAGCCGGTCAGGGCCTGCGACTGGTCGCGCCCGGTGAAGAAGGCGAGCTCATCGGGGTTGCGCTGGCGGATGTCGCCCAGCCACTTCGCGGCGAGGCTGAGCGCCTCTTCCCATTCGATCTCGCGAAACTCGCCGGAGCCGCGCTCGCCCACGCGCAGCAGGGGTTTGCTCAGGCGCGCAGGCGAGTAATGCTGCTTGATGCCGGCCGAACCCTTGGCACAGATCACGCCGCGGTTGACCGGATGCTGCGGATTGCCGTCGATGTAGCGGACCTTGCCGTCCTTCAGGTGCACGCGGATGCCACACCGGCACGCGCACATGTAGCACGTGGTGGTCTTGACCTCGTCGCCGGTGGGCGTGTTCAGGGCAAGGGAAGCGTGTGGCATGCGACCGGACCAGGAATCCAGGAACCTCGAATGGTAATCGGTATGCCGGCGTTCGGGGACGACCGGGCATCGCATTGAACCGTCGCACCAGCGCAAGCGCCTGATTCCCTTGACGCCTGCGCGGTCGCTGGCGACTCGGGATCTTTCCTGTGGATATGTCAAACTTGGCGCTGATCGGGCACTTCGGCACGCATGCCTCATGGATCGCCACGAACGCACCCTCATCCTGCATCGCATTCTCAAGACCGCGCGCTACCCGGTCAGCCTCAAGCGCGTGCAGGAAGAACTGCAATGTTCACGCGCCACCATGTATCGCGACATCGCGTTCCTGCGCGATGCGCTTGGGGCGCCGATCGAAAGCGATCCGGAAAGCGGGGCCATTCACTATGCCAGCGACGAGGCCGAGCGTTTCGAGTTGCCGGGCCTGTGGCTGTCCAGCGACGAGATGGCGGCACTGCTGGCCTTGAATGAACTGCTGGATCGCTCCGATCCGGGCGTGCTGGCCGGCGCGCTGGCACCGTTCCGCAAGCGCATCGAACACCTGCTCTCGGATCAGGCCAGCGGCAGGGTGCTTCCGGTCGAACGCATCCGCGTGATCGCCAGTGGCGCACGCAAACTCGATCAGGTCGTGTTCCGAACGGTCAGCGGCGCCTTGCTCAATCGGAAGCGGCTCTCGTTCCATTACCGCGCGCGCACCACCAATGCACCGACCACGCGTGACGTCTCGCCTCAGCGCCTGACCCACTACCGCGACAACTGGTATCTCGATGCCTGGGACCACGAGCGCGAAGCCTTGCGCAGTTTTGCGCTGGATCGCATGAGTTCGGTGCAGGTCGTCGAAAAACCCGCCGAGGACCGCAACCCTGCGGACTTGGACGCGCACCTGTCTTCAAGCTACGGCATTTTTTCCGGCGCGCCCAAGGCAACCGCGGTGGTGCGCTTCTCGGCGCATGCAGCACGCTGGGTTGCCGACGAACACTGGCACTCCCAGCAGCAGGGCCTATGGCTGGCCGATGGCCGCTACGAGCTCAAGGTGCCCTACAGCAATTCACGCGAGTTGCTGATGGACGTGCTCAAGTACGGTCCTGATGCGGAAGTGGTTTCGCCGGTGTCCTTGCGCGAGGAAATGAAGATCATGCTGCAGTTGGCCATCGGCAGTTACGGCAGTGGTGCGGTTCGTTGACCGAAACGCCATGAATCGCGAAGGCGCCACCTCACGCAAATCGATTTCGCTGGTGTTGGGATCCGGCGGCGCACGCGGCTATGCGCATATCGGCGTGATCGAGGAACTGCTGGCCCAGGGCTACGAGATCCGCTCCATCGCCGGCAGCTCGATGGGCGCCCTGGTCGGTGGCGTCTACGCGGCGGGCAAGCTCGATGAATTCCGCGACTGGACGCTCGGCCTGGCCCGCTTCGATGTGTTCAAGCTGCTCGACATCACCATGCGCGGTGGCGGTTTCATCAAGGGCACGCGGGTCATCAACCGGTTGCGGGAGATGGTCGGCGACATCGATATCGAAAGCCTGCCGATCACCTACACCGCAGTGGCTGTGGATCTGGATGCCCACCGCGAGGTGTGGTTCACGCGGGGGTCATTGTTCGAGGCCATCCGCGCCTCGATTTCCATTCCCACCATTTTCCGTCCGCACCATTACCAGGGCCGCTTGCTGGTGGACGGCGGACTGCTCAATCCGCTGCCGGTTTCACCGACCCTGCGCGACCTGACCGAAGCCACCATCGCGATCGATGTGAATGGCGTGGATGAGTCGCTGGAGGCATTGCCCGAGCAGAGCCTTGCCGAGCCGATGACTCCGAACGCAACGCGCCGGCAACTGCGCAGGCTCGGCTCCTGGTTTGCAGGCGACCGGGGTGGCCAGTCGCCGGATCCCGGATTCGTCGAACTGTTTGCGCGTTCGCTGGATACCGTGCAGGAAACCATCACCCGCCTCAAGCTCGCGGCCCAGCCGCCCGACCTGCTGATCTCCATTCCACGCAACATCTCGACTTTCTACGAATTCCATCGCGCCCGCGAGATCATCGAGTTGGGACGGCGACGCACGCGCGAGGCCCTGCAGCGCTGGGTGTGAGGCGGGAACGACGCTTTGCCTTCGGGCTGGAATCTGCCGCTGCAATCGACTGGAATGACGCCCTTGCCCATGGCGCCCGTACACGAAATATTTGCACATTCACCCCGGCCTTCACCTAGAGTCAGCCTCCCTTGACGCGCTGGAGGAGGAATCATGAACAAGAAACCGGTATTGAACTGCCTGTTGCTGGGTGCCGCCTGCATGGTGGGTTCTGCCTTTGCGATGAATGACGACATGAATCGGCAGAAGGCCAGCCCACCCTCCAAACAGGACACCACTGCGCCGGCGCAAAAGCAGCAGGATCAGAATGCGGAAAATGCGGCCAGGGAAAAGGCGCGTGAGCAGGAGCAGCAAAAGCAGAAGCGCGAGGAGCAGGATCGCAAGTACTGAAGTTGCACCTGCGCCGTCATCCTTGATGCACCGATTCAAGGTGACCTGCGCAGAATTCAAGGGGACCGTCGGGTGACCAGGCCCTGCGGTTCCCGATCAACAGCCTGCTAGACTTCGTCGCAGCCAGTTGTTCCCGGTAGCGACGGAGTCGTGGTGCCGTGAAACCCGCAGCCAAAAGCAGCCCTGCCGGCAATCCGCTTGATGCGGACACGCGTTCGCGCATCGAGCAGATCATCCAGCCCATGTCCGGGCTGCCCGGTGCCCTGTTGCCCATCCTGCATGCCATCCAGGATGCGTTCGGACACGTGCCGGCGGCATCGGTGCCCTTGATCGCCAACGCGCTCAACCTGAGCCGGGCCGAAGTGCATGGCGTAATCAGCTTCTATCACGATTTCCGCAGCACGCCGCCCGGGCGCCACGTGCTGAAACTGTGTCGCGCGGAGGCTTGTCAGGCCATGGGTGCGCGCGCGCTGGAAGCGCAGCTGGTGTCTCGCCTGGGTATTGGTTTTCATGAAACCACGGCCGATGGATCCATCACCCTGGAACCGGTCTACTGTCTCGGCAACTGCGCCTGTGCACCGACGGCGATGCTGGATGACAAGGTGCACGGACGGCTTACCCTGCAGCGGCTGGATGCGTTGATCGATGGCTGCGGGAAGGCATCATGAACGTGCGCATCTACGTTCCACGCGATACCAGTGCAAACGCCTGTGGCGCCGATGAGGTTGCCGCTGCCATCGATGAACAGGCGCAAGCGCGTGGCATCGCCATCGAACTGGTGCGCAACGGATCGCGAGGAATGTGCTGGCTGGAACCGCTGGTGGAAGTGGAAACCGAACGTGGTCGCATCGGGTTTGGTCCGCTGACCGTCGAAGCCGTCGCCGGGTTGTTCGATGCGGGTTTCCCGAATACGGATTCCCATGCGCTGTGCCTGGGGCCGGTGGAAGACATCGACTGGCTGAAGCAGCAGCAGCGCGTGTGTTTTTCACGCAATGGCATCATCGATCCGATCAGCCTGGATGACTTCGAAGCCCATGGCGGCTGGCAAGGTGCGCGCCGCGCGCTGGCCATGACGCCGCAGGACATCGTTTCCGCCGTGACCGAATCCGGGTTGCGCGGCCGCGGCGGCGCGGCCTTTCCCTGCGGCATCAAGTGGCAGACCGTGCACGACCAGCCTGCCGCGCAAAAATTCATCGTCTGCAATGCCGACGAAGGCGATTCGGGCACGTTTTCTGATCGCATGATTCTGGAAGGCGATCCGTATCGCTTGATTGAAGGCATGCTGATTGCCGGCATCGCCTGTGGGGCGACGCAAGCCTATGTGTATCTGCGCAGCGAGTATCCGCTGGCGCGCCGGGTTCTTTCCGAAGCGATCCTTCGCGCCCGCACCGCGGGTTGGCTGGGCGCGGATGTCGCCGGCAGTGGCCGTGCGTTCGATATCGATTTGCGCATTGGCGCGGGTGCCTACATCTGTGGCGAGGAAACGTCCTTGCTCGAAAGCCTGGAAGGCAAGCGCGGCCAGGTTCGCTTCAAGCCGCCGCTGCCGGCGATCAAGGGGCTGTTCGGACAACCGACTGTCATCAACAACCTGATCACCCTGGCCTCTGTGCCGGACGTGCTGGTCAACGGGGCGCAGTGGTATCGCGATCTCGGCTACGGGCGCTCGCGCGGCACCTTGCCGATCCAGCTCACCGGCAATATCCGTCGTGGCGGGCTTGTCGAGCTCGGCTTTGGCGTGAGTTTGCGTGAGCTGCTGTACGACTACGGTGGTGGCTCGGCCAGCGGTCGCCCCATTCGCGCCGTGCAAGTGGGCGGTCCGCTCGGTGCCTACCTGCCGGAATCGCAATTCGACACCGTTATCGACTACGAAGCCTTTGCCGCCATCGACGCCATGCTCGGTCACGGCGGCATCGTGGTGTTCGATGACACGGTGGACATGGCCGAGCAGGCGCGCTTTGCCATGGAGTTTTGCGCCATTGAATCCTGCGGCAAGTGCACGCCCTGTCGCATCGGTTCGCGACGTGGCGTGGAAGTAATCGACCGCCTGCGCCAGGGCGTGGATGCGCAGGCCAACCGTGTGTTACTGGACAGCCTATGCGACACGATGCAGCATGGCTCGCTGTGCGCATTGGGCGGCTTGACGCCGCTGCCGGTAAAGAGCGCGCTCAGGCATTTCTCCGAAGATTTCCATTCCACGAAAGTGCAATTGTAGGAGCCCCCTTCGTCGAGCTCAGGACAGGCTTCAGGCGTTTATCCCCTTTTGGGGGCTTGCCCCCTTTTCGGGCCGATGCTTTTCAGCAAGCAGCATCGGCCATGAATGGCCTCCTACAAGTGCTTTGGGAGTGGATGCAAAATTGTAGGAGCCCCTTCAGGGGCGATGCTTTTCAGCAAGCAGCATCGGCCATGAATGACCTCCTACAAGAGCCTTGGCAACACATCGGAAAATGAATCATGCGTAATGCCTCCGACACCGACTACGGCACCCCGGCCATCCAATCGCTGGATTCACCCAAGCTGGTGCAGCTCAGCATCAATGGCATTGCGGTGCGTGTTCCCGCCGGCACCTCGGTGATGCGCGCCGCTGCGCTCAGCGACATCCAGATTCCGCGCCTGTGCGCCACCGATACCCTGGATGCGTTTGGTTCCTGTCGCCTGTGTCTGGTCGAGATCGAGGGCATGAAGGGCTATCCGGCCTCCTGCACCACGCCGGTTGCCGATGGCATGCGGGTAACCACGCAGTCGCACCGCCTGGCCGAAATTCGGCGTGGCGTGATGGAACTGTATGTCTCCGATCATCCACTGGATTGCGATACCTGCCCTGCCAACGGTCATTGCGAATTGCAGGACATGGCCGAGGTGACCGGCGTCAGCGCAACACGCTACGGCCATGCCGGTGCCAACCACTTCCGCGCGCCCGGCAACGATCACTTTGTCGCGCCAGATGCCTCCAATCCCTATTTCGCGTTTGACCCGTCGCTGTGCATCGTCTGCTCGCGCTGCGTGCGTGCCTGCGATGAGGTGCAGGGTACCCATGCGCTGACCATCCAGGGGCGTGGCTTCGAATCCAAGGTGGCTGCCAGCCAGGATCAATCCTTCCTCGATTCGGAATGCGTGTCCTGCGGTGCCTGCGTGCAAGCCTGCCCGACTGCGGCGCTGATGGAGAAATCGGTCGTCGCGTTGGGTCAACCCGAGCGCAGTGTGGTCACCACCTGCGCCTACTGCGGCGTGGGTTGCTCGTTTCGCGCCGAGATGCAGGGCGAGGACGTGGTGCGCATGGTTCCGCACATCGACGGCAAGGCCAACCACGGCCATGCCTGTGTCAAGGGACGCTTCGCCATCGGCTACGCCACCCATGCCGAGCGCATCACCACGCCGATGATTCGCGCCAGCATCCACGATGCATGGACGGTGGTGTCATGGGATGAAGCCATTGCCCACACCGCACGCGAATTCCGTCGCATCCAGGCCGAACACGGCCAGGGTGCCATCGGCGGCATTACCTCCTCGCGTTGCACCAACGAGGAAACCTGGCTGGTGCAAAAACTGGTGCGTGCCGCCTTCGGCAACAACAACGTGGATACCTGTGCGCGCGTGTGCCATTCGCCCACCGGTTACGGTCTCAAGGCCACGCTGGGCGAATCGGCGGGAACGCAGAACTTCGACTCGGTACGCGAAACCGATGTGATGTTCGTGATCGGCGCCAACCCCACCGATGCGCATCCGGTATTCGGTTCGGCAATGAAGCGCCGCCTGCGCGAAGGCGCACGCCTGATCGTGGCGGATCCGCGCAGCATCGATCTGGTGCGCGCTCCGCATGTCCAGGCCGACCATTTGCTGCAGTTGAAGCCGGGAACCAATGTCGCCCTGCTCAATGCCATGGCACATGCCATCGTGGACGAGGGTCTGCACGATGCCGCGTTCATTGCGCTGCGCTGTGAGGATGCCGCATTCGCGCGCTGGCAAGCCTTCATCCGCGAGCCGCGCAATTCGCCGGAGGCGCTGGCGGAAGAGATTGGCGTGCCAGCCGAGAAATTGCGTGCCGCCGCCCGCCTGTATGCCACCGGCGGCAATGCAGCGATCTACTACGGCCTCGGCGTCACCGAGCACGCGCAAGGCTCCACCGCGGTGATGGCAATAGCCAACCTCGCCATGCTCACCGGCAACATCGGTCGACCCGGCGTGGGCGTGAACCCCATGCGCGGGCAGAACAACGTGCAGGGCTCCTGCGACATGGGCTCGTTCCCGCACGAGCTTCCGGGTTACCGGCATGTGTCCGATGACGGCGTGCGCGCGGAGTTCGAAGCGGATTGGGGCGTGGGTCTTTTGTCCGAACCGGGTCTGCGCATTCCCAACATGTTCGAAGCGGCGCTGGATGGCGAGTTCATGGGTTTGTACATCGAAGGCGAAGATCTCGCGCAGTCCGATCCCAACACCCAGCATGTGACCGCGGCGCTCTCGGCCATGGAATGCATCGTGGTGCAGGACCTGTTCCTCAACGAAACCGCCAAGTTTGCCCATGTGTTCCTGCCCGGCTCCACCTTCCTGGAAAAGGACGGCACCTTCACCAATGCCGAGCGCCGCATCTCGCGCGTGCGCAAGGTCATGCAGCCGAAAGCTGGCTACGCGGACTGGGAAATAACCCAGTTGATCGCGCAGGCCATGGGATATCCGATGAACTACTCGCATCCATCGGAAATCATGGACGAGATTGCACGCCTCACGCCCACCTTTGCCGGCGTCAGCTATGCGCGCCTGGATGAGCTCGGCAGCATCCAGTGGCCATGCAATGCCGCCGCACCGGAGGGCACGCCGGTCATGCACGTGGACGAATTCGTGCGCGGCAAAGGGCGCTTCATGCTCACCGAATACCTGCCGACCACCGAGAAGGTGAATGCACGTTTCCCGCTGATCCTGACCACCGGGCGGATCCTCAGCCAGTACAACGTCGGCGCGCAGACAAGGCGCACGCCCAACTCACTCTGGCACAGCGAAGATGTGCTTGAGATCCATCCGCACGATGCCGAACAGCGCGGCATCCATGAGGGCGACTGGGTTGGCATCGCCAGCCGCGCCGGCGATACCGTGCTGCGCGCACGCATCAGCCAGCGCATGCAGGCGGGTGTGGTCTACACCACCTTTCACTTCCCGTTCTCCGGCGCCAACGTGATCACCACGGAAAACTCGGACTGGGCCACCAACTGCCCCGAGTACAAGGTCACTGCAGTGGAAGTAACCCGTGTCAGCCAACCGTCGGAATGGCAGAAACGCTATCGCGCCTTCAGCGAAGCGCAGCAGCAATTGCTGCGTGAACGCCGGATGTCGCCAACGCCTGCGGCCCCATGAAATTCCGTTTCAGCCGCTGCGCTCACGGTGGTATCGAGCCTTCGACCAGGAATTGACCGGGGCGGAAAAATCCCCGGATTGGACCGAAGGATTCGGCCGCATGATGGGCATACGCCAATGATATTTATACGAAAGATCCCATTCTCCGCGCCCAGCCGGCCGTGGTAGGCTGCGGGAATAGGTCTCGCTGTGGGATCTAATGGTAGTTAGGTGCATCATGAATCCACTCTCTCATCGTACGGGTCTTCTCCTAGCGGCTTTCGTTTTTACTCTTGGTCCCTGCGGCGCGCTCGCGAAAGACGCTCAGACGGCTGCGCCACCCGACGTCCAAGAAGACATCACCGGGTTCCTTGGCATGATCGCTCGCTCGCAGCACCAGTGTTCGCGCATCGGCAAGCCCAAGGTCGTCTCGAGCGAGCTCTCCTCAGATGCAATGGTTTCCTCCGAGGGAACACTCACGAACGGCTCTATCGTTGAGGAGTGGCACGTCCGCATGTGTGGCCCGAAGGTCAAGTACCGGTTCACCATCGCTCCAGACTCCAAGGGGAAACTGTCGCTGAAGGGATTCGAGCCGCTGCGATGAACCTAACTATGTGTTGTAGCGGACGCCGGGGACGCTCTATGTTCTTCCGGACCATCGCGGCCCGGCGCCGCTGAACCGGAGCGTTTGGCGTCACAAGATTCAGCTCAGGAGAATTCGTGAAGACAATTGGCCTCATCGGTGGCATGAGTTGGGAATCGACCGTTACCTACTATCGCCAGATCAATGAGACGATCAAAGATCGCTTGGGCGGGCTGCATTCCGCAAAACTCGTCCTTTACTCCGTTGACTTCGATGAGATTGAGCAGTTTCAACACTCCGGAAACTGGGAAGCCGCGGGTGCCGTGTTGGCTGGGGCTGCCCGCTCGCTAGAGGCAGCGGGAGCCGGATTTATAGTGTTGTGCACAAATACGATGCACAAGGTGGCGGCCAGCATTGAGGCATCGGTCGATATCCCTCTGCTTCACATCGCAGATCCAACAGCCAACGAAATCAAGCGGGCCGGCCACACAACCTTGGGCTTGCTCGGTACGCGATTCACCATGGAGCAAGACTTTTACCGCGACCGATTGAGCTCGCGCCATAATCTTCGAGTCATCACCCCCGCGCCAATAGATCGCGAGATCATCCATCGCATCATTTACGAAGAGCTGTGCTTGGGTGTCGTCAAATCGGAGTCTCGCGCCGAGTATCGGAGAATCATGGCGGTTCTTGCGTCGCAAGGTGCGCAAGCCATCATTCTTGGTTGCACGGAGATATCGCTTCTGGTCAGTCAGCAAGACTCACCAGTCCCGCTATTTGATACCACGGCCATCCACGCTATGGCGGCGGCGGAGGAGGCGCTGAGGCAGTGACGCTTCACAACTCCTCAAGACACTTCCCGTCAAGGCGGGGTGAGTGATGCCGTTGCCCTGAGCTTCCAGGCTCCTGCTGGCTGTTGAGTTGTTTCTTTGTTGCGTGTGGCGCTGGCCGTACGATGCGCTGATGCTACGGATTTCAGGCTGCATTTCCCCAATCGGCCACTTCGACAAGCGCAGGACAGGCTTGCTGCATCGATGGCTTGATGCGGACCAGGGGACAGCGATCCTGATCGAAGCGGGCGCCCGGAGATCTCGTTCGTTCATCGGTATCGCCGGTGTTGCTGGGATCCGCCGCAACATGCGTTGACGGCTGGATGGTTGGCCAGTTTCGTCCCGGGTGGGTCCGACCCGTTGCTACCGCTTCGCGCTGACGTTGGATCGGTTGGTGATTTTCAGGTCAAGACTTGGCGATGCGGAGGATGTTCGCGGACACGGGTTCCGTCGTAGCATCCGGGCACGTGCAGGCGGTTGACCCGATCGGTTCAGCGCCCCCAAACCCACACGCCGATTGGAGCTGTGCGATGAATACTCCAGACCCAAAAAAATTCGACTTCGGGCGCCTGGTGTCCACGGTGGCGAACCTGGGCGTACTCGTTGGACTTCTCCTGGTTTCGATGCAGATCAGCCAGAGCACGGACATTGCCCGCGCCCAGCTTGCCAATGACTACTACCTCGCCGACATGCAACTGGAGCTTTCCATGATGGGCGAATCGCCGGTGGATTCATGGACAAGGGCAGTGCACACACCCGATGACATCACTCCGCACGATGCGGCCGTTCTTGACCGGTTCTTCAACTACGGACTGGTGCAGGTACGACGCCTCCAGCAGATGCAGCAACTGGGGCTGGCCGAGAGCGGGGTGCTCGATCAGCAGATTCGCTATCTTGAATGGCACCTCGGCAATGAAGTGGGTCGCAGGTGGTGGGCGCAGTACAAGTCCGAAGAACCGGAAGACGAAATCGTGCGCATGATCGACAAGGTGCTCTCGACTGCCGACTACGACCAGAATCGCAGGTACATGGACGCTTTGATGAAAGCGCAACCTGCGCAGGAGAAACCGGATTGATCCCATGGATTCTGGGGTTGAGATGGGATCGGGAGAAACAGTACGCAGCGGTATGTGAAAGTATCAATTGACACGTTTCGGGGGGGGGGTGATAAGTTGTATTTTCTGTTGGCAATTATGGAAACCAAGCGTATGGGAAATGGATTGATGGTTAAATGTATATCGATTGTACTCATGGCATTTGGCGCTGTCATGTCGGCAAACGCATCTGCTACGCAGTCGAGTGTCCCGATTTTTGAATGCAGGAACTGCAGCGACACTCAGATGCAGCAGGCGGCACTCAACAAGCCGGGCTATGGTGTTCGAATTGTCTACAACCTGGCTTCGGGTCACATATTCAAATACAAGGTCTACCTTGAGCCGGGTTGCATGAATGGCGGGGAAGAACCTCAGGCTGTTGCGTCGAAATCCGATGGGGATGCGGAAGCAGGTACGACGTCCACCTGCAACCAGAACCCCTCTCGTGAAATCGAATGGATGCCCATTGATACGGTCATGCTGGCTCCGTTTGCTGCCATGGTCGAGGTGTACAACGATTCACCTGCCTTGCTGGCCACGGCAAAGGTCGAAAAGCCCATTGGAGATGTGGGCCGTAATCCGAACGAGGTTTTCAGCAACTTCGACCCTTACCTGGTTGCCTATGACCGGGGCACAGGCCCAACGTTCCATACATTTTTGGAGGCCGCTCGCAACTACTTCAACACACACTCTTCATTGCTCAATAGTGATCCCAGCCTAGCCGTGTGGATCTACGACGTGCTGGCGCCGTTGCGGAATCTGCAGATCAGCATTGGGCAACAACCCGCTGTCAATTTGGACATGGGCACCATCATGCAGGACATCACGATCGATTTTGTCGGGCCAGACGGATCCTACGTGCGGGTCAAGTTCACACGTCAACCGAACTCTGAGGAATACGAGGTGGAGTTCGTCGGCGCCTGGAATTCCATGGGCGTGCCCTTGCCAACGAGTCAGGAAGTCAGGACTCCCGGATTCCACCGCCAATTTCGTGGGCCGGGCGGTCATGAAGCCGCCAACAACATGGGCGATTTCCTGAATCGACAAGGTTGGGGCTCGTATGGGCCAACTCCGATCGGATGTCGCAGCTATATTCTTTCCTGCATCGTAGAGCCTAGACCGATGTCGATGTGCAGAATCGATTGCGAAAACTGAGTCGATCAACGGATTGACCTGCTGCCTTCTGAAATGCCGCTGGCTAGGTGCCAGCGGCGTTTTATTGGCCACCGCAGTTCGAGTGTGGAAGCAGACCAGAACGTCTCGCGTGGGCCCGGCTTGAGGCAAGCCGAGTCTGGGGGGTGTCGACTTTGATCGGCATGGCCTCAATTCTGGACTATCCTCAAGTTCGCCGGACCGCAGCGGAGCGCTGGTAGCGGAACCGGTACTTCTGCAAGTCTCCTGAATCAGTGGGGCGCTCATGCCTGACTTTCCTCAGCACCGACCCGCCATTCCGCGCAGCGTGTGGGCCTTGGGCCTGGTCAGCCTGTTCACCGACATCGGCTCGGAGATGGTGCACAGCCTGTTGCCGTTGTTGTTGGTGGGCAGTCTCGGCGCTAGCGGCTTGGTCATTGGTTTGATCGAAGGCACCGCGGAAGCCCTGGTGCTGATCGTCAAGGTGTTTTCCGGCTATCTGAGCGATGCCTGGGGCCGGCGCAAGCCACTGGTGCTGCTCGGTTATGGTCTGGCGGCGCTGAGCAAGCCGCTGTTTCCCATGGCCGGGTCGGTGACCACCATCGTTGCCGCGCGCTTGCTGGATCGTTTCGGCAAGGGCATTCGCGGTGCGCCTCGCGATGCGCTGATTGCCGATGTCACGCCCGTGGCGATTCGCGGTTCGGCGTTCGGCCTGCGTCAGGCGATGGACACGCTGGGGGCGGTGGTCGGACCGCTGTGCGCCGTCGCGCTGATGACCGTGTTGCTCGGCGACATCCGCGCCGTGCTCTGGTTTGCGGTGTTGCCTGGATTGATTGCCGTGGCCTTGATCGTGTTTGCCGTGCGCGAACCCGAATCCCCCGCACGACCGGCGCGCCTGCCGATCACGCGCGAAGGACTGGCCAGTCTCGGCAAGCCGTACTGGATGCTGGTCGCGGTGGCGGCACTGTTGGCGCTGGCGCGCTTCAGCGAGGCGTTCCTGATCCTGCGCGGTGCACAGCTTGGTCTTGCGGATGCGCATGTTCCGCTGGTGCTGGTGGCGATGAGCGTGGTTTACGCCTTGTCTTCCTGGCCTTCGGGATCCTTCTCCGACCGCTACGGTCGGCGCGCGCTGTTTGTTGTCGGCGTGCTGGTGCTGGTCATTGCCGATGGCGTGCTCGCGCTGGCCACGGGACCCGTGGGCGTGTTTGCGGGTGCGGCGCTCTGGGGATTGCACCTCGGCATGACCCAGGGCGTGCTGTCCGCCATGATTGTCGATGCCAGCGGTGCGCAACGGCGCGGTACCGCGTTCGGTGTCTACGGATTGGCCAGCGGCGTCGGCTTGCTGGTGGCCAGCGTGGTTGCGGGCGCAGTCTGGGATGGCTGGGGCGGGCACTCGACGTTTGCCCTGGGTGGCGTGTTGGCCGCGTTGACGCTTGCCGCCGCCATGCTCTGGATGCCGCGCAATCGCGATATGCCATGATGCCGATGTGGTGGCCGCTTGCAGTGCCGCCGATATTGAACGATCACGCGGCACACGCACATGGCTACCAGCCCTGCCATCGGCAAGCACTCAGAAGACCGCGCAGGCAGCGTGCATCGCCGGGTGCTGCGAGTACGTGACGGGACGAGCAGCGTGGATGTGGATGCCGTCGCCAGCGAAGTGCCGTTGGCCTTGAGCTACAACGGCGAATCCTTCGCGGTGATGATGGCGACGCCGCTGGATCTGGAAGATTTCGCGCTGGGCTTCTCCTTGAGCGAAGCCATCATTTGCTCCGCTGACGAGCTTTCTGGCATCGATGTGCATGCGCACCTGGAAGGTTTTGCCATCGACATGCGCATTCCCCAGGCGCGCGCCGAGATGCTGGCCTCACGCGCACGCAACGTGACCGGCAACAGTGGCTGTGGCCTGTGTGGCACGCGCGAGCTGGAGCAGGTGCTGCGTCATCCGGCCCCGGTTGCGCATGGCCAAGCCCTTCGCGCGACGGCGCTGCAACGCGGGCTTGCCGCGCTCGGCGCCGCGCAACCACTGAACCAGGCGACCGGCGCAACCCATGCGGCGGCATGGGCAGGCATGGACGGCCAACTCGTTTTGCTGCGCGAGGATGTCGGTCGTCACAATGCCTTGGACAAGCTGATCGGTGCCATGGCGCAATCACGCATCGAGGTTGCCAACGGGTTTCTGATCCTGACCAGTCGAGCCAGTTACGAAATGGTGCAGAAGGCGGCCACCTTCGGCATCGGAATGATTGCTGCCATTTCCGCGCCGACCGCACTGGCCATTCATTTTGCCGAAGCCTGCGGGGTCACCCTGGTCGGTTTTGCGCGCGGCACGAGTCATGTCATCTACACTCATGCGCAGCGCCTCATCAGCGGGGAGTCCTGATCCATGGACGTGCAGCGACTGAATGCCATGGCCAATGACATTGCGGCCTATTTCGCCAGCGAGCCCGATCGGGAATCGGCGATTGCCGGCATCGTCAATCACATCGGCAAGAGTTGGGATCCACGCATGCGGCGCCAGATCATCCAGCAGTCGGCCGAGGACGCGGCTGGTCTCAGTGAGCTAGCCCGCGCTGCTGTCGACCGCCTGACGTTGCCGCCAGACTCCGAGCCTCCAAGAATGTAGGAGCCCCAAAGAGGGGTAAACGCCTTTATGCGCTTGCCCCTTTTCGGGGCGAAGGCATTTCCGCAGGGATGACGATCAAAGGAATCGACCCTGAAGGGTCTCCTACATGAGTGGCTCGGCGGCGGACTGCGTCATGCTGATTGCCGGCAGTGCCACGCTGGCGCTTTCCGCAACGGCGGCCAGATCCGGGCGCACCGTCAGCGTCGGCATCAGGGTGACCGGCTGCGGGCGCGTGTTGGCCAGTTTCCAGCGCGCAGGTGCACCGGGATTCGAAATGCTGGCCGTAACCGTCATCTCCGGCATCAGGGTAGCCGGAACGGGTGCGTCTGTTTCCAGGGCGGCGAATGATTGCGCATTGGCGCCGGCGGATGCGAATGCCATCAAGGCACCACAGCACAGCAGCGAGATATAGGTTTTGCGATACGTCGAGCGAGCGTTCATTTTACAACTCCTGCAATTGAGTGACTCGGTTTTCATTGAGCAAGCACCGTGCCACCCGTGAAACCGTTGTCGCTTGCAGGAAATGAGATGCAGGATCAATGAATTAAGTTGCTAGGCAGGAAGTCATGCGTGCGCAAGCGGACACGCAAACGGACGCTTTGCCTTGTCCGTGGACAGTCGAGCATCGTCTGAAGGTACGGCTGGCCAAGCAGGGTCCGTTCGTGGTGAGCCCCCAAAGTTTCCGTTGGTGGTGAGCCCCCAAAATTCCGTTCGTGGTGAGTCAGTCGAACCATGAACGGAACCCGCTTCGAACCACCGTTCGTGGTGAGCCCCCAAAATTCCGTTCGTGGTGAGCCAGAGCCTGCCCTGAGCCCTTCGACTCTGCTCAGGACAGGCCCGTCGAAGGGAACCATGGACGGGCTCGTGCCAAGATCCGTGCACTCTTCGAGCGGCCAGATGCAAAGCCTGTCCCGGATGACAGGCCGGTTCCCCGGCCTGCCCTTCGGGCCAGCGCTTCGCGCATGTTCGCTACGGCATCCTGCCTACGCAGTGCGCTGCGCTGCATCCGGGCTACGTGTTGTGCTCAACGCGAGGGTAATTGAGTCGCGATGCTACTCGGCAAGCGTGAGCAGCGAGGCATTGCCGCCCGCTGCGGTGGTGTTGATGGTGACCGTGCGTTCGGTGGCAAAACGCAGCAGATAGTGCGGGCCGCCGGCCTTGGGCCCGGTGCCGGACAGGTTCTCGCCGCCGAACGGCTGCACGCCGACCACGGCGCCGATCTGGTTGCGATTGACGTAGCAGTTGCCGACCTTGGCGCGCTTGACGATGTGATCGACCGTGTCGTTGATGCGGCTGTGGATGCCGAGGGTGAGTCCGTAGCCGGTGGCGTTGATCGCGTCGATGACCTTGTCGAGTTCGTCGGCCTTCCAGCGCAGCACATGCAGGATCGGTCCGAAGATTTCCCTGTGCAGGATGTCCAGGCGCGGAATCTCGTAGGCGCGTGGCGCAAAGAAGGTGCCGTGCTCGGTGCCTTCGCTGCGCGAAACCTCGCCGATGAGCGTTGCTTCCTTGTCCATGCGCTGGGCATGCTCGGCCAGCACCGTGTGCGAGGCGACATCGATGACCGGGCCAACATCGGTGGACAGCAGGCCCGGATCACCCATGACCAGCTCGGCCATGGCGCCCTTGAGCATGGTGATCACCTTGTCGGCTATGTCGTCCTGCACGTACAGCACGCGAGCGGCTGAACAGCGCTGGCCGGCGGAATCGAACGCGGATGCGCAGACGTCTTTCACCAACTGTTCCGGCAAGGCCGAGGAATCGGCGATCAGCGCGTTCTGTCCGCCGGTCTCGGCGATCAGCGCGGCGATCGAGGAGTTGCGCGCGGCCAGGGTGCGGTTGATGGTCCAGGCGGTTTCGGTGGAGCCGGTGAAGCACACGCCGGCCACATCGTTCTGGGTGAGCAGGGTGTTGCCGAGCACCGAACCCTTGCACGGCACGAATTGCAGCACGGCTTCGGGTACGCCAGCCTCGTGCAGCAGTTTCACCGCGGCATGGCCGATCAGGGTGGTCTGGTCGGCGGGCTTGGCAATCACGGAATTGCCGGCGGCAAGCGCCGCGACGACCTGACCCATGAAGATGGCGAGCGGGAAGTTCCACGGACTGATGCAGACAAACACGCCGCGCCCGTGCAGGTGCAGGGCGTTGGATTCGCCGGTGGGTCCGGGCAGTGCTTCCGGTTGGGCAAACAGCTTGCGCGCCATGGCTGCGTAGTAACGGCAGAAGTCGGCGGCTTCGCGCACCTCGGCAATGGCTGCCGGTATTGTCTTGCCGGCTTCACGCACGCACAGGGCGATGAACTCGGCGCGACGTGCTTCCAGGGTATCGGCGGCGTGTTCAAGGATCTTGGCGCGACTGGCTGCGGGTAAGTTGTTCCAGTCAGGCTGTGCGGCAACGGCATTGCGCAAGGCCAGTTGCAGCGTTGCAGCATCGGCACTGCGACTCTGGCCGACCACGCGCCGGCGATCGGACGGGTCGGTGACATCGCGGGCTGCTTCTGCAGTCTGGCTGCCCGGCACCAGCGGTGCGGCGATCCAAGGACCGCGCGCGGCATTGACGCTGGTCGCCAGCGCGTTCAGTTCGTTTTCGTTGGCAAGGTTGGCGCCCATGGAATTCTTCCGTTGCTCGCCGAACAAAGCGATCGGCTGTGGGATGCGGGGATGGGATTTGGAATCGAGGGGTCGCACCAGCTCGCAAGGATCGGCGACCAGATCGCGGATCGGCACGTCCTCGTCCACCACGCGATTGACGAAACTGGTGTTGGCACCGTTTTCCAGCAGGCGACGCACCAGGTAGGGCAGCAGATCCTCGTGACTGCCAACCGGGGCGTAAACGCGACAGGGAACGTTGAGGTTCTTTTCGCCGATGACTTCGGCGTACAGGTCGGTGCCCATACCGTGCAGGCGCTGGTATTCGTAGGGCCGACCATGTGCGTAATGGTGAATCGCGGCAATCGTGTGCGCGTTGTGGGTGGCAAACTGCGGATAGATGAACTCGCTTCCGACTTCAAACATCTGGCGCGCGCAGGCGAGGTAGGAAATATCGGTATTCGGCTTGCGCGTGAACACCGGGTATCCGGAAAGCCCTTGTTCCTGGGTGCGCTTGATTTCAGAGTCCCAATAGGCGCCCTTGACCAGGCGCACGCACCAGCGCCGCTTGTGCTTGCGTGCGGTTTCGGCCAGCCAGTCGATCACGAACGGCGCGCGCTTCTGGTAAGCCTGTACCGCCAGCCCGAATCCGTTCCAGCCGGCCAGTGATGGATGGGCGAATACCGCGCCGATCACATCCAGCGAAAGTTCCAGACGATCAGCTTCTTCGGCGTCAACCGTCATGCCGACGCCCTGGGCCATGGCCAATTGCGCGAGTTCCAGCACGCGCGGGATCAATTCGGAATGCGCTCGTGCGCGATTGGGGATGTCGTAGCGCGGATGGATGGCGGACAGCTTGACCGAGATGGACGGTGCGTCGAGGACATCCTTCCACGGTCCACGCTGGCCGAGTGCGCGAATGGCGTCACGGTAAGCCTGCATGTAGCGCGCGGCATCGGCCTCGGTCAGCGCCGCTTCGCCGAGCATGTCGTAGGAATAGCGATAGGCCGCATTGTCCTTCTGCGCGGCGCGATCTTGGGCTTCCTCGATGCTGCGACCCATGACGAACTGATGGCCCATGATGCGCATGGCCTGGCGCACGGCCAAGCGGATCACCGGCTCGCCGGCGCGACCCACCAGTCGGCGCAAGGCGCCGCCGAAATCACGACGGGTTTCCTCGGCCAGCTTGACCAGGCCGCCGGTGAGCATCAAGCCCCAGGTCGAGGCATTGACGAACAGCGACTCGCTGGCGCCGACGTGCTTCTTCCAGTTGGCATCACCGAGCTTGTCGCGGATCAGCTTGTCGGCCGTTTCCTTGTCCGGAATGCGCAGCAGGGCTTCGGCCACGCACATCAACAGCACCCCTTCCTCGCTGGAAAGGTCGTACTGGCGCATGAACGATTCAACCGCGCTTTGGTCATCGGCCTTGGCGCGTACCTTGCCCACCAGATCCGCCGCACGCGTGAGCACCTGTTCGCGCTCGACCGAACCGAGACTGGCCTGGCCCAGCAAGTCATTGACCGCTTCGGTTTCATCGCGCGACCAGGCAGCGGTGATCCGCGCGCGCGCGGGGTCGGATTGCGCGGGCAACTCTGGACTCAGGATATCGCTCACGATGTGTGGGCTCTCGGGCTGTGGGCAGGATGGAAATCGATGTCGCGGCGGTGAAAGTCGGTTGCTGGCACCGATCCGCGCAGAGCTTCGGATCAATCCGATTCCGCGGCAATCGGGCAATTGGCCGCGCACGGCAATGCCGAATGGAACCTGGAGCATGTCGGCAAGCACAGGAAGCAACGACAATTCGCGCAACCTGCGTAGTCTAAGGCAACGCTGATCAACCGGCGAACGCGCCAGGGAGCACCGACGCCTGCGTCGTCATGGACCGGCGGGAGCCTGCCTGCGGGAACCGCGAATGGACGCAATTCAAGGGCTTGGCGCGTTCGGGGCCAGCGTGTCCTTGCCGCTGCATCGCGCACTCCACTATCATTCCGAGGCTCCCCAGCCTGTCGAATCCGCGGGTATTGCATGCCTTGCATGCGTTTCCAGCGGACTGCGGGCAAGGCAATCCGAGTCGATCACGGGGTTGGTCGACCAACGGTCCATGTGATCCAAGGTATCCAAGGTGATGGCAATGACGTCAGGTGGGATCTCGCGAATGCGCCGCGCGCTGGCCGCGCCAGCTTTGATGGTTCTCGGCATGTTCGCGCATCAGGCTGCGATGGCCAATCCGGAGCCATGGCAGCTCAACATGCCCAAGGGCGTGACCGTGACCTCCAACGAGGTCCATGACATCCACATGATCGTGCTGTGGATCTGCGTGGCCATCGGCGTGGTCGTGTTCGGCTTGATGTTTGTCGCCATGTTCCGCTTCCGCAAGTCGAAGGGCGCGGTGGCGGCCACCTGGGACCACAGCACCAAGCTTGAAGCGATTTGGACCATCATCCCCATCCTGATCCTCATCGGAAGCGCCTGGCCGGCCACCACCTTGTTGCTGCGCATGGCCGACACCTCCGGCTCCGAGATGACCGTGAAGGTCACCGGCTACCAGTGGAAATGGCGCTACGAGTACGTTGATTTCTTCGGCAAGGACCCCGGCATCAACTTCGTGTCGAGCCTTGAAGCGCAGTCCAACCGCGCACGCCAGCTGGGTTCGGGCATCGATCCCGCCTCCATCCAGGTGGACGGCGTCTCGACCTATCTTCTCGACGTTGACAAGCCTCTGGTATTGCCAACCGGCGTCAAGATCCGCTTCGTGTTCACGGCGGATGACGTGATCCACGCCTGGTGGGTGCCGTCACTGGGTTGGAAGCAGGACGCCATTCCCGGCATCATCAATTCCGCCTGGACCGAAATCAGCCAGCCGGGCACCTACCGCGGCCAATGCGCGGAACTGTGCGGACGCGATCATGGCTTCATGCCGATCGTGGTCAAGGCCGTGCCCAAGGCTGAATTCGAACAGTGGATGACCGCGCAGGCGCCCGCACCGGCACCTGCACCAGCGCCCGCGGAGCCTGCTCCGGCAGAACCTGCCCCCGCCACTGCAACCACCATTGCTCCGACGACGGCCCCGCAAGGCTGATTCCGAAACCGATTTTCCCGAGGTAGAGGCCATGGCCCACGCTGCCGTCCACGACACCCATCACGACGCCCACGACCACAAGCCGCAAGGCTTCCTGCATCGCTGGCTGTTCACTACAAACCACAAGGACATCGGCACCCTGTATCTGGTGTTCTCGATGCTGATGTTCTTCGTTGGCGGCTCCATGGCCATGATCATCCGCGCTGAATTGTTCGAGCCGGGCATGCAACTGGTGCGGCCGGAGTTCTTCAATGAAATGACTTCGGTGCACGCGCTGGTGATGATCTTCGGCGCGGTGATGCCGGCATTCGTCGGCCTGGGCAACTGGATGATCCCGATGCAGATCGGTGCTCCGGACATGGCCCTGCCGCGCATGAACAACTGGTCGTTCTGGATCCTGCCGTTCGCCTTCACCCTGCTCTTGTCCAGCCTGTTCATGCCGGGCGCCGGGCCGCAAGGTGGCTGGACCCTGTATCCGCCGCTGTCGTTGCAAGGCGGCAACAGCGTCGCCTTCGTCATTTTCGCCATCCACATGATGGGCATCAGCTCGATCATGGGCGCGATCAACATCATCGCCACCATCCTCAACATGCGCGCGCCGGGCATGGACCTGCTGAAGATGCCGATCTTCGTCTGGTCGTGGCTGATCACCGCGTTCCTGTTGATTGCGGTGATGCCGGTTCTGGCCGGTGCAGTGACCATGCTGCTCACCGACAAGTATTTCGGCACCAGCTTCTTCAACGCGGCCGGTGGTGGCGACCCGGTGATGTACCAGCACATCTTCTGGTTCTTCGGGCATCCCGAGGTGTACATCATGATCCTGCCGGCGTTCGGCATCGTCAGCGAGATCATCCCGACCTTTGCGCGCAAGCCGTTGTTTGGCTACCAGGCGATGATCTATGCCATCGCCTCCATCGCCTTCCTCTCCTTCATCGTCTGGGCCCACCACATGTTCACCGTGGGCATGCCGCTGGGTGGAGAGCTGTACTTCATGTACGCGACCATGCTGATCGCCATTCCCACCGGGGTGAAGGTGTTCAACTGGGTCACCACCATGTGGGAAGGATCGATGACCTTCGAGACGCCGATGCTGTTCGCCATCGCGTTCGTCATCCTCTTCACCATCGGCGGCTTCTCCGGCCTGATGCTGGCCATCGTGCCGGCGGACTTCCAGTACCACGACACTTATTTCGTGGTGGCCCATTTCCACTACGTGCTGGTTACCGGCGCGATTTTCGCGATCATGGCCTCGGTGTACTACTGGCTGCCGAAGTGGTGCGGCAACATGTACTCCGAGCGCTGGGGCAAGATCCATTTCTGGATGAGCGTGATCTCGGTGAATGTGCTGTTCTTCCCGCAGCACTTCCTCGGATTGGCCGGCATGCCGCGTCGCATTCCCGACTACAACGTCGCCTTTGCCGACTTCAACATGATTTCCTCGATTGGCGGATTCTGGTTCGGCGCCAGCCAATTGCTGTTTGTCGGCGTGGTCATCCATGCCGTGTACTTCTCGAAGAAGCGTGCGCAAGCGCGCGTCTGGGACGGGGCGCGCGGCCTGGAGTGGACGGTGCCTTCGCCGGCGCCGCATCACACCTTCAGTGAGCCGCCGGTGATCGACAATTCGCAGTTGGCACACGGCGACGTGACTCATTGATTTGTGCGTTCGTCCGTGAACGCGGGGTTGTTTGAAATTGCGGTTGGTTTGTTGTTTGACGAGCGACGGGCATCAACCGCGGCCATCCATGGCCGGGAAGTGAACAAGTGCGTTCGTCCGTGAACGCAGTGCAAGAATCAAAAGCGCCCATCCTTGGGCGCAGACTTGAATTGGAGCGTTCATCCGTGAACGCAGAGAAAAAAGCAGAAGTGCCCATCCGTGGGCACACTGTCCATCAGAAGCAATTGCTTCTTTTGGATTTGAGGATTGGATGAGAAAGCAGGTCGGCCAGCATGAATCCGTGAAGCACGACGCACGCGGCATTGCGCGCGTGGCGCTGGGCGTGGTCGCGGCTTCGTTCCTGTTCGGTTTTGCCATGGTTCCGCTGTACCGGATCGCCTGCGAACAGGTGCTGGGCATCAAGCTTTCGGAAGGCGCAGTCAGTGCGGCCGAGGCCTCGTCGATGCAGGTGGATCCATCGCGAACCGTGGTGGTCGAATTCATGACCAGCGTCAACAGCAAGCTGCCGTGGGCGTTCAAGGCGGAAAAGACCCGCGTCGAGGTGCATCCGGGCGAGTTGACCGAAGTCTGGTTCGATGCCACCAATCAATCCGCGCAAGCGATTGTCGGCAATGCCGTTCCGAGTGTTGCACCGAGCGCGGCATCCGCGTTCTTCAACAAAACCGAATGTTTCTGTTTCACCGAGCAGGTGCTGGCTGGCGGCGAGACCCGTCGCATGCCGGTGCGGTTCATCGTCGATCCACAACTGCCGCAAGGCACGCACACGCTGACGTTGTCCTACACGTTCTATGCAAACGAGCTGGCCACCAGGAATCTGGCCCTCGTGAATCCGTCTGTCGACGGGATTGCAAAGAACTGACTTTATCCTTGTATCCGGGGTTCGAGATCATGGCGCAAACACAAGGTGCTTATTACGTTCCGCACGGCAGCCACTGGCCGATCGTGGGTTCCATCGGACTGTTCAGCACGGTTATCGGTGCCGCGAACTGGTTCAACGACGGTAGCGGACTGACGGCGAAGCCGCTGATGTTCGTGGGCCTGGCGATCCTCGTGTTCATGATGTTCGGCTGGTTTGGCACCGTCATCCGCGAGTCCGTTGT
>Ga0208460_10000174_pt1 | contig 47324 bp, 44 predicted proteins | sample AD_STIC10_MetaG_FD_184436 | JGI IMG/M metagenome (GOLD analysis project Ga0208460, IMG submission 184436) | Active sludge microbial communities of municipal wastewater-treating anaerobic digesters from USA - AD_STIC10_MetaG (SPAdes) (version 2) | ecosystem: Engineered > Bioreactor > Anaerobic >... | reverse complement strand
GGTCACCGCGACCAGCCCGGCCGCCATGCCCAGCAGTTCGAGCATGTCGAGCTCGGTGTCGCGAGCGGCCTTCAGGGCCCCGTCTTGCTCGACCGCCGGAAACTGGCGCAGTTCAGGCAACAAGACCGGCCACAGCCGGTTCATCGTTCCGCCGCGACGGGGCGTCGCGATGGGATCATCTTGAAAGCAGCTTCAGGTGCGGGCACGCGCAGTCTCCTCCACGCGGGAGACTAGGCGCTGGTGCCCTTGCGGGCTATTCGCGCACCACCGTACGGCCTGGCCCGTACGGGCACTCCGGATCGGCGGCCGAAAGCCTCAGGCTCGGCCCTGGTCGACCAGGCGCACCAGGTCGACCAGGTTCTTGACGCCGAGCTTTTCCATGACGCGCGCCTTGTGAACCTCCACGGTGCGCGGGCTGATCCCCAGTGCTTCGGCGATGCGCCGGTTGTGCAGGCCCTTGACCATGAGCGACATGACTTCGCGTTCGCGCGCAGACAGCGGCGTTGCCGGTGAGCTACGCGCCACCGGCTCCTGCGGGCTTGCCGCGGTGCGCAATCCTGACAGGGCCGTTTCGATGGCTGCGAGCAGTTGCTCGCCGTCGAACGGTTTCTCGATGAAGTCGACGGCATCGGCCAGGAACGCCTGGCGAGCCGCTGCAACGTCGCCGTGCGCGGTGATGACGATCACCGGCAAGGTAGGCCCGGCGTCGAGCAGGCTGCGCTGCAGTTCGAGGCCGGACATTCCCGGCATGCGGATGTCGAGCACGACGCAGCCTCGCCACGCCGGCTGAATCGCCGAGAGGAAGTCCTCGGCGCTGGCGAACGTGGCCGTGGTGTAGCCGCGCAGGCTCAGCAGCAGCGAAAGCGCATCGCGCACCGATGCGTCGTCGTCGACGATGAAGACGGTGTCACGATGCATGCTGAAGCACTTCAGGGTCCTTGGAATCGCCGATCGGGAGGGTAAAGCAGAAGTGCCCCCCGGGGCCGGGTTCGGCCCACAGCGCACCGCCGTGGGCTTCGACGATGGCGCGGCAGATGCTCAGCCCCACGCCCATGCCGCCGGGCTTGTCCGAGGGGCCGGCCTCGAACAGCGACTGCAGCCTGGCGGTCGTCACGCCGCCGCCGCTGTCCTGGACTTCCACCAGCAGCATGCCCTTGTGCTCGCGGGCGCGCACTCGAACCTGGCGCGACTGCTGGCCGCTGGAGGCCGCGTCCAGCGCATTCGCGACGAGGTTGCGCAGGACCACGGCGATCTGCACGGTGTCCATGCTGACTTCTCGCGTGCCGACGTCGATGTCGCACACCACCCGCACGCCGAGTGCCACGGCCCTGCGTGCATTCATCTCGACGACTTCGTTCAGCAGCGGAGTCACCGCGACGGGCCGAAGCTGGGTGCTGCCGGTGCGAAAGAAGTCCCGCAGGCGTTTGACCACGGCGCTGGCGCGCAGCGCATCGTCGGCCATCCGGCCGGACACGTCGGCCAGCCGCGCAAGTCGTTGTTCGTCCGACATGCCGGTGGCGGCAACGATCAGCCGCGACGCATCGGCATAACTGTTCATCGCCGTCAGCGGCTGGCTCAACTCGTGCGCCAGGGCGGCGGCCATCTGCCCGGCGGCGGCGAGCCGCAGGCTCCCCTTGAGCTCTGCAGCGGCACGTTCCCGTTCGTCGACAGCCACGCCGAGCAGCAGTCCGGTCATCGTCACGGCCGCCATGAGCACCTGAAGTTCGAACACGGTGAGGTCGGGATTCGGGGCGGATTGGACGGCGATGATCAACCCGACCTGCGTGAGCCCGGCCGCCGACACGGCGCCGGGCAGGCCGAGGCGCGCCGACGCCCAGACCACCGGCAGGAAGAGCAGATAGAAGAACTTGAAGTGGTCGCGATCGTCGCGCCCGAAGACGACGGCGAGCAAGGCGGAGATCAGCAAGGCGATCAGCCACCAGTCCCAGCTCTTCATCGTGACGGACAAGGCAGCCCGGCGCAGCGGGTCCGTGGCAACCAGCAGGATCGGCAACAGCACCACCATGCCGACCGCGTCTCCGACCCAGTAGCGGACGACGGCCTCGAGCAGGCTGCCGCTCGGGCCCAGGCCGGCGACAGCGAAGGTGCAGACATAGACGATGCCGCTCACCAGCGCTCCGGCCACCACGATGCCCGTGAACCAGATCAGGTCGCGGCGCCTTGCCAATGCCAGGGAGCGGTCGAGCCGGGACTGCATGGCCCTGGCGATGGCGGCATACGACAGGGCGAGCGCCGCGGTCGCCGCGAGGGTGACGAACCACTCCGACGGAACGCCGCGCACGGCGATTTCGGCGGTCAGCAGGCTGAGCCAGACCAGCCACAGCCAGCGGGCGTTGCCGAGCAGCAGCGCGACCGCCAGCGCCGGCTGCGGATTCCACGGCGTGATGTTCAGGCCCTGGAACGGCCGGATGTAGCTGACCCAGTCCAGCAGCAGGAAGACTGTGACATAGGCAAATCCGATCACCCAGGCGGGGCTCCCCGTCCTGGCCGATGCGGGATCGGCGCCGAGCGCTGACATGGCGCCGATTGTCGGCCGTCCGGGCGACGCGATTCACTCGACCCCGGGATCTAATGGGCTACGGACCGAGAGACGACTGGGCCACGGCACTCAGGACGTACAGGACAGCCAGCGACAGCCCCGCCCAGCTCAGCGTTCCGATGAGCCGCGAACGCGGTGGTCGCAGCAAGGCGGCGATCACCACGCAGTTCATGATGGCGGCGATCAGACCGGTCACAGCATGGGCCGAATCGACGTCGCGAAAAATGGGGCCGCCCAGGTGGGCGAGATCGTCGAGCGCGATGATGAGCAGGTCGAACAGGTTGCTGCCCAGGATGTTGCCCAGCGCGAGGTCGACAGCGCCAATGCGCAGCGCGGCCAGCGTCGTCACCAGTTCCGGCATCGAGGTCGCGAATGCGATGAGCAGCGTCCCGACGAATGAATCCGACCACAGCATGATGCGCGCCAGCCGCACGCCGACCAGCGGGAGCCAGATGCCGGCCACGACGATGAACATGGCCGCCAGCGCGTAGCCGCCGAGGGCCTGCCGCAGCGGCATGCCGGCGGAAGCGGTCGGGCTCGGGGCGCCGCTGCGCATCTCGAAAATGTAGAGGGCGCGCATGGCGAGGCCGTAGACAGCGATCAAGGCCACGCTGAACACACTCGCGTGCCCCCATGCCCAGCCCGTCGCGCTGCGGGCCACTCTCAGCGCAAGCAGCACGATGCCGATCATCAGAACGCCCACGGCCGCCGTCAGCACGTGAGTCCTGCCGGCTTTGCCGTACAGGCCACCGCGCCGAGAGAGCATCTCTGCCAGTGCGAGCAAGGCGAGATTGAAGACGATGCTGCCCAGGGCGTCACCGACCGCGATGTCCGGCGTGGATGCCACGGTCACCGCGCTCAGCCCCGTCACCAGTTCGGGCAGGGAGGTGACCGTCGCCATCAGGATCATGCCGATCCAGCTTCGCGACATGCCGGTGAGCGCAGCCAGCGCGTCGCCGTAGTGCACGAGCCGCGAGCCGGCGACACCAATCACGCCGATGCATGCCACGAACTCGAGCCAGATGCTGAGGGTGCCGGTCATCAGGAGGAAGTTTGCGTCGTCATCGACGGATTCTGGACGTCCTCGAACCGGTGGCGCATTGACCGCGCCCATGAAAAAGGGCCCCGTCCTTGCGGACGGGGCCCTCGCTTCAAGCTCGAAGCGTCAGAACTTCATCAGGCCTTGCCCAGGCGCAGGTCGGGGTAGCGCACGTGCTCCACCAGTTCCTGCGTCTCCTTGCTCGGTGCCGGCGTCAGCAGGCTGACGACCAGGATCACCAGGAAGCCCATCGGCACGCCGAACAGGCCGGCCGAGATCGGCTGGATGTCCCACCACAGCTGCACCGGCGAGGTGACGCCGAACACGCCGCGCAGCCAGGGCTGGGTCGTGACCATGTAGTAGAACGTCGTGCCCAGGCCGGCGATCATGCCCAGCGAGGCGCCCCACTTGTTGGCGCGCTTCCAGAACACGCCCAGCACGAGGGCTGGGAAGAACGCCGCCGCCGCGAACGAGAACGCCGCCGAGACCAGGAACAGGATGTCCGCCGGTTTCTGCGCCGCCACCGCCGCCGCCGCCAAGGCCACCACCAGAAGCAGCATCTTGGAGATCATCACCCGGCGAGCCGTGGGCGCGTTCGGGTCGATCATCTTGTAGTACAGGTCGTGCGACAGCGCGTTGGCGATCGTCAGCAGCAGGCCGTCGGCGGTCGACAGGGCTGCCGCGAGGCCGCCTGCCGCCACCATGCCCGACACCACGTAAGGCAGGCCACCGATTTCCGGCGTGGCCAGCACGATGATGTCGCCGCCGATCTTCATTTCGCCGAGCTGGAAGATGCCGTCCTTGTTGATGTCGATGACCGACAGCAGGGTCGGGTCGACACGCTGCCAGCTGGTGATCCAGCGCGGCAACTGATCGAACGGCGTTCCCACCAGCACGTTGAAGACCTCGTACTTGACGAGCACGGCCAGGGCCGGCGCCGTGAAGTACAGCAGGAAGATGAAGAACAGGCTCCAGAACACCGACTCGCGGGCCTCCTTCACCGACGGCGTGGTGTAGTAGCGCATCAGGATGTGCGGCAGCGCGGCCGTACCCACCATCAGGCAGAACACCAGGGCCAGGAAGTTGCGGCGCGACACGTCGAAGGCCTTTTGCGCCTTCTCGTCGCCGTTCGGGTCGCCGGCGAACACCTGCGCGTGCGAAGGCATGCCGCCCAGCGGCACTGCCCGTGCCGCGTTGGCGGTCTTGGCGGCCGTCCAGGCCTTCTTGGCATCGGCCTCGTTGGCCGGCACCGCGGCGAGCGCCTTCTCGGCGGCCTGCACCTCGGCCACCGGAGCATTCGCCTCCTTCAGGCTGGCGAGCTTCTTGGTCGCGGCGTCCTTGTCGGCGGCCAGCGCTGCAGGAATGTCCTTCAGCTTGGCGTCGAACTCGTCGGCCTTGGCCTTGAAGGCGGCGATGACTTCCTTCTCCTTCGGGTCTTCGCGCAGGCGCTTCTCGGAGGCGGTGACCTTCTCGAGCTGGTAGCCGTAGATCGCCTGCGGGATCGGGACGCTGGTCTGCTTGACCGACAGCCACACCACCGGGACCATGTAGGCAATGATCAGGATGATGTACTGCGCCACCTGCGTCCAGGTGACGGCACGCATGCCGCCCAGGAACGAACAGACCAGGATGCCGCCGAGGCCGACGAAGATGCCGATCTCGAAAGCCAGGCCCGACAGGCGAGCGGTGATCACGCCCACGCCGTAGATCTGCGCCACCACGTAGGTGAAGGAGCACAGGATCGCCGCGACGATGCCCAGGAAGCGCGGCAGGTTGCCCTCATAACGCGCGCCCAGGAAGTCGGGGATCGTGAACTGCCCGAACTTGCGCAGATACGGTGCCAGGAACAGCGCCACCAGACAGTAGCCGCCCGTCCATCCGAGGATGAACGCGAGGCCGCCGAAACCGGTGAGGTACAGCGTGCCGGCCATGCCGATGAACGAGGCCGCGCTCATCCAGTCGGCGCCGGTGGCCATGCCGTTGTAGATCGCCGGCACTCGCCGCCCGGCCACGTAGTACTCGGCCGCGTCGGTGGTGCGGCTCATGATGCCGATGCCGGCATACAGCGCCACGGTGGCGATCAGGAAGATGAACCCGATCCAGTTGCGCGGCAGGCCCATCTGCTCGAGCACTGCCAGGACCAAGATGAAGGTCAGGAAGCCGCCGGTGTACCAGGTGTAGACCTTGTTCAGCTGCGCCTTGAAGGCCTTGTTGGCCGAGGCACCGCCGCCGGAACCTTGTTCGAAACTCAAGCCTGCCATGTCATTCCTCCTCGGCAACGCCGTGTTCCTGGTCCAGCCGGTTCATGTGCCGGGCGTAGTACCAGATGATGACGACGTAGACGATCAGCGCACCCTGGGCCGCGACCCAGAAGCTGAACGGCCAGCCGAAGAAGGTGAAGTTCAGGTCACGGGCGAAGAACCCGATCCCGAACGTCACCAGGAACCAGATCGCGAGCAGAACCGAGGTGATCCTCAGGTTCGCACGCCAGTACTGGTGGTGCCTTTCGGACAATTGCATTTGCATCTCTGTGCCTCCTAGTTGCCAAACCCGGGCGTGAGCCCGGCCCTCGATTCACCGCCTCGCGCGGCGCCTTACTTCCACACCAACAAACAGCCTCGAACCGGCAGCTGCCGGCATCAGGGTGCCAGCCCGGTCTCGCGCTCGAGCTGTGCCGCGACCTTGGGCTCGAAGCCGTGCAGGTGGCGGATGATCTTGCGTGTCTCGTCGGGTTCGTGCCTGTCCAGGTGGACCCGGGCCAGCTGGTACCAGCCGTACGGGCTCATCGGCTGCAGCTGGGTGTTGTGCTTGAGGGCCTCGACGGCTTCGTCCAGGCGTTGCAGGCGGATCAGCGTCAAGCCCAGGCCGTACCAGGCCCGGTCGAGCTTCGGATCGAGCTCGACGGCGCGCCGGAAGGCCGGGATCGCCTCGTCGTAGCGGCCGGCTTCTTCGAGCAGGTAGGCCAGGTTGAACCAGTCGGCGGCGCTGCGCTGCGGATGGCGCGCCACCAGCGCCTGCGCATCGGCGATGGCCAGATCGCGCGCGCCGCGCTCGGCAAGCACGTGGGCCCGGCTGGCCAGCGCATACGCATCGCCAGGCCACAGCGACAGCATGGTGTCGAAGGTGCGCTCGGCGCCGGCGTTGCGGGCGAACACCAGCAGCGTCATCGCCTGCAGCTTCAGGCGCCAGTAGCCCAGGGAATGACCTTTCAGCGACATTGTTCGATCCCGATCTGGAGGCACAGGTTGATCTTCACGATCGTGCTGACGACCCACACCGTCGACAGCAGCACGAAGGCGGCCAGCGGGATGTGGCGGTCGATCACGACACGCGGGGTGATCAGGCGCATGCCCTTGACGAAGGGCCCGGTCAGCACCTGCAGCAGCTTGTAGAAGAAGTTGGTCTCGCGCTTCTGCCCGGCCATCAGGCCGAGAAGAAATTGCCCGGCCAGCGCGAGCAAGGCGATCTCCGCCACGAGCTTCACCGACGAGACAAGCAGCAGCATTCCGGACCCTGTAAGGAAGATGTGGGACTGTCGTCTCGGATCGCTTACAGGTTTCTGACAATGAGGGATGGCCTTCGCGCTTCCCCCCTTCGGGCAAACCCTCGCCGATGCCCTGCAAGGGCTGTCAGGCCGCCCCGAATGGGCCCCATGCGAAAATCCGCGTCTTTCCCAGCAGGCAACATCATGGACATCGAACGCATCAACCAGATCGGCAACACCCTGGCCGACCTGAGCTCGCGCACCGAAGCGCTGCGGAGGTATCTTTGACTACGATCGCAAAGCGCTTCGGCTGAACGAAGTCAACGCCGCGCTCGAGAACCCGAACGTCTGGAACGAGCCCAAGCGCGCGCAGGAACTGGGCCGCGAGAAGAAGTCGCTGGAGACCGTGGTCGGCACCATCGACCACCTGGCGAGCAACCTGTCCGACAACACCGAGCTGTACGAGATGTCGAAGGCGGATGCCGACTTCGACGGCCTTGCCGCGATCGAGGCCGAGGCGGCCAAGCTGGCCGAGATCGTCGGGCAGCTCGAGTTCCGCCGCATGTTCAACAACCCGGCGGACCCGTCCAACTGCTTCATCGACATCCAGGCCGGCGCCGGCGGCACCGAGGCCTGCGACTGGGCGCAGATGCTGCTGCGCCAGTACCTCAAGTACTGCGAGCGCAAGGGCTTCAAGACCGAGGTGATGGAAGAGACCGAGGGCGACGTGGCGGGCATCCGCAGCGCCACCATCAAGGTCGAGGGTGAGTACGCCTTCGGCCTGCTGCGCACCGAGACCGGCGTGCACCGGCTGGTGCGCAAGAGCCCGTTCGACTCGTCCGGCGGGCGGCACACCTCGTTCGCCAGCCTGTTCGTCTACCCGGAGGTCGACGACTCGATCGAGATCGAGATCAACCCGGCCGACGTGCGCACCGACACCTTCCGCGCCAGCGGCGCGGGCGGCCAGCACATCAACAAGACCGACTCGGCGGTGCGCCTGACGCACATCCCCACCGGCATCGTCGTGCAGTGCCAGAACGACCGCTCACAGCACCGCAACCGCGACGAGGCCTGGCAGATGCTGCGCTCGCGCCTGTACGAGCACGAGATGCGCAAGCAGATGGAGGCGCAGCAGAGGCTCGAGGACACCAAGACCGACGTCGGCTGGGGCCACCAGATCCGCAGCTACGTGCTCGACCAGAGCCGCATCAAGGACCTGCGCACCAACGTCGAGATCAGCAACACGCAGAAGGTGCTCGACGGCGACCTCGACACCTTCATCGAAGCGAGCCTGAAGCAAGGTGTCTGAGGCCGTGTCCAAGGTGCAGGCATTCCTGTTCGACCTCGACGGCACGCTGATCGACAGCATGCCTCACCACCACGACGCGTGGGTGGCGTGGCATGCGCGGCGCGGCCTGGCCATCGACGCCGACGCCTTCTTCACGGCCACGGCGGGGCGCTCGAACGACGAGATCCTGGCCGACATGTTCCCTGCGGCTTCGGCCGCGGAGCGGCTGGCCATGGCGCACGAGAAGGAAACGCTGTACCGCGAATTCGCCGCGCCGAAGCTGGCGCTGGTGGCCGGCGCGCAGGAGTTCATCGAGCGCTCGCTGGCCGCCGGCATCCGCCTGGCGGTGTGCACCGCCTCGACGCCGGAGAACATGAAGCTCGCGTTCGCGCGATTCCCGATCGACCGCTGGGTCGAGACGGTGGTCAGCCCCGCCGACGGCCTGCGCGGCAAGCCGCACCCCGACATCTTTCTCGAGGCCGCGCGGCGCCTGGGCCTCGCGCCGGCGCGCTGCATCGTCTTCGAGGATGCGCCACTGGGCATCGAAGGCGCGCGCCGTGCCGGCATGGGCGCCGTGGCTTTGACGACCACGCTGCCGCTGTCCGCTTTCTCGAGCTACCCGAACCTGCTGGCGAGCGCCGCGGACTTCCGCACGCTCGCTCCCTCTGCCCTGACGAAAGAAGACCGCCATGCGTGAAGGCATTGCCCAAGCAGTAAGACGCGCCGACTACGCCGCGCCGGCCTACTGGATCCGCAGCGTCGAGCTGACCTTCGACCTTGACCCGGTGCGCACCATCGTCGCCAGCCGCATGGCCGTCGTGCGCAACGCCGCCGGCACGGGTGGGCCGCTGCGCCTGCACGGCGAGGATCTCGAGCCGCTGCGCGTGCTCGCCAACGGGCAGAGCGTGTCGTTTCGCAGCGAGGCCGGCGAGCTGGTCATCGACAACCCGCCCGAGGGTGATTTCACGCTGGAGATCCGCAACACCTGCGCGCCGGAGAAGAACACCCAGCTGTCGGGCCTGTACACCTCGGGCGGCGGCTTCTTCACGCAGTGCGAGGCGGAGGGCTTCCGCCGCATCACCTACTTCCTCGACCGGCCGGACGTGATGGCGGTCTACACCGTCACGCTGCGCGCCAGCAAGTCGCGCTACCCGGTGCTGCTGTCCAACGGCAACCTGGTCGAGCAGGGCGATCTGGACAACGGCCGCCACTTCGCGAAATGGCACGATCCCTTCCCGAAGCCGAGCTACCTGTTCGCGCTGGTGGCCGCCGACCTGGTGGCGCGCGAGCAGCACATCCGCACACGCTCGGGCAAGAACCACCTGCTGCAGGTGTGGGTGCGCCGCGGCGACCTCGACAAGACCGAGCACGCGATGAACTCGCTGATCGCCTCGGTGGTGTGGGACGAGGCCCGCTTCAAGCTGCCGCTGGACCTGGACCGCTTCATGATCGTCGCCGTCGGCGACTTCAACATGGGCGCGATGGAGAACAAGGGCCTGAACATCTTCAACACGAAGTACGTTCTCGCCCACCCCGCCACCGCCACCGACGAGGACTACGCGGCCATCGAGAGCGTGGTCGGCCACGAGTACTTCCACAACTGGACGGGCAACCGCATCACCTGCCGCGACTGGTTCCAGCTCAGCCTGAAGGAGGGGCTGACGGTGTTCCGCGACCAGGAGTTCAGCCAGGACATGTCGGGCTCGGCCACCGCTCGTGCCGTCAAGCGCATCGCCGACGTGCACACGCTGCGCGAGCTGCAGTTCCCCGAGGACGCCGGCAGCATGGCGCACCCGGTGCGCCCCGACGAATACGTCGAGATCAACAACTTCTACACCGCCACCGTCTACGAGAAGGGCGCCGAGGTCGTGCGAATGATGCAGACGCTGGTGGGCCGCGACGGTTTCGCCAAGGGCATGTCGCTGTACTTCGAGCGCCACGACGGCCAGGCCGTCACCTGCGACGACTTCGCCCAGGCCATCGCCGACGCCAACCCCGGCAGCGAGCTCGCCCGCACGCTGCCGCAGTTCAAGCGCTGGTACGCGCAGGCCGGCACGCCGCGTGTCACCGCACGCGGCCGCTACGACGCGCCGACGCGCACCTACACGCTGGCGCTCGAGCAGGCCTGCGCGCCGTCGCACGGCCAGGCCGACAAGCAGCCGTATGTCATTCCGGTGGCGATGGGCCTGCTGTCGCGCGACGGCCAGCCGATGGCGCTGCGCCTGGAAGACGAGCCTCCCGCCACCGCCACCGAGCGCGTGCTGGTGCTCGAGGAGGCGCGCAGCTTCTACACCTTCGTCGATGTCGACAGCGAGCCGGTGCCGTCGCTGCTGCGCCACTTCTCGGCGCCGGTGACGCTGGTCGACGGCCTGCACGACGCCGACTTGCTGGTGCTTCTGGCGCACGACCCCGACGCCTTCAACCGCTGGGAGGCCGGCCAGCGCCTGGCGCTGCAGCGCCTGCTCACAGCCATCCGCAACGAAGCGCCGCTGCAGCTCGACACAGCCTTCACCGGCGCGATGCGCGACGTGCTGCGCCACCCGGCGCTCGACGCGGCCTTCAAGGCGCAGGTGCTCACGCCGCCGAGCGAGACCTACATCGCCGAGCAGCTCGAATCGGTCGACCCGCAGCGCATCCACGCGGCCCGCGAGGCGATGGTGCTGCAGCTCGCCCAGGCGCTCCACGGCGACTGGGAATGGGCCTGGGAGGCGCATCAGGTGGCCGGGCCCTACACGAGCGCGCCGGAGCCTGCGGGCCGCCGCGCGCTGGCCAACCTCGCGCTGGCCATGCTCTGCCTGGACGCCACCGCGCGTGGCGACGTGCTCTGGCAGGGTCGCGCCTACCAGCGTTTCAAGGACGCCGCCAACATGACCGACCGCGAGGGCGCGCTGTGGGCGCTGCTGGCCTCGCACTCGGAAATGGCGGACCTGGCGCTGCCGCGCTTCCACGACATGTTCCGCGGCGACGCGCTGGTCCTCGACAAGTGGTTCGCGCTGCAGGCCAGCGCGCCGGAGCGCGACGGCCGTGTCTTCGCGCGCGTCAAGGCGCTGCTCAAGCACCCGGACTTCACGCTGCACAACCCGAACCGCGCGCGCAGCCTGGTGCGCTCGCTGTGCGGCGACAACCCGGCGGCCTTCCACCGCTCCGACGCGGCGGGCTACGTGTTCTGGAGCGAGCGCGTGATCGAGCTCGATGCCTTCAACCCGCAGCTGGCCTCGCGCATCGCCCGCGTGATGGACCGCTGGGCGCAGCTGGCCGAGCCCTACCGCAGTGCCGCGCGCGAGGCCATCGCCCGCGTCGCCGCGCGCACCGACCTGTCCAACGACGTGCGTGAAGTCGTCACGCGAGCCCTGGAGACCTGAACGTGGCCCGAAGAATCAGCCTGACGCAGTACCTCGTCGAACAGCAGCGAGAGCACGGGCACATCCCGGCCGAGTTGCGGCTGCTCATCGAGGTGGTGGCGCGAGCCTGCAAGACCATCGCGATCTCGGTGAACAAGGGTGCGCTCGGCGAGGTGCTGGGCAGCGCGCACACCGAGAACGTGCAGGGCGAAGTGCAGAAGAAGCTCGACATCATCTCCAACGAGGTGCTGATCGAGGCCAACGAATGGGGCGGCCACCTCGCCGCCATGGCCAGCGAGGAGATGGACTCCATCCACGTCGTGCCCAACCGCTACCCGCAGGGCGAGTACCTGCTGCTGTTCGACCCGCTCGACGGCTCGAGCAACATCGACGTGAACGTCAGCATCGGCACCATCTTCTCGGTGCTGCGCAAGGTAGGCCACCACCGCGGCGTCAGCGAGCAGGACTTCCTGCAGGCCGGCCGCGCCCAGGCCGCCGCAGGTTACTGCGTCTACGGCCCGCAGACCATGCTGGTGCTGACCGTCGGCGAAGGCGTGGCGATGTTCACGCTCGACCGCGAGATGGGCTCCTGGGTGCTGACCGCCGACCAGGTGCAGCTGCCAGCCGAAACGAAGGAGTTCGCCGTCAACATGTCGAACATGCGCCACTGGGCGCCGCCGATGAAGCGCTACATCGACGAGTGCCTGGCCGGCAAGGAAGGCCCGCGGGGCAAGGACTTCAACATGCGCTGGGTGGCCAGCATGGTGGCCGACGTGCACCGCATCCTGACGCGCGGCGGCGTGTTCATCTACCCCTGGGACAAGCGCGAGCCCGACAAGCCCGGCAAGCTGCGCCTGCTGTACGAGGCCAACCCGATGAGCTTCCTGATCGAGCAGGCCGGCGGCATGGCCACCAACGGCTCGCAGCGCATCCTCGACATCGTGCCGACCAAGCTGCACGAACGTGTCAGCGTGATGCTCGGCTCGAAGAACGAGGTCGAGCGAGTGACCGACTATCACCGCGAACAGGCCTGAGCCCGGCGCCATGGGCCAGCTCTACCTGGTGCGGCATGGGCAGGCCTCGTTCGGCAGCGACGACTACGACCGACTCAGCGATCTCGGCCGCCGCCAGTGCGTGCGCCTGGGCGAGCACTTCCGGCAGGCTGGCGTGGTGTTCGAGGCGGCGCTCACCGGCACGCTCAAACGCCAGGTCGACTCGCTCGCCGGCATCGCCCAAGGCATGCAGATGGCGCCGCAGGCGCATGCCTGGCCGGGCCTGAACGAGTACGACGGCGATGCCCTGGTGGCGGCGATCCACCCCGGCCCGATCCCGCCGCCGCGCAGCGACGAGGCGGTGCGCCAGCACTTCCGGCTGCTGCGCGGGGGCCTGCAGGCCTGGATGGACGGCCGAAGCGAGCCGCTGGGCATGCCCAGCTACGTCGACTTCGTGGCCGGCGTGTGCGAGGCGCTCGACCACGTGCGCAAAGCGCATGAAGGCGCGGTGCTGATCGTCTCCAGCGGCGGCCCGATCGCCACCGCCGTGGCCGCCGTGCTCGGCGCGCCCAAGGCCACCGCGATCGAGCTGAACCTGCGCATCCGCAACAGCGCCGTGACCGAGTTCGTCTTCACGCCCAAGCGGCATTCGCTGCTGAGCTTCAACACCCTGCCGCATCTCACGGATCCGGCACTGGCCGACTGGGTCACCTACAGCTGAGCCGGGCTATAATGCGCGGCTTCACGCCGGTGTAGCTCAGTTGGTAGAGCAGCGCATTCGTAATGCGAAGGTCGGGAGTTCGACTCTTCTCACCGGCACCAATCCAGACCAGGGCCCGCCTCGCGCGGGCCCTGTCGTTTCCGGTCCCGGTTCAGGCTGTGCCGCCGGCGAAGGCCTTCTCGAGCGCGGCGATGTCGAACTTCACCATCGTCATCATGGCCTGCGCCGCACGCGCTGCGGCTGCGCGGTCGGGCGAGCTCATCATGCGGCCCATCGCGCTGGGCACGATCTGCCAGCACAGGCCGTAGCGGTCGCGCAGCCAGCCGCACTGCTCGGCCGTGCCACCTTCGAGAAGCGCGTTCCAGTAGCGGTCGATCTCGTCCTGGTCGTCGCAGTTCACGACGAAGGACACGGCGTGGTTGAACGGATCCAGCGGGCCGGCGCTCATGGCGACGAAGGCCTGCCCGAACAGTTCGAACTCGACGACCTTCACCGAGCCGGGCGGCCCGCTGGGCGACTCGACGGGCATCGCGTTCACCGCGTTGACGCGGGACTCCGGAAAGATGCCGGCGTAGAACGCCGCGGCTTCGTCGGCCTTCTCGGCGTACCAGAGGAAGGGGGTGATCTTCTGGATCTTCATGGCGGGCCTCCTGTGTGCATCACCCACGACGAACGGCAGGGCGCCGGATCGACACCGCGCGCCCTGCGTCGCCAGGCCCGGGGCCTACAGCGGGTTGAGCGACTTCTCGCGCCGGTAGTGGGTGTAGCCCACGCTGGCCCCGGCGCGCAGGCCGGCGCCCAGGCGGATCGGCGCCAGCGTCACGCCATCGGCGCGCTGGTAGTTCAGGCCCACGCCGCCGACGTAGTACAGGCTGCCGTCCACGCCGGGGAAGCGCTTGAAGATCGCGTCCGGATCCTCCAGCTTGTAGACCAGCACGAAGACCTTGGACGCATTGGCGCCCAGGTCGAAGCCGATCGACGGCCCGGCCCAGTAGACCTTGCGCGTGGCGCCGGATTTCATCACCAGTTCGCCTTCGCCGTAGCGCACGCCGGCGGTGACCGCGGCGGCCACTTCCTCGCCGCGCAGGTAGCCGTTGGGCCGGCCCTGCTCCTGGAACACCTTGGCCACCACCTGCGCCAAGCCCTCGGTTGTCTGGCCGAAGAAGTCGGTCACGGCCTTCAGCGTGCTGGTCTCGTCGAAGGTGCTGTCGGCCTCGGCAGCACGGCCGAGCAGCGGCACGCTGAGCACCAGGGCGCCGGCTCCGGCGCGGCCGAGCCAGCCACGGCGCGTGAGGTCGAGCCGTTCGAGATCATGAGTGCGAGTCGATTGCATGGGTTTCTCCTTCAGCCCCGCGAAGGCCGGGCTTGTGAAGATCACCTTAGCCGCCGCATCCCTGCCGCGGTGTCTCGGAATGTGGAGAAGTGTTGAGCAGCCGAAAGCTCGCGCCCGCAGCCGTCTCCAAATGCAACCCGGCCCGGAGCCGGCGGCCTTCAGCCCAGCGAGTCGTTCACCTGCTCGTTGAATTCGGCCAGGCTCACCGCCGTGCCGATCTCGCGCGGCAGCGCGTCGCGCACCGAGAACACGCCGAGGATGTGGCCGCCTTCGCCGATCACCGGCAGGTGTCGAAAGCCGCGCTCGATCATGATCAGCACCGCGTCCGCTACCTTGGTGTCGGGCTTGATGCACTGCGGGTGCGGCGTCATCACGCTGGACAGCGGCGTCTTCGCCGGGTCGAGCGCCTTGGCCAGCACGCGCGTCATCAGGTCGCGCTCGGTGACGATGCCCAGCAAGGTGCTGGCGGCATCGATGACCAGCACGCTGCCGCAGCCGGCCTTGGTCATCACGCAGGCCGCCTCGTGCACGGTGGCCGTGGGGCCCAGGCTGACCAGGAGACGGCGCGGCATCGATTGGAAGACGGTGCGTTCGGTCATGGTGCGGCTCCTGTGTCGGGCGGTGGCGCGGCGGGTCAGCGCAGCGCCGCGTTGATCTTCTCCAGCGCCGCGGCGCCGGGGCACAGCCTGTCGGGCCCGAGCGAGGCCAGCGGCACGGCACAGGTGTTCAGCGCAGTGTGCAGGTCGGTGGCGAGCGGGTCGAGGTAGAGCAGCCCGGTGACCACCTCGCCATGCGCGGCATGCTGGTGCATGTAGTTCATGGCGGCGTAGCGATCGGTCGGGTCGTGGTCGGCGTGCAGCTTGCGCAGGCGCAGCACGGAGCCGTCGTGGTTGCTCACCTCGATCAGTTCACCCGGCGCGTACTGGGCGGTGATCTCCTGGCCGGGCGTGATGAAGTCGATGCGGCTCACCGCATCGTTGTGCTGGCGCACGTAGTCGTAGCTCTTGGTGCTGCCGCCGTGGTTGTTGAAGGTCACGCAGGGGCTGATGACGTCGATGAAGGCCGCTCCGCCGTGCGCCATCGCGCCCTTGATCAGCGGCACCAGCTGTTCCTTGTCGCCCGAGAAGCTGCGTGCCACGTAGGTGGCACCCAGCTGCAGCGCCAGGCCGACGAGATCGACCGGGCTGTCGTTGTTGACGACGCCCTTCTTGCTCTTGCTGCCCTGGTCGGCGGTGGCCGAGAACTGGCCCTTGGTGAGGCCGTAGACGCCGTTGTTCTCGACGATGTAGGCCATGCGCACGCCGCGGCGCATGGCGTTGGCGAACTGGCCCAGGCCGATCGAGGCCGAGTCGCCGTCGCCGGAGACACCCAGGTAGAGCAGCTCGCGGTTCGCCAGGTTGGCACCGGTCAGCACCGAAGGCATGCGGCCGTGCACGGTGTTGAAGCCGTGCGAGGCGCCGAGGAAGTAGTCCGGCGTCTTCGAGCTGCAGCCGATGCCCGACAGCTTGGCGACGCGGTGCGGCTCGATGTCGAGCTCCCAGCAGGCCTGGATGATCGCCGCCGAGATCGAGTCGTGCCCGCAGCCGGCGCACAGTGTGGAGATGCGGCCCTCGTAGTCGCGCCGCGTGTAGCCGACCTTGTTGGTCTGCAGCGTCGGGTGGTGCAGGCGGGGCTTGGCGATGAAAGTCATGTGGCCTCCCGCCGAGCCGTCTCAAGGGAGGCCACCCCCTCGGGGGGCCGCGAACGAACGTGAGCGTGGGGGCTCATGCGTACTCCTTGTGCCAGACCATGTTCTTGCGGATCGCGCCGGCGATGAAACGCGCGGTGATCGGCGTGCCGTCGTAGTGCAGCACGCGCACCATGCGCGCCGGGTCGATGTCGAGTTCGTTGACCAGCATCGAGTGCATCTGCGCGTCGCGGTTCTGCTCGACCACGAACACCTTCTCGTGCGCGGCGATGAACTCCGGCACCGAGTCCGGGAACGGGAAGGCTCGAAGGCGCAGCGCGTCCAGGTGCACGCCCTCGGCCTGGAGCACGTCGAGCGCCTCGTGCATCGCCGGGCTGGTCGAGCCGAAGTAGATCACGCCGAAACGCGTGGGCTGAGCGGCCTTGCGCAGAACCGGCTGGGGCACCAGCGACGCAGCGGTGCGGAATTTGCGCAGCAGCCGCTCCATGTTGTAGACGTAGTCCGTGCCTCGCTCAGAGTAGCGTGCATACGGGTCGCGCGTGGTGCCGCGGGTGAAGAAGGCGCCCTTGGTCGGGTGCGTGCCGGGCAGCGTGCGCCACGGAATGCCGTCGCCGTCGACGTCCTTGTAGCGGCCGAAGTCCTTGCCCGCTTCGAGCTCCTCACGGGTCATCACCTTGCCGCGGTCGTAACTGCGCGCGTCGTCCCACACGAAGGGCTTGCACAGGCGCTGGTTCATGCCGATGTCCAGGTCCGTCATGACGAAGATCGGCGTCTGCAGGCGGTCGGCGAGATCAAGCGCCGCAGCCGAGTGCTCGAAGCACTCGTGCGGATCCTGCGGCAGCAGCAGCACGTGCTTGGTGTCGCCGTGCGAGGCGTAGGCGCAGGCGATCAGGTCCGACTGCTGCGTGCGCGTGGGCATGCCGGTGGACGGGCCGCCGCGCTGCACGTCGATGATGGTCACCGGCACCTCGGCGAAGTAGGCCAGGCCGATGAACTCGGTCATCAGCGAGACGCCCGGGCCGGAGGTCGCGGTGAACGCGCGCGCACCGTTCCAGCCGGCGCCCACCACCATGCCGATCGAGGCCAGCTCGTCCTCGGCCTGCACGATCGCGAAGCGGTGCTGGCCGGTGGACGCTTCGACGCGGAACTTGTGGCAGTACTTCTCGAAGGCCTCGGGAATGGACGACGAGGGCGTGATCGGGTACCAGGCCGCCACCGTGGCACCGCCGTAGATCAGGCCCAGCGCGGCGGCGCTGTTGCCGTCGGTGAAGATCTGGTCGCCGACCCGGTCGGCGCGGCGCATGCGCAGGCCCAGCGGGCACGGCAGGTGCGCGAGCGCGTAGTCGCGGCCGAGGTGCAGCGCCTTCATGTTGGCGTCGAGCAGGCGCTCCTTGCCGCGGTACTGCTCGGCGAACAGCTTCTCGAACACGCCGTCTTCCATGTCGAGCAGCGCCGCCAGCGCGCCGATGTAGGCGATGTTCTTGAACAGCTGGCGCTGCCGCGGGTCGGCGTAGGCCTCGTTGACGATCTCCGTCAACGGCACGCCGAGCACGAGCACGCCGTCGGGGAATCGATCGGGCGGGATCGGCCGCGTGCTGTCGTAGAGCAGGTAGCCGCCGGGCTCGATCTCGGCCATGTCGGCGTCCCAGGTCTGCGGGTTCATCGCCACCATCATGTCGACGCCGCCGCGCCGGCCGTGGTAGCCCTTCTCGCACACACGCGCCTCGTACCAGGTCGGCAGGCCCTGGATGTTGCTGGGGAAGATGTTGCGCGGGCTGACCGGCACGCCCATGCGCATCACCGCCTTGGCGAACAGCTCGTTGGCCGAGGCCGAGCCGGAGCCGTTGACGTTGGCGAACTTGATGACGAAGTCGTTGACCGCTTCGATGCGTTTCATGAGGTCTCCGTGGCGGCGGCGCTGCGCGCCGGGGCGTCCTGGCTGTCGCGGCAGCCGGGGCCGGCCTTGGTGGTGTCGAGCAGGAACTTCTGCATGTCCCAGGCGCCAGTCGGGCAGCGCTCGGCGCACAGGCCGCAGTGCAGGCAGACGTCTTCGTCTTTGACCATCACGCGGCCGGTCTTCAGCGTGGTCGAGACGTACAGGTCCTGCGACAGATTGCCGGCCGGCGCCTTCAGCCGCGTTCGCAACTCGCCTTCGGGGCCGTCGGCGGTGAAGCTGATGCAGTCCATCGGGCAGATGTCGACGCAGGCATCGCACTCGATGCAGGTGTCGCGATTGAAGACGGTCTGCACGTCGCAGTTCAGGCAGCGGCTGGCCTCCTTGAAGGCCGTGGCCTCGTCGAAGCCGAGTTCCACCTCGATGCGGATGCTCGCCAGCGCACGCTCGGCTTCCGCCCACGGCACCTTGAAGCGCGGATCGAGCGAGACGTCGTTGTGGTACCGCCACTCGTGGATGCCCATCTTCTGCGACATCAGGTTGCTCATCGGCGGCGGGCGCCGCGTCACGTCCTCGCCATGCAGGAGCCGGTCGATCGACACCGCCGCCTCGTGGCCATGGGCCACGGCCGTGATGATGTTCTTCGGGCCGAAAGCCGCATCGCCGCCGAAGAAGACTTGCGGCAGCGTCGACTGGAAGGTCTGCGCGTCGAGCACCGGCAAACCGTGGCGGTCGAACTCGATGCCGCAGTCGCGTTCGATCCAGGGGAAGGCGTTCTCCTGCCCGATGGCCACCAGCACGGTGTCGCAGGGCACGAAGACATCGGGTTCGCCGGTGGGCACCAGGCTGCGGCGGCCCTTGTCGTCGTACACGGCGCTGACCTTCTCGAACGTCATGCCCTGGATGCGGCCCTGGTCGTGCCGCACGCTCTTGGGCACGTGGTAGTTCAGGATCTCGATGCCTTCGTGCTGCGCGTCTTCCTTCTCCCACGGCGAGGCCTTCATCTCCTCGAAGCCGCTGCGCACGATCACCTTCACGTCGCGGCCGCCCAGGCGCTTGGCCGAGCGGCAGCAGTCCATCGCGGTGTTGCCGCCGCCGAGCACGATGACGCGCTCGCCGACGCTCGTGATGTGGCCGAACGACACCGACGCCAGCCAGTCGATGCCGATGTGGATGGCCGCTGCCGCCTCGGCGCGGCCCGGCACGTCGAGCTCGCGCCCGCGCGGCGCGCCGCAGCCGACGAACACCGCGTCGTAGCCCTGCGCCAGCAGCGCCTGCATCGAGTCGATGCGCTGGCCGCTGCGGAAATCGACCCCGAGGTCGAGCACCTGTGCGGTTTCTTCGTCGATGACCGACTCGGGCAGGCGAAAGCGCGGGATCTGCGAGCGCATGAAGCCGCCCGCCTTCGCCTCGCCGTCGAACACGGTGACGTCGTAACCCTGCGGCGCGAGGTCGCGCGCCACCGTCAGCGAGGCCGGCCCGGCGCCGATGCAGGCGACCCGCTTGCCGTTGCGCGGCGCGAGGGCCGGCATGCGCGCGCGCACATCGCCCTTGTGGTCGGCGGCGACCCGCTTGAGCCGGCAGATCGCCACCGGTTCCGGACGTTCGCCGTTGTTCTCTTCGACGCGGCCGCGCCGGCAGGCCGGCTCGCAGGGGCGGTCGCAGGTGCGGCCGAGCACGCCGGGGAAGACGTTCGACACCCAGTTGATCATGTAGGCGTCGGCGTAGCGGCCCTGCCCGATCAGCCGGATGTACTCCGGCACGGGCGTGTGCGCCGGGCAGGCCCACTGGCAGTCGACGACCTTGTGGAAGTAGGACGGTCCTGCGCTGTCGGTGCGTTGCACTGTGGCCTCCTGGGGCTGCACTCACCCGCGCCTGACGTGCACGGGCCGCTCGCAGTCTAAGCACAGGTCAAGCCGGCGCGTCTCGGGGGGAACACGCAATCGCGCGTCTGTCTGTTCCAGGTCAAGCCGCAGCACGTTGACGGGTCAGCCCTGCGGGCTCTCGGTCATGCGGCCGCAATAGGCCTGCATCTGGGCGGGCAGGTCGTCGGGGCACACGCCGCACAGGCGATTGCCCGGCAGCGCGTGATCGATGAACTTCGGATAGGGAAGATCCAGCCTGGCCATGATCTGCTCGAACTCGGCCAGCGTGCGGCCCTGGCCGAGTCGCGGGTTGCGCCCCTTCTCCTGGCCGATCGACGACACCCGGCGTCCCTGGTAGTCGTGGCCCGGGTACACGAGTTGCTCGTCGGGCAGGGTGAACAGCTTGCCGTGCACGCTGCGGTAAAGCTCGGCGGCACTGCCGTTCTGGAAGTCAGTGCGGCCGCAGGCATCGATCAGCAGCGCATCGCCGGTGAACACCCGCTCGCCGATCAGGTAGGCGAAGTGCGAATCGGTGTGGCCCGGCGTGTGCAATGGATGCAGGGCGAGACTGCCCACCGGCAGTGGCACGCCTTCGACGATCCCGACGTCGGCGCAGGGCAAGCGCTCCATCGCCGGCGCCGCGATGCGGCAGCCGGTGCGCTGCTTCAGGTGCAGCGCGCCGGTGATGTGGTCGGCATGCAGATGCGTGTCGAGGGTGCAGGCCAGCGTCAGGCCGAGGCGCTGCAGTTCGGCGAGGTCGCGGTCGATGCTGTTGACGACCGGGTCGATAAGCACGGCCTGCCCGCTGGCCTCGCAGCCCAGCAGGTAGGTGAAGGTGCTCGACAGCGGCTCGAAGAGTTGACGGAAGATCATGGTGTGCTCCGCATGAGCGCCGATTCTGGCAGTCGGTGGCCGGTGCACGCCAGCCCGGTGCAATACTGGCCGGGCGACACCCGAGGGCCGCACCATGGACTACTCCACCGGCAAGCTCGCGTTCATCTTCATCGTGGCCACGCTGCTGGCCACGGTGTTCGCGCTGCTGCTCGCCCGCCGCTACCGCCACACGATGCGCACGCTGATGAGCGCACCGGCCGCCGCCCCGCCGCCCGGCGCGGACGTGCGCCTGGCCGCAGTGGGCGCGCCGGCGCGCATCGGCGTGGCCGACAACCGGCGCGCCGGCTGGCGCGTCACCGCGATGCTTGTGATGATGTCGGCGCTGATCTCCTTCTCCAGTGCGTGGCTGTTCCTGTCCGTCGCGATGGCCAGGGAGAACGTCTTCACGCCGGCACGGCTGATCGTGCTGGGCCTGCTCAACCTGTGGCCGGTGATCCCGGCGCTGGGCCTGCTGTGGCGCTGGTCGCGCACGCGTCTGCTGGCCGCCTTGGCCCTGTGGTTCGTTGCAAGCCTGGCGCTGATGGCCTGGCGTTCGATCGAGGCACAGCCGCTGTCCACGATGCTGCTCTACCTGGCCGGCGAGATCGGCGCGCCGATGCTGTTCATCGCGGCGCTGTGCCTGGGCGGCGCCACGCGTGCCATCGCACCCTGGCTGCTGCCGCTGACGCTCGTGCTGGTCTGGGCCTCGATCGCCGGCGTCGACCTGCTGGCCTGGATCGTCCAGGCGCGCAGCGACTGGCTGAAGGCCATGCCGGGCTGGCTGAACGCCTACGTGGTGATGCTCGGCTTCGTCGTCGCTCCCTGGCTGATCGCCTGGTGGCCGGCACGCCAGCTCGGCCGCTGGCTGGGCGCGGCCTACACGCGCAAGTGGCTGTCCGAGCTCATCGTGCTGTTCACCGCGGTGTGGGGCATCGTGCTGCTGATGCGCGCGCTCGGCGCCGGTGGCGACATGGGCCTGGCCGGCGCGGTGATGCTGCTGCCGCTGGCGTGGGTACCGGCCACCATGGCGATCGCCGGCCGCCAGCCCACGCCGCCGGGCCGGCCGCCGACGCTGCTGGTGCTGCGCGTGTTCCAGCGCGACGCGCAGGTGCAGGCGCTCTTCGACGACGTGGTGGAGCGCTGGCGACTGACCGGCAACACCGTGCTGATCGCCGGCACCGACCTGGTCGAGCGCACCATCGATGCCAGCGACATCTTCAGCTTCATCGACGGTCGGCTCGGCGAGCGATTCATCCGCCACCCCGCCGAGGTGAACGCGCGCGTGGCCGGCTTCGACCTGCAGCGCGATGCCGACGGCCGCCATCGCATCAACGAGGTCTACTGCCACGACAGCACCTGGCAGCAGGCGCTCGACGCACTGGTCGCCGGCAGCGACGTGGTGCTGATGGACCTGCGCAGCTTCAAAACGCACAACCGCGGCTGCCGCCACGAGCTCGGCGTGCTGGCACGCGCGCCGCGCCTGGGCCGCGTGGTGGTGCTGACCGACGGCGACACCGACCGCGGCGAAGCCGCGGCTGCCACAGCCGGTGCGCCGCCGGGCCGCTTCGTCTGGATCGACAGCGCGCGCGTGAACGCCGCCAAGCGCCGCGAGGTGCTGGCCGCGCTGTTCGTCGCCGATACTGCGGCGACTTCGCTGAATCCCGAACACCGATGACCACGCCCCCGAACAAGCCGACCAAGGGCGCCGACCTGCGCGGCGCCGCGCGCCTGGCCACCGATGCGACGGCCGGCCTGACCAACCTGGTCGAGGCGATGCACGAGCGCATCGCGAGGCTGCCGGGCAGCGGCGGCACGCTGGACGGGCGCACCGGAGGCATCAGCGGCCTGGTCTACAAGACGATCCGCGGCGTCACGCGCGTGGCCGGCGGCAGCATCGAGGCGCTGCTCGGCCTGCTCGCGCCGGCGCTGGGCAGCTACGGCGAGGGCCGCGAACGCGATGCGATCGTCGCGGCGCTCAATGGCGTGCTCGGCGACTACCTCGTGACCACCGGCAACCCGCTGGCCACGCCGATGGAACTGCGCCACGCCGGCCACGCGCTGACGCTGGAGCGCGAGGCGCTCGCGGTCGCGCTGCCCGCGGCCGGCGGCCGGCTGGCGGTGCTGGTGCACGGCCTGTGCATGAACGACCTGCAATGGCAGCGCGACGGCCACGACCACGGCGCCGCGCTCGCACGCGATCTCGGCTACACGCCGGTCTACCTGCGCTACAACAGCGGCCTGCATGTCTCGATCAACGGCCGCGCCTTCGCGCAGCAGCTGGCGCGGCTGATCGAGGCCTGGCCGCAGCCGCTGCAGCGCGTGGTGGTGATCGGCCACAGCATGGGCGGGCTGGTGACGCGCAGCGCGCTGCACTACGCCACCCAGTCGCAGCAGCCCTGGGTGCCGCGGCTCGACGACCTGTTCTTCCTCGGTACGCCGCACCACGGCGCGCCGCTGGAGCGCGCCGGCCACTGGGTCGACCTGGTGCTCGGCGCCACACCCTACGCGGCGCCGTTCGCGCGCCTGGGCAAGGTGCGTAGCGCCGGCATCACCGACCTGCGCCACGGCCACCTGCTCGACGAGGACTGGGTCGGCCGCGACCGCTTCGCGCGCGGCGGCGATCGGCGCCAGCCGGTGCTGCTGCCCGAGAACCTGCGTTGCTACGCGCTGGCGGCGAGCCTGGGCGCGCAGGGCGGCGCGCTCAAGGAGCGGCTGCTCGGCGACGGCCTGGTGCCGCTGGACAGCGCGCTGGGCGTGCACAAGGATCCGGCGCGCGCGCTCGATTTCCCGCCCGAGCGGCAATGGGTCGGCTACGGCATGAATCATCTCGACCTGCTCGGCCGGCCGGAGGTCTATGCCAAGCTGAAGGAGTGGCTGGCGTGAAACGAGTGCTGTGCAGCCTGGCGCTGCTGGCCGCGCTGCCGCTGCGCGCCGACGACGACCCGGCCAAGTCACTGCAGTTCGTCGAGGACTTCGCGGCCAACTGCGTGTCGCGCAATGGCGTGCAGATCCAGGTGAAGAACACCCACCCGACACGCCGTATCCGCGTCTGGCTCGACCGTTTCCACATGGGCGTGGCCACCGCCGACCGCTCGCGCTCCGATCTCGCGCCCGGCGCCGAACCCGAGCCGCTGGGCTGCTCGCGCACCGACAGCGGTGCGCAGGAGTGGCGCGTGGTGCGCGTGATCTGGATTGACTAGAAGCAGGGCTCCTGCAGCTTCATGCGGCAGCTCCACATGAAGCGTTCGGCACCGTTCTTCGTCGAGCGGCGGAAGGTGGCCGTGGCCTCGTTGGAGATCGCATCGGGCAGCGGCACCGCCAGCGGCGCGCCGCTGGAGTTGGTGTAGAAGTTCAGGAAGCAGGTGCGCTCGGGCTCGCACAGACGTGCCACCTGGCGTGCATAGGCCTCGGTGTCCTTCTCCATCGCCGCCGGCACGATGACCAGGCGCACCAGGCCCTGCTGCCCGGCCACCGCCCAGGGCTCCTCGGCAGCGAAGGCGCTGGCAGCGGCCCACAGGGCCAGCGCCACGGAGATTCCGGCACGAAGGGGGTTGTTCATCGCGCCATGGTAGGCCCTTCGCGCCTCGTGGGAAACGCGGATGCCGTGGCTCCGCCACAGGAGCACCATCGAAGCGTCGCGAATGCGCACCCCTTCAGGAGACGATCATGGAGAAGAACAAGGCCCCGCTGTCGCCCGCCGAGATGGCCCTGCGCGACGCCGCGCTCGAGTACCACCGCATGCCGGTGCGCGGCAAGATCTCGGTGATGCCGACCAAGCCGCTGTCCAACCAGCGCGACCTGTCGCTCGCCTACTCGCCCGGCGTGGCCTACGCCTGCCTGGCGATCGAGAAGGATCCCTCGCTGGCCGCCGAGTACACCTCGCGCGGCAACCTGGTCGGCGTGGTCACCAACGGCACTGCGGTGCTGGGCCTGGGCGACATCGGCCCGCTGGCCGGCAAGCCGGTGATGGAGGGCAAGGGCTGCCTGTTCCAGAAGTTCGCCGGCATCGACGTGTTCGACATCGAGCTCGCCGAGAAGGACCCGGAGAAGCTGGTCGAGATCATCGCCGCGCTGGAGCCCACGCTGGGTGGCGTGAACCTGGAAGACATCAAGGCGCCCGAGTGCTTCTACATCGAGAAGAAGCTGCGCGAGCGCATGAAGATCCCGGTCTTCCACGACGACCAGCACGGCACCGCCATCATCTCGGCCGCCGCCGTCATCAACGGCCTCGAGCTGGTGGGCAAGAAGATCGGCGAGGTCAAGCTCGCGGTGTCGGGCGCCGGCGCGGCAGCGATCGCCTGCCTGGACCTGCTCGTCGAGCTCGGCATCAAGCGCGAGAACGTGTTCGTGTGCGACTCCAAGGGCGTGATCCACGACCGGCGCGAAGACAAGCTCGACGAATCGAAGAAGCGCTACCAGCAGAAGACCCCGGCGCGCACGCTGGCCGACGTGATGCTCAATGCCGACGTGGTGCTGGGCTGCTCGGCCGCCGGCGCGATCACGCAGGACATGGTGAAGGTGATGGCGCCGCGGCCCATCATCCTGGCGCTGGCCAACCCGGAGCCGGAGATCCGCCCCGAGCTGGCCAAGGCCGTGCGGCCCGACTGCATCATCGCCACCGGCCGCTCGGACTACCCGAACCAGGTCAACAACGTCCTGTGCTTCCCGTACATCTTCCGCGGCGCGCTGGACTGCGGCGCGAGCCGCATCACCGAGGCCATGAAGGTGGCCTGCGTGCGCGAGATCGCCGAGCTGGCCAAGGCCGAGATCAGCGCCGAGGTGGCCTCGGCCTATGCCGGCCGCGAGCTGCGTTTCGGCTCCGACTACATCATCCCCACACCGTTCGACTCGCGGCTGATCCTGCGCATCGCGCCGGCGGTGGCCAAGGCCGCCGCCGAGTCCGGCGTGGCAACGCGGCCGATCGCCGACCTCGAGGCCTACCGCCAGTCGCTGACGCGCTTCGTCACCCACACCGGCATGTTCATGCGCCCGGTGTTCGCCGCCGCGCGCGCCGAACCCAAGCGGGTGGCCTACGCCGAGGGCGAGGACGAGCGTGTGCTGCGCGCCGTGCAGATCGCGCTGGACGAGAAACTCGTCAAGCCCATCCTGATCGGCCGGCCGGCGGTGATCGCCGCGCGCATCGAGCGCGCCGGGCTGCGCCTGGCCGCCGGGCGCGACTTCGAGGTGGTGAACCCGGAAGACGATGCACGCTTCCGCCAGTACTGGGAGACCTACCACCACCTGAACGCGCGCAACGGCGTGACGCCCGACGTGGCCAAGGCCAGCGTGCGGCGCTCCAACACCATCATCGGCTCGCTGATGCTGCACCTGGGCGACGCCGACGCGATGCTGTGCGGCCTGGTGGGCCGCTTCGACAACCACTTCGAGCATGTCAAGGAGGTCATCGGCGCGGCGCCCGGCGCACGCTGCTACGCCACCATGAATGCTCTGATGCTGGACAAGCACACGCTGTTCATCGCCGACACCTTCGTCAACGACGCACCGGATGCCGAGCAGCTGGCCGACATCGCCGTGATGGCCGCCGACGAGGTGCGCCGCTTCGGCATCCCGCCCAAGGTGGCCTTCGTGTCGCACTCGATGTACGGCAGCAGCAAGCGCGCCTCGGCGGTGAAGATGCGCGCGGCGCGCGATCTGTTCGTGCAGCGCCGCCCCGAGGTGCCGGCCGACGGCGAACTGCAGGGCGACGCGGTGTTCAGCGAGGATCTGCGCAACTCGATCCTGCCCGACGCGACGCTGACCGGCGCGGCCAACGTGCTGATCCTTCCCAACCTCGACGCCGCCAACATCCTCTTCAACGTGCTGAAGATGACCGGAGGCAAGGGCGTCACCGTGGGCCCGGTGCTGCTGGGCGTGAAGTCGCCGGTGCACATCCTCACACCGGCGGCCACGGTGCGCCGCGTCGTCAACATGACGGCGCTGGCCGTGGCCGATGCAGGCGGGCGCGGTCGAGCCTGAAGGCGCGCATGTGAGGCGGCTTGCGACCCAAAGCGGTGGCAAGGCAGCGTCGAACGCGGAACTCCGAAGTACGTCGCCTCGGTCCACCTCCTGCCCCTCGCTTCCCGAGACACATGCACACGTCAGTCATGCTCAGAAGTCAGAGGTCCAGCCGACGGCCAGCGCATTGCGCGGAATGAGCTGGATGCCATTGACCTTCTGGTAGACCGGTACCTGCACGTCGGCGCACAGCGTCGAAGCCGATCCCACTCCCAGCGTCACCCCCGGGCTCAGCTCCACGGTTGTCGAGCCCGATTTGTCCGGCTCGGCCTGCAGACCGTTGGCACGGCCGCGGTGCCGTGCGTTGAACTGCAGCACGGTCCCGAGCGAGTGCGAGTAGGCATGCGACCACCCGACCGACAGCTCAATGTGCTGGCGCAGCTTGAAGTCTTCCATCGAGTTCAAGGCCGGGCTGAGGCTGGCCTGCCCGATCAGCGCGCTGTTCATCCCGAACACGCGCCGCCCAGCACCACCGAGGATCACGTCGCTCGTGCCAGTCCATTGCTGCAATGCGCGCCCGGCACGACTGCCGTCGGAGTTGGTCGCATGAATGGAGCCGGTGGCCAGCTTCACTCCACCGAAGACAGCAGAGGCCCTGCTCCCATCGGCGCTCGCCAATTGCCTGCGTGCCAGGGCCTGCACGTCACCCGGCTTGGTGAACCGCCATGGTTCGGACGCCCCGGGGCAGCCCTGTCGCGTCGTCGACAAGGAGGTGCAGGTGATCGCGCTTCGCCTGCGGCAGGCGCACCGTGAAGGACCCGTCTGCGTCGAGTCCATGGGACAGACTTGTCCGCAGGTTCAGGTTCTTCGTCTGTCGTTCGATGGCTTCCTCGCCGGTCGCCTGGCTGGTGTCGAGCGTCGTCGCACCCGTGCGCAACTTCTTCTGGCTGACGGCTCCGAGGCGGACATGGGCACGCCAGCCGAGATGGGCGTCGCCCGTGCCCTGCGCTCAGCGATCCGTCATCAGGGCGCAGAAGGCGGACCCGCAGGACGCCATCGCCGAAGGGGCGACGAAGGCGGCTGCAATGGCAAGCGGCATGCGAGATGTGTCAATCTTCATGGTGAACTCCGTGTTGCGTGGTCGTGTTGTTCAATGGCCGTCAGGCCCCCAGTGCCGTCTTTGCCGACACACGCATGTCGGCCCGCAGCGCATCGAACATCGAGCCCATCATCTGGTGCACTTCGGTCGGCGCCGACTTCGGCGTGCCCGCGTTGAACGGCGGCTGCGGCGCGTACTCGGCGAGCAGCTGCACGCCTTGCGCGTAGGGCTTGTCACGCAGACGCGCCACCACCGACAGCCCGAGATCCAGCCCCGCGGAGACCCCCGCGCCCGTCACGAGCCCGCCGTCCCATACGACGCGCTCGTCCACTGGCACCGCTCCGAAGTCCTTCAGCAGTGCATGCGTGGCCCAGTGGGTGGTGGCCCGCTTGCCGCGCAGCAGCCCGGCCTGGCCGAGGATCATCGAGCCTGTGCAGACGGAGGCGACGAGCTTGGCCCGGCGGGCGCGGTCGGCGATCCAGGCGATCTGCTTCGGGTCCTGCATCACCTTGAGCGTGCCCTGGCTGCCGCCCGGCACGAACAGGATGTCCAGGTCGGCGGGCACCTCGGCCAGTGTCAAGTCGGGGATGAAGGTCAGGCCCGCGTCGCTGCGAACGGGGTCCTTGGAAGCCGCCACCAGTTGCACCTTGGCGCCCCACAGGCTGGTGAACATGTAGTGCGGCCCGACCAGGTCCAGCGCCGTGAACTCCGGGTAGATGAGCATGGCGATCTGCTCCTTGCCCATCCACTCCGGCGGGAAGGCGCTCATGTCGTGCGTGAGGGTGGCGTCTGCCTTGGCCGGTGGGGCCGGCTCGGCGGCCTGCGCGGTGGCTGCAGCCGAGCCCGCCAAGCCAGCGGCCGCCAGGTGGCGGAGGAAGTCGCGTCGTTGCTGCGTCATGCCGTTCCCCTTCAGTAGTCCAGCCGCAAGGTCACCGATGCCGTGCGCGGCGCGCCCGGCTGGATCCAGTCCTTCACCAGCGGGTGGCTGCCGCTGTAGTACACCTTGTCGAATACGTTCTTCAGGTTGAACTGCACGGAGCCCTTGCCGCTGCCGGCCTTGAAGCTGTACGACGCCATGGCGTCCACGCGGGCGTAGCCCGGCATCTGGAACGAGTTGGCGTTGTCGCCCTCGCGCTGGCCCTGAGCGAACACGCCCGCGCCGGCGGCCCATTGCTCATCGAACATCCACCGGCCCCACAGGCTGCCGGCATGGCGCGCCGTGTTGGCCAGGCGCTTGCCTTCGGCCGCCGGGTCCTGCGCGTCCCTCGTCACCTTGGCGTCGAGGTAGGTGTACGAGCCGATCACCGCGAGCTGGGCTGAGACTTGCCCGATCGCGTCCACCTCGAGTCCGCGAGAGCGGGCATCGCCCTCGGTGGTGGTGTCGAAGCTGATCGGGTTGCGAGAAGCACGGTTGCGCTTGACCAGTTCAAAGACCGCCACGGTCGTGTTGAGCTGCCCCCCCAGCGCGACCTGCTTCCAGCCGAACTCGATCTGGCGTGCGCGCTCGGCTTCGAGCGCCACGCCGCTCGCGTCACGGCCGTTGTTGGCGGCGATCGAATCCTGATACTGCGCATACAGCGTCTGGTTCGGCATGAACTCCCAGACGGCGCCGACCCGTGGCGTGGTGAAGGACTGCTTGTTCGGCTCGAGGCCCGGCGTCAGGCTGAAGAGCGCCTCCGTGCGGTCATGGCGCAGCGCGAACACGCCATGCCAGCCGTCACCGAAGGCGATCTGGTCCTGCAGCGTCAGACTGGTCCACTTGCTGTGGTCGTCCACCGGAATCGGAAAGCTCGTGTCCAGCGCCGGCGCGCTGCCGAGCACCGGGTTGAACACGTCCACCGAGTTGATCTGGGTGAAATAGACGTCGCCTGTCTTCTTCGTGCTGTAGTGGTCGATCTCGGCGAGCAGCCTGTGCTGCAGGCCACCGATCTGCACATCGCCGATCAGGTCCACGGTCACCTGGTCCAGATTCGTCTTGCCTTCGGGCCGCACGTAGAAGTAGTAGCGGCACAGCGTCGTGAGGCCGGCTGAGTTGTCGCAGGTGTCCAGTCCGATCAGATTCTCCCGATACGGCCACACGTCCACTTCACGGGTCTTGGCGCGCATCGACACCACGCGACCCTTCAGCGTCCAGTTCGGCGCGACCTTGGTCTGTGCATCGAGCAACACCGAGTCGCTGGTGATCGACGAGAGGTCCGGTGAGTCGTTGTACTGACGCGTGCGCGGCAGGTTGGCAGGCCGGATGCCGTCGGCTGGGATGCCGAAGTCGTTGCGGTACTTCTGGGCGTTGTGGTCCACGGTCAGTGCCACGCGCGTGTCGGCATCGGGCACCCAGGCCAGCGTGCCGCTGAAGGCGGCCAGCTTGTTCACGACGAAGTCGCGGTTCGAGCCGCCCTTGTCGTAGGACACGGAGGCACGGCCGAGCAGCGTCTTGTCGGTATTCAGCGCGCCGCCTCCTTCGATCACCGTGCGTGACAGCCCGTATTGGCCGATCGTCTGTTCCAACCCGAGACGCGACTCGGCGGACAGGGCCCTGGGCACCACATTGACCAGGCCACCCGGCTCGGAGCGCCCGTACAGCACCGACGCCGGGCCCTTGACCACCTCGACGGAATCCACGTTCGCCATGTTCAGGGGTACGCCCATGACCTTGACGCCGTTGACGAAGTACGACGACATGCCGGACATGTTCCCGGAGGCGGTCATCGACGTGGTCTGGAAGCCGCGCAGGATCAGCAGCGGCTGCGCGCTGCCGTTGAAGCCGAAGTCGGTGCCGACGCCGGCCACGTTGCGTACGGCATCGGTCAGCGTCAGCGCCTTCTGGTCATTGAGCACGGCTCGCGGCACGACCTGCATGGACTGCGGCGTGAGCAGGATGGGCGTGTCGGTCTTGGTGGCGGCCGTTGTCGGTGGCGGCTGGTAGGTCTGAGCGGTGCCCGTGATCTCCACGCGCTGGAGTTCGGTGGTCTGCGCCTGTGCAGCCACCGCGATCAGGACGGCACTGGCGACGAGCGTCTTGCGACCGGGGTGATGGGGTGTCATGGTGGTGTTCTCCTGGGTTTTCGGTCCATGCCCGCAGCGATGGATCGAGGTGAGGTCGCAAGGAGTGCCCCGTCACGTGCGCCATGATTCGCATGACGCGTTCGAGGTCGATGAAGAGGCGCTCCCGATGCCGGGCAGGCTCGCCGCGGCGGTCGACGGTCGTCGGCAGGTTCGGCCCTGCCGACGAACGGAGTCAGACGATCAGTAGAACTGCGGGGGTGCGCGTGGCCGCGAACTCACCCACACGTGCTGCGTGCGCGGGGCGGCGTAGAAGGCAGGAGGGAAACTTCCGTGGCCTTCGATCGGGAACGGCGCAAGCGCGGGCGATGGGGGGAGACCCAGTGCCGGTGCGTGGGTCGAGCAGAACGCGCAGTGTTCGAAGGCGTGGCCGGCTGCCGGCACAGACGATGTGCCGTCGCTGCCATCCTCGACCCATTTCGAGCCCTGCGATGAGCAGATCTCGATCCAGGACGATCCGTTCACCGAACCCAAGGCATGGCTCAGCGATGGCGCGAGCGACGCCAGCAGGATCGCCAGGGCAGCGATCCAGGTGGTGAGCCGTCTGTGGGCACGAAATGCGCGCATCGTGCCCCATTCTAGATGTCCGCTTTGCGCCGGACCGACACCTGAACAGGCTGGGGACCGCTACCCAGCCGACTCTGCCTAGAAGCCCACCCGAAGCGTCAGCCTCAACGTGCGCGGCTCGGCCGGGTGGACGTGCTTGTCGGCGACCGGGGCGATCTCACCCGGCAGCTGCGACTCGTAGAAGTACTCGATGTCGTTGACCTTGCGGTCGAACAGATTGAAGACATCGAGCGTCAGCTCGGCCTTCGGCGTGAGCTTGTGGCTGACACGCAGATTGGTCGTCAGCGATGAACTGGAACGCACGCTGTTGTCTTCGATCAGCGAGCCGGAGCCGAGATAGCGCCACTGGATGCCGGCCGACCAAGGACCCAGATCGCGCGCCGTGACGGCGATCGAGGCGACCTTGTCGACAGCGTTCGGGATGCGGTTGCCGGCGGGATCCGAATCCGCAAAGCGCGCGTGGGTCCAGGCCAGGTCGGCGTCGACCAGCAGCCAAGGCAGCGGGATGTAGCGGTTGTTCCACTCGATGCCACGCCGCGTGCTGGGCCGATTCGCCTCTGTCGCGCCCGCGTCGCCGACGTAGACCAGTTCGGAGTCGAAGTCGAGCTTCCACAGCGCGACGGAGCTCTGCAGGCCGGGGATCCACTCCGTGCGCGCACCCAGTTCCAGGCCGCGCGCGGCGACCAGCCCGGGCACCTTGTCGACCGGATCGTTGGTCTTGGGGTCGACCGTCGCGGTCGTGCCGCGCGCGTCGTTGCTGTGGAAGCCGCGGCCGGCATTGAAGAAGAACTCGGTCTTGCTCCAGGGCCCGAGGATCAGCGACAGCTTGGGCGACAGCAGGTGGTCGGACGCCGAACCGGAGTTTGCGCTGTTGCTCAGGCTGTCCACCTTGAATCGCGCCTGGTCGGCGCGCAGGCCGACGATGCTGCGCAGCCAGGGTGTCAGTTCGACCGAGGTCTGTCCGTAGATTCCCAGCAGCGTCTCCTGCACCTTGTCGTCGCGCGTCGTGCCATCCACAGGCAGGACTTGCCGCGCCTGGGTGTCGAACAGCCCGACGCGGATGCGGTCGTGCCGCAACTGCACGCCGAACTCGCTGCGCGCCGACAGGCTGCCGAGCGGGTGGTCGATCGCATGGCTCGCGCTGACACCGTAGATCGTGCGCTTGTCCTGCTGCGAGAACTGGTCGCCGGTGGCGGGGCGCTCCAGGGCGTAGGTGAAGTTCGAGAACAGCTTGAGGCGGTAGTCGACCGCATACGCCGCGACCTTGGTTGTGGCGGTGTCGGTGCTGCGGTGCCACTCGCCGGACAGACTGCTGCGCCGGGTGCTGCCGCCATCCGTGGGATCGAGCGAACCGAAGCGATCGAGCCCGGCATCGATGGCCCGCTGCGGAATCTGGTCCGTCGAGTTCCAGTTCGCGTCGTAGGCCATCAGGCTGGTGCTCCAGCCTTCTGCACGCGTGCCGCCGCTGAGCGTCAGTACGGCATTGCTCTTGCGGATGTGCTCGGGCACCTTCCACGGGCCATCGTTGTGCATCAGCTCGATCGCACCCAGCAGCTTCAGGCCCTGGCCGACGTCGGTCGAGCCGCCACCCACCAGCCGCTGGTACTGTCGCTGGCCGAGGGTCAGCGTGGCGAAGCTCTCGTCGAGCGTCGTCCGGTACAGGATGTCGGCGGAACCCGCGGCCGAGAAGTCGCCGTTCTTCGCAAAATACGGCCCCTTGCGGTACTCGATGCGGTCGACCAGTTCGGGGATCAGGAAGTTCAGGTCCGAGTAGCCCTGGCCGTGCGCATGCGTCGGCATGTTGACCGGCAGGCCGTTGACCGTGGTGGCGAAATCGGTGCCGTGGTCGAGGTTGAAGCCACGCAGGAAGTACTGGTTCGCCTTGCCGTCGCCCGAGTGCTGGGTGACGATGACACCGGGCACGAACTCCAGCACCTCGCCCGGGCGCAGTGCGGGTCGGCTCTTGAGGAGTTCGGCGCGGATGGTGCCCTGCGACGCGGCGTCAGAGCTGCCCACGGCGTTGTCGTAGTGGCGGCCGGTGATCTCGACACGGTCGAGCTGTTGGGTGGCGGCGACTGCCGTCGGCGCGACAGGCTCCTTGGCGGCGTCCGTCGCCTGTCCGTAGGCAGTGGGGCCGGCCATGACCAGCGCCGCGGCGATGGCCATCGGGCAACGCCGATGTCGAAAGTGCTTGTGCTTGCATCGCATGGTGTCTCCCGGTTTTGTCGTGCTTGTGAAAGTCGGACCGATCGTCTTACGCATTTGGTGGCAACTCGGATGCAGCCCGATCACGGCTGCGCTGTCGCGGTTTTCGCCGAAGGGCTCACGCGGCACGCCACGAGGTAACTCAGCCCGATCAGCACGACCACAGACAGGCCGATCGCCAGTTCGCGACCTTCCAGCAGGCCGTCGATCCAGCCCGAGGTCATGCGGCCGATGCCGATGACGGCGACCAGCAGGCTGACGCACGCTACGGCCAGGGTCATGGTGCGTGACGCCACCACGGCCAGGCGGTCGGTGCGCGCGATCAGACGCGAGATCCACCAGCCATTGGCCCCATCGCTCATCAGCATGCCCAGCACGAACAGCAGGCCCAGGGTCAGCGCGTGGGCGATGCCGCCGAACTGCACGGCCATCACCGCGAACAGGGCCGACTGGCTCAGGGTGTCGAACGACAGCGCGAACAGCGATCCAACGCCCATCACAGACAGCGGGCTGGAGGTTCGCTCCGTGCGGCCGAGCAGCCGGTCGACCAGGCGCCCACGCACCCCGATCAGCGGCACCGGCGCGTCCCGCGGCGCTCTCAGCACGGCACGCAGGTTGACTGCACCGAGGAGCAAGAGGAAGCCGATCGAGATGCCGCCGCCGAGCGCCTCGAACCAACCCGGCGGCACCCATTTGGCGCCAAGCACACCGGCCAGCAGCGCGATGGAGAGCACGACGAAGCCATGCCCAAGCGAGAACAGGGCGCCGCAGTAGCGTGAGTGCCATTGCCGGCGGCGGGCGCTGACCCGCGTCAGTCCGTCGATGGCAGCGAGGTGGTCAGCGTCCAGACCATGTCGCATGCCCAGGAGGAACACGAGGGCGCACAAGGCACCCCAGTCGGCAGGAAGGTCGTGCATGGGCAGAATGGCTCGCTTGTATGAACAGAACATAAAGTGTCATACAAGAAGCGTGCCGACGGCCGCGGCAAGCCGATGTCCTGGGAAGGAGCGCCTGGGAGCCGGGTTAACCCCTGCAAAGGGCATGGCCAGTTGGCGAGCCGGATAGCAAGGCGCGTAGCGCCCCTTCGTGGCTCAGGCCCGATCTCGGCGACTTCGGGCCCGCTTGCCGTGTTCGGCGGGATGGGCGGTCGCGGGCTCGAGATGCGCGTGCCCGTGGGAATGCCGAACTGCCATCGGCACCAGATGCAGGTTGCCGTGGCTCACGCCGGCCTGGGTGATCACGGACTCGGCGAAGGCACGCACCTCGGCAGTCCGGCCGCGCAGGATCGCCGTCTCGATGCAGTGGTCGTGATCGAGGTGGGCGTGCGTCGTCGACACCGTCAGATCGTGGTGATCGTGCTGCAGGTCGGTCAGGCGCAGCGCCAGTTGACGCTGGTGGTGGTTGTAGACGTAGCTGAGCGTTGCCACGCAAGGTTCGTCCGGCCGATCCCGCAGCCGGACATTGCCCAGGTCCTGCCGCAGCAGGTCCCGGAACGCTTCGGACCGGTTCTCGTAGCCACGGGCCCGAACCAGCGCCTCGAAGGCATCGGCCAGTTCGTCGTCGAGAGACATGGTGAGGCGTTTCATGGCGGCAATCCGAGCAGGAACAGCATGACATTCTCGCTGGAGTCGATGAAGCGACTTGTTTGTGTGACCGCTTTAGACGGCCGAGGCCACCGTCTCCTTGTGGCCGCCAGCAGCCACCCGCCTCAACGCTCAGGCCGCGGTCGAGTCACCCGCCACCACGCGCAGCACGGGCCGGTGCGCCTGCACCGCGCCACGGCCGGCCGCCTTGGCGGCATAGCAGGCCGCATCGGCCTGCGCCAGCCAGGCGTCGACGCTGGCCGTCTCGGCGCTCAGCGAGGCCACGCCCAGGCTCGCGCCGACGCGCAGTGTGTGGCGGTCCCAGGGCAGCTCGATCTCGGTGATCGCACGGCGCACGTTCTCGGCGATGCGCAAAGCCGTCTCGTGCGTGCAGCGCTCCAGCAGCAGCGCGAACTCGTCGCCGCCCAGGCGCACCACCAGGTCGCTGGCACGCACGCGCGCCGTGATCGCGGCGGCCACGGCCTTGAGCATGGCATCGCCGGCGGCGTGGCCGGCGCGGTCGTTGATCGGCTTGAAGTGATCGAGGTCGATCATCACCACCTCGGCCGGCATCGATCGCGGCCGGGAGTCGAGCACGCGCTCCAGGCGATGCGCGAGCACCTTGCGGTTGGACAGGCCGGTCAGCGCATCGTGCGTGGCAGACCACTCCAGCTGCTCGCGGGCGGCGACCTGCTCGGTGATATCGACCACCGACCAGATCGTGCCGGCGCCGTGGTCCACCTCGTCCACCGGGCGGCCGCGCAGTTCGGCCCAGAAGCTGCTTCCATCGGCACGCAGCATCTGCCATTCGCCGACGTAGGCGCGGCCGGCCCGGAAGGCTTCCACCGCCTGCGGGCCGAGCGCGAAGAAGTCTTCGTTGGAGGCATAGACGATCTGCGTCGGCTGGCCGAGCAGCTCGTGTTCGGAGCGCCCGAACAGGCGGCACAGCTCGGCGCTGACCAGCTCGAAGCGGTTCGATCGCGTGAAGGCGATGCCGGTGGGCGCGGCGTTCATCACCGAGGAGAGTTTCTTCAGCACCTGGGCATTGAACGACTCGAGCTGGGCGCGCTCGGCGCCGACGTGACGCAGCACGCGCGACAGCCGTTCGATCTCGCCGCTGGCGCGCGGCCAGCCTTCGTGAACCTCTTGCGTGCCGTCGAACAGGTGCTGCGCGCGGTGCGCGAGCTGGGCCAGCGGCCGCAGCAGCCACCAGATCATGCCCAGCATGGCCAGCGAAAGCAGCGCCACCAGGGCGGCTGCCAAGCCCAGCGCCTGCCGCCGCGCGGCGTGCAGCGGCGCGAGCAGTTCGCTCTCGGGCATCGCGTGCCAGACCATCCAGTCGGGCCCGGCCACGCCGGCCGCGCTGACCAGTTCACCCGGTTGCGGCAAGGTCAGCCCGCCGGGCTCGACCGAACCACCGCTGGCCAGCCAGTGGGCGAAGGCTTCGGCCATGCGCGGCTCGCTCGCCAGCGACTGCAGCGGCACGCGGCCGCTCGGGTGCGACAACATCCGGCCGCGCGCATCGGTCACCAGCGTGAGCGCCGTCGGATCGCCGTCGCCGGTGTTGGCGCCATCCTCGAGCAGGCCGTGCTCGGCCAGTTGCAGCGTGCCGCCCAGCACGCCGAACACCGCGCCGGCCGCGTCGATCAGCGGATGCGTGAACACGATCACCGGCGCTGCCGAGATGCGGCTGGTCAGCGGCTCGGAGATCAGCGGCCGTCGTTCCTGAACCGTACGCCGGAAATAGTCGCGGTCGGACACGTCGAGCTTCGGCACGCGCACACCCTGGCTGTCGGCATAGGCGCGAATGCTTCCATCGGCCGAGGTGATGAACACCTCGGTGAACAGGCCGCGCAGCAGCGGCTTGTTGTCCAGCAGGTGCTGCAGGCGGCCGGCATCGGCGAGCATGGCGGCATCGAACTGGTTCGCACTGGCGCGCAGGGCGCGCTGGCGCTCGACCACCCGCTGCGAGAGCTGCGAGGCGGTGTTGACCACCTCCGCCAGTTCGCGGTCGCGCTGGTTGGCCAGCGTGTCGCGCTCGGCCTGGCGCACCAGTGTCAGCGCGGTGAGCAGCACGCCCAGCGCCATCGCCGCCACGGCCGACAGCATCACGCGCAGCTTGATGGAGCCCAGCGCGGCCCCGACGCGGCGGCGCCAGAGGCTCATCGCCACCCCCCGAAGGGAGCGGCCACGGCGGGGCGGTATGGGCAAAGGTCCATGGCACGGTATCGGGCGAACCCGTGCCGGACTTGAGGCTCAGCCCGTCATTTCTTGGCGCCGATGTGCTGGTGCGAGGTGATTCCCATCGAGACGTAGATGCTGGTCAGCCCCTCCATGCCCACATCGGCCGGCGTCACCCAGTCGGCCGGCACGTAGAGCAAGCCGCCGCCGATGGGCACCGGCGCGGTGGGCACGAGCACCGCCAGGTAGTCCCGGTCGCCCAGGCGCACCGGCTCCGGCGTCGACAGCAGGCCCAGCGCCGCCACGCCACCCACGCCGCCGAAGTGCAGCCAGACGGCGCTCATCGACTTCAGCTTCGACTCGTCGCGCTGGCCGAACAGCTCGACGAACTTCTTCACCATGTCGTAGACGCTGCGCACCACCGGGATGCGCTGCACGATGCTGTCGGTGATGGCCCCCAGCGCCGCGCGCAGCCGCGTCTGCACCAGCAGGCCGAGCAGGAAGATCGCCAGCATCACCGCGAGCACACCGATGGCGTAGCCGACCACCTCGGAGCCGGTGATGCCCAGGCCGATGCGCACCAGCAGCCCGCCCACCAGGCTCTGCGGGCCGATGTACTCGACCACCAGGCGGGCGCCCCAGACGAAGATGAGGATCGTCGCCGCCAGCGGCAGCGCCGCCAGCGCGCCGGTGACGAACACCTCGAGCAGGTGGCGGCCGGTGCGCCTCACTGGACTGGCCTCCGCGCTGCGCGCTCCGATATGAGCGCTTGGGAGCGGCCCGGCGCGCTCATGTGCAGCGCGCCCCGATGAAGCCGCGCACCGCATCCAGGAAGGCCTGCGGCTGTTCGGCCACGCTGATGTGGGCGCTGTCCAGCACCGTCAGCTGCGCGCCGGCGATGCGCGCGGCCATGGCTTCCGACATCGCCGGCGGCGCGCCGGCGTCCTGCGCGCCGGCGATCACCAGCGTGGGCGCGCGCACGGCGGCCAGGCGGTCGAGCCAATCGACCGACTGCACCGCGCGGCCGCAGGCGATGTAGCCGGCCGCCGGCGTGCGCAGCAGCGTCTGCCTCGTGCGCTCGACCACCGCGGGCCGCGCGGCGCGGAATCCCGGCGTGAACCAGCGCTCCATGGTGCCTTCGGCGATCGTCGCCAGGCCGCCTTGCTCGATGGCGGCGATGCGCTGGTCCCACATGGCGCGTGCTTCGGCCGGGTAGCGTGCGCTGCTGTTGGCGATGACCAGGCCGCGCAGCAGTTCCGGGTGGCGCACCGCCAGGCCCTGCGCCACCATGCCGCCCATCGACAGCCCGATGAAGACGACCGGCCCACGGCCCCATTCGCGGATGAGCCGCGCCGCGTCGTCGACCAGATCGTCCTGCGTGTACGGCCCGGCCGGCACCGCCGAGCCGCCGTGGCCGCGGTGGTCGTAGCGCAGCACCTCGTGATGCTCGCCCAGCGCAGCGGCCAGTTCGTCCCACAGCTGCAGGTCGGCGCCGAGCGCGTGGCTCAGCACCACCGGCGTGCCCTGCCCCTGCAGCGCCACCTTGAGCTGTGGCGTGCTGAAGGTGTGGTGGATGGCAGCGCGCACGCCGGCCGTCAGCGGCGCCGGCGGCGGCAGCAGGCCCTCGTCGCGCAGGATCTTCGTGGTGATCTTGAACGCCGTGTTCGCCGCCGGCACGCCGCAGTAGATGGCACCCTGCATCAGCGTCTCGCGGATCTTCTCGAGCGGCACGCCGGCACGCACGGTGGCCTGGCAGTGCAGTTCGAACTCCTCCCAGCGCGCCGCGGCCATCGTCATGCCCAGCACGAGCAGGCGGCGCGTCACCACGTCCAGCCCGGGTCGGCCCCAGATGTCGAGCCAGGCATGGCGCGTCACCAGGTCCTGGAAGTCGGCGTTGAACTGCGTCGTGCCGCCCAGCGACTGGTCGACCCATTCGTCGCCCAGCACCGCGCGGCGGTTCAGCACGCCGCGCTCGAAATCGTCACTGCGGTCCATCGGAGGCTCCTCGTCGTTTCAGTTCGCGCCGCGCCTTGCGCTCGATCAGCGCCGGCATGTTCGCCAGCGAGGCGATGTGCAGGTTCATCAGCATCAGCATGCCGTTGCGGTGCAGCTCGATCACGGTGGGCTCGGGCAGGGCACGCAGCTTGTCTTCGTCGACGAGCTTGAAGCCCTCGACAGTGAGCGTCTGCCCGTCGGGCAGCGTGGCATCGGCCTGCATCGGCCGCAGCAGCTCCAGCTCGACCAGCTTCGCGCAGAACGAGCGCGTGCGCTGCGCCTCGGCCTCGAAGCGCTCGAGCAGCGCCAGGTGCTGCTGCAGCGCCGGTGCCGGCCGTCCCTGCGCGTCGAACAGCGGCTCGCCTTCGGTCGGCGACAGGCCGCTCCATGCGGTGTCCAGCATCACGCCCGGCGCGGCATCGCCGGCGGCGCGGCCGGTCAGGAAGGGGTAGCGGCGGATGAAGGCCGGCACGTAGCGCGCCAGCCAGCGGGTGCCCTCCACGCAGAGGTTCTCGCCCTGCGCGAGGCCGAGCAGGGCGATCGGCGAGACGGTGGCGCGGCCCGCCGCATCGCGCTCGCCCGAGTGAACGAACAGCACCGGGTACTCCAGCGCCGCCTGCGGCAGCTCGGTGGCGGCAAGGTAGACCGCATGCATGTGGCGCGTGATCGACCAGTCCTGCAGGGCCGAGATCCTCAGCGCACCGTGGCGTTGCGGGTCGAGCAGTTCCGGCGCGCGGTACAGCGCCGAGTGGATCACGCGCCGTTTCCTTCGGACTCTTCAGGGCGCGGGGCGAGCGCGCTGACCAGCACCTTGTCGACACGCTTGCCGTCGAGGTCGACCACCTCGAAGCGCCAGCCCTCCCACTCCACAGAATCGGCGGTAGCGGGCAGGCGGCCCAGCAGCAGCATGATCATGCCGGCCAGGGTGTTGTAGCGGCCGCGGTCTTCCTCGGGGAGTTCCTTCAGCTCGAGCCGGTCTTTCAGCTCGGGCACCGGGATCAGCCCGTCGAACAGCCAGCTGCCGTCGTCGCGCCGGACCGCCCAGGAGTCTTCCGAGGTCGGCGTGGTGAATTCGCCGGTGATCGCCTCCAGAACGTCGAGCACGGTGATCATGCCCTGCACCTCGCCGTACTCGTCGACCACGAAGACGAGCTGCGTGGCCGAGGCCTTGAAATGCTCGAGAAGCTCCATGCCCGACAGCGTCTCGGGCACGAACACCGGCGGCTCCAGGCCGTCGGCCAGCGACAGCGCCATGCCTTGCATGCTCTGCTGGAGCAGCCGCTGCGCGGTGATCACGCCCTGCACGTCCTCCAGCCCGCCGCGGCACACCGGGTAGCGCGAATGTTCGGCATCGCCGATCAGCGCGAGCAGCTCGTCGCGCGTGGCGGCCACGTCGATCCAGACGATCTCGGCGCGCGGGATCATCATCGAGCCCACCTGCCGGTCGTCGAGGCGGAACACGTTGCGCACCATCTGGTGCTCCTGCTCCTCGATCACGCCCGCGTCCACGCCTTCGACCAGGCTGGCGGCGATCTCCTCTTCCGTGACGCTGCGGTCGGGCCCGCCGCGAATGCCCATCAGGCGCAGCGTGCCCTCGGTGAAGAACGACAGCAGCTTGACGAAGGGCCGCGTGCCGATCGACAGCCACTCCATCGGCCGCGACACCAGGCGCGCCACCGCCTCGGGGTACATCTGGCCCAGCCGCTTGGGCACCAGCTCGCCGAAGATGATGGTCAGGAAGGTGATGACGACCACCACCATCGCGGTGGCGCTGATGTCGGCGGCGCGGTCGTGGATCTGGAAGGTCTCGTGCAGCCACATGGCGAACGGCGCCGAGAAGGCGGCGTCGCCGACGATGCCGTTGAGCACGCCGATCGAAGTGATGCCGATCTGCACCACCGACAGGAACTTGGTCGGGTCGTCGTGCAGCTCCATGGCGCACTTGGCGCCGGCATCGCCGGTCTCGACCATCACCTGCAGCCGCGCCTTGCGGCTGGCGGTCAACGCCATCTCCGACATGGCGAACAGGGCGTTGAGCAGGATCAGGAAGACGAGTAGGGCAACGTCCATGCAGGGCGCGCGACAGGGCGAGGAGCGGGAGCGTAGCAGAATCGCGCGATGCATTACCTCGTCGGAGACCTGCAGGGCTGCTGCGATGCCTTCGAGCGGCTGCTCGCGCACATCGGCTTCTCGCCCTCGCGCGACCGCCTCACCGTGCTGGGCGACCTGGTCAACCGCGGGCCGCAGTCGCTGGCCGCGCTGCGCCGCCTGCGCGGCCTGGGCGACGCCGCCACCTGCCTGCTCGGCAACCACGACCTGCACCTGCTCGCCGTGGCCTGCGGCGGCCGCAAGGCGCATCGCAGCGACACGATCGCCGAGGTGCTGGAGTCACCCGAGCGCGAGCATTGGCTGGCCTGGCTGCGCGGGCAGCGCCTGGCCGTCGTCGAGGAAGGCTGGCTGTGCGTGCACGCCGGCGTGGTGCCGCAGTGGGATCTGGCCGACACGCTGGCGCGCGCCGCCGAGGTGGAAGCCATGCTGCGCAGCGAGGCGCTCGACGACTTCCTGCACGTGATGTATGCCGACGAGCCGCTGCGCTGGAGCCCGAAACTGCGCGGCGACGAGCGGCTGCGCTTCATCATCAACGTGCTGACGCGCATCCGTTTCACCGATGCCCAGGGCCGGCTCGAACTGAAGACCAAGGACAGCGCCGGCGGCGCACCCGAGGGCTACCTGCCCTGGTTCGAGGTGCCGGGCCGGCGCACCGAAGGCGTGCCGATCGCCTTCGGCCACTGGTCGACGCTGGGCCTGATCGAGCGGCCCGACCTGCTGTCGCTGGACACCGGCTGCGTCTGGGGCGGCCGGCTCACCGCCGTGCGCGTGGACGGCGGCCGGCGCGAGGTGATGCAGGTCGAGTGCGAGCAGGCGCAGCGGCCCGGTTGATTCTTGCGCGTACCCCGGCCGATACAATCGGCCGCACTGGAAGCGTGGCAGAGTGGTCGATTGCACCGGTCTTGAAAACCGGCGGCTCGCAAGGGCCCGTGAGTTCGAATCTCACCGCTTCCGCCAGGCGTGGCGTCACATTCGCCGCGCAATCTAGGGGATGGCGCCACGGCCTGTCGCTGCGCACAGTCGCCCCCTCTTCAGTCTGGCTGCCGCTCGCGGCACGGCCCGGCTTCGATTCACTCGCCGCCCTGCGGCGCCCCATGGACTTGAACATGCGCTGGACTCTCCCGACGGCGGGACCCTGGATCTCTGAACGACTCGACATCACGGCCGGCAAGGCCTCCGGCTTCGACTACCTGCGCATCGGCCTGGCCATGCTGATCGTGTGCTTCCACAGCATCATCACCACGCAAGGTGCGGCCGCGCAATCGGCCTTCAATCGCTCGACCTTCGGCGTGGCCGTGCTTTCGCTGCTGCCCATGTTCTTCGCGCTCAGCGGATTCCTCGTCGCCGGCAGCCTGGAGCGTTCGCGCAGCCTGTTCGTGTTCCTCGGGCTGCGCGTGATGCGCATCTTTCCGGCGCTGGCGCTGGACACGGTGTTCTGCGCGCTGATCCTCGGGCCGCTGTTCACCACGCTGCCGTGGCCGGAGTACTTCGCCCACCCGATGTTCCACGCCTACCTGCTGAACATCCTGGGCGATATCCACTACCACCTGCCGGGCGTGTTTGCGGGCAATCCCGACTCGCAGGTCAACGGCCAGTTGTGGACGGTGCCGGCCGAGCTCGAGTGCTACGTGCTGCTGGCCGCCCTGGCCGCCGCCGGCATCGCTCGCCGCCGCTGGCTCATGCTGGCGCTGTTCGCACTGGCCACCGCCTACTTCGAATGGCGGCTGGCCGAACTCGGCGGCATGGCACGCGGCGAACGATTGCTGGTGCTGTGCTTCATCGCCGGGCTGCTGCTGCATTCGTTCCGCGATCGCATTCGCTTCAACCCATTCCTGTTCACCTTGTCGGTGGCCGGCATCTGGCTGTGCCTGTCGAACCTGGAACTGGGCTACCTGATCGCCTTGCCCGCAGCCTATGCCACCGTTTACCTGGGCTTGCAGAACCCGCGCAAGAGCCGCCTGCTGGCCAGCGGCGACTATTCGTACGGCGTATTCCTCTACGGATTTCCGCTGCAGCAGGCGCTCGTCGCCTCGACACCGCTGGCGCGCACCTGGTACGGCAACATCGCGCTCGCCCTGCCGCTGGCACTGTGCGCCGGGGTGCTCTCCTGGCACCTGGTGGAAAAGCGCGTGCTGGCCCGCAAGCCCTTGCTGTTCTCGGCGCAGCAGTGGCTGTCGGCGTTCTGGGCAGGTCTGGGCGGGCTCATCCGCTCGCGGTGGCGATCGGCCAGCGCGCGATGACCTCCAGCCCCGGCTGCGCATTGCGCAGGCTCAGCGTGCCGCCATGCGCCTGCGCGACCAGCCGGCACAGGGTCAGGCCCAGGCCCACGCCACCTGTGCTGCGCTGGCGAGCGCTGTCGGCGCGGTAGAAGGGCTCGGCCAGGCGCGCCAGCTGATCCTCGCTGACCCCGGGGCCATGGTCGCGCACGCTCAGGCGCAGCTGGCCGTCGGCCTCGCGCGCCAGCTCCAGCAACGGTGGCTGCTCGGCACCGGCGTTGTGGCGCAAGGCGTTGTCGACCAGGTTGCGCAGCAGCAGGCGCACGCGCGTCGGGTCGGCCTGCACCGGCCCCAGCGTTTCGTCGAACCGCAGCGTGACCGCCGCCTGCGCGAACTGCGTGGCCAGCAGTTCGCGGGCCAGCGCGCCGAGGTCCACCCGCTCGGTCTGCAGCGCGGCATGGCCGGTGGCCAGGCGTTCGCTCTCCAGCAAGTCGGTGATCAGGTCGCGCATCTCGCCCAGGTCGCGCAGCAGCGCGTCGCGGTGCTCGCCTTCATCGACCAGCTCCGCGTTCACGCGCGCCCGCGTCAGCGGGCTGCGCAACTCGTGGCTGATGGCCAGCAGCAGCGCGCGCTTGGCGTCGAGCATGCCGTGCAGGCTGTGTGCCATCCGGTTGATGCGTTCGGCCAACTCGCCGAGTTCGTCGCGCCGCGTCTGCTCGATGGGCTGCGTGAAATCGCCGGCGCCGAAGCGCGCCACGCCTGCGCCGATGTCGTCCAGCGGCCGCAGCAGGCTGCGCACGCGAGCGTAGGCGATGACGGTGAGCAGCAGCAGCCCGGCCAGCGTGAGCCAGCCGAAGGCGCGCGGCCGGTCGCTGGGCAGGGGCCCGGCCAGGCCGAAGACGATGCGGTGGCCATCGGCCGTCTGCCGCACCAGGCCCCAGCCCTCGGCGCCGATGTCGCGTTCGCCGTCGCCGTTCCAGCGCCGATGCACCGAACGGCCCGGGTGCGAGTCGTAGTGCAGCTGCGGGCCATCGATGCGCACCGAGATCGGCAGGCGTGCCACCAACGCCTTCGCACGATCGGCATCGGGCGGCGAGCCGATCTCGGCGGCGAGTCGGTCGACGTAGTCGGCCACCATCGGCTTGGCATAACCTTGCCAGCCGCCCTGCAGCACCCGCTGCATGCCGAACAGGAACACGCCGGTGGTGGCCAGCGCGAGCAGCAGGAACATGGTCACCAGCCGCCACTTCAGCGAGCGGCGCCAGCGCAGCCTTGTGGCATGCCAGCGCTGGTGCGCGGCGCGCCAGCGCACGCGCAGCCCGCCGGCAGGCGGCACGGCCGTCACGCCCGCACCCCGGCGAAGCGGTAGCCGGCGTTGCGCAGCGTGTGGATGCAGTCCAGCGGCTCGAGCTTGCGGCGCAGCCGGCTGACCAGGATGTCGACGGCGCGCGAGTGGATGTCTTCGGCCGAGCGGCCACGCAGCTTCTCGAGGATGTCGTCGCGGCTGAACACCTTGCCCGGCGCGCCGGCGAGCATAGCGAGCAGCTCGAACTCGGTGCCGGTGAGCTCCACCGCCTCGCCCTGCCGCTGCACGGCGTGGCGGTCGAGGTCGATCAGCAGGCCCTCGAAACGCAACTGCCGTGCCGCGGCCGGCGCCGGAGCGACGCGGCGCAGCACCGTCTGGATGCGCGCCAGCAGCTCGCGCGGCTCGAAGGGCTTGGGCAGGTAGTCGTCAGCGCCGAGCTCGAGGCCGACCACGCGGTCCATCACGTCGCCGCGCGCGGTGAGCATGACGATGGGAATGGAGCTGTCCTTGCGGATCGTGCGGCAGAGCTCGAAGCCGTCCATCTCGGGCAGCATGACGTCGAGGATGGCCGCGTCGAAGCCGCCTTCACGCAGCAGCGCCAGCCCGGCGCTGGGCCGGGTGGCGTGCACCAGCTCGAACTCGAAGCGCTTGAAATAGGCCGCCAGCGGCGGCCCGAGCTGTTCGTCGTCGTCGATCAACAGGAGTCGGGGCATGCGTCAGAGCCATCGGCGCACCGTGGCCGTGTAGTCACTGTACCAACCGCCGAAGGTGCCGCGCAGCTGCGCCTCCTCCTGCGGGATGCGCACGATGTGCATGTAGGCCGCGAAGGCGAACGCGGCCACGGCGACGAAGGCGGAGCCGAGCATGGCCGACAGGCCGAGCAGCGAGACTGTCAGGCCCAGCGCCATCGGATTGCGGCCGAAGCGGAACGGCCCCTCCTCGACGAGCACGGCGGCGGCCACGCCGGAGCGGATCGGCGCGCCCGAGCGGCGCAGTTGCCAGGCCGCCCACATCGCCCAGCCGATGCCCGCGAGCATCAGCGCCAGGCCACCGGGCTCAGCCGCGCCAGCCACGGTGGCCCCGCTTGGCCATGAACTCGCGCACCTTGGCCTGCTGCTCGGGCTTCAGGCTGTCGTAGAAGTCGGCCATCGCGGCGATGACTTCCGGGCTCTTGCTGGTGATGGCACCCGTCTTCGCCTCGACGAGGCTCTTCGCCTTGGCGCGGTCGAAGGTGGGGCCGGCCACCAGCGAGGCCATCTCGGCACGCGGGTCGCTCGTGTTGCCGACCAGCGCGTTGCGCTGTTCGCGCAGCTTGTCGGCCAGCACGCCGAGCTTGGCCTTCTGGGCTTCGTCGAGGTCGAGCCTGCTGCCCACGCGTTCGACGATCTTCGCCTTCGTCTTGGCAGCGTCTTCCTCGCTCATGGCCTGCCAGCCGTGGGAGTACGAGCCGCGGTGCGAGCAGGCCGCCAGGCCGCCGAACAGAACGGAAGCGCCGAAGATGCCGATCAGGGCACGTTTGATCCAGGGTTTCATGGTGGGAGCCTCGGGGCCGGGTGGGCCCGTGATTGAACAGGGCTCCATGGTGCGCGGCGGCCCTCTGCGCGTCCTTTCGGCGCGGTATCGCTGCGTAACGTTTCTTGTCGGCGCGGCGAACTCGCGTGCGTCACAGCCTGTCGTAGAGCTCGCACAGGCGGCGCAGTCGGGCCGCGGTGTCGGCCGGCACCTGCTCCCAGGCGAAGCGCCACACCCACCAGCCCGCGGGCTGACCGGGAAAGTTCATGCGGTGCGCGCCGTCCAGGCCCATCACGTCCTGCAGCGGGTAGACCGCCGTATCGGCCACGCTCGCGCAGGCGGCGCGGATCAGGTCCCAGTGCACCGCGCGGCCGTCGGTCGCCAGGTACTCGCGAAGGTGGTGCCGCGTCGACTCGGGCGCGCTCGCCCACCAGCCCAGCGTGGTGTCGTTGTCGTGGC
>Ga0208460_10000167_pt1 | contig 49333 bp, 33 predicted proteins | sample AD_STIC10_MetaG_FD_184436 | JGI IMG/M metagenome (GOLD analysis project Ga0208460, IMG submission 184436) | Active sludge microbial communities of municipal wastewater-treating anaerobic digesters from USA - AD_STIC10_MetaG (SPAdes) (version 2) | ecosystem: Engineered > Bioreactor > Anaerobic >... | reverse complement strand
TCTGCCGCGCAGGCTCCTAGCCAATGCTTGCCGCGCCCGCATCGCCCATGAATGGGCTTGTCCCTTTCTCGGGGCTCCTACCGAATCGCAAAGCCCGCACCTGCAGGAGACCCCCTTCGTCGAGCTCAGGACAGGCTTCAGGGAAGGTCTGAACAAGGTTTTTCGCGAGCAAGCTCGCTCCCACCATTGCTTGATTTTGTGGGAGCGAGCTTGCTCGCGACGAATGAGTTCCGTACTTGTTCAGAGTTTCCCTAGGGTCGATGATTCGCGCGCCATGCACATCGGTATTCGCGTCGTCCCTGTAGTGACTTCTACAAGAGCGCGCCCAGCGCGGCGTGCCGTCAGACTTCAGCTCCCCTCGCCCCCTGCGTACCCAAGAGGGCATGAAGGAGAGGGGTTGGGGGTGAGGGGCCATTGCCCAACCCATCAACAGGGACAGCTCGAACGCGAATGCTCAAACGCGCTGCCGCACCACCGCAATCTCGCGCGCATCCTCACGCCAGCGTGGCGTGGCGCGGATGGCCGGCAACACCTGCTCGGGTTCATCGACCAGGCTCCACATGTCCAGGTGTTCGCTGTTCATGAAGCGCGCGTCGATCACGCTGCGCATGAAGGTCTGCAACGGTGCATAGAAACCGCGCGTGTTGAGCAGAATGATGGGATTGAAGTAGAGACCCAGGCGCTTGAGCGTGATCGCCTCGAACAATTCCTCCAGCGTGCCGCAACCGCCGGGCAGGGCAACCACCGCATCCGAACCGGTGAGCAGGCGATGTTTGCGCTCGCGCATGTCCTCGACCAACTCCAGCCGGGTCAAGCCCGGGTGCCCCCATTCCAGATCGGCCATGAACTTCGGCAGGATGCCAATGACCTCGCCACCGGCTGACAGCGCGCCATTCGCTACCGCACCCATGGAGCCGGCGGAACCACCGCCATAGACCACGGTGCAGCCCTGTTCCGCAAGCAGACGGCCAAGTTCAAACGCGACCGCGTGATAGTGCGGATCGCACTCCTGGCTGGAGGCGCAGTAGACGCAAATGCGCATGGTGGCCGTCCCTATTCCACGGTCACCGATTTGGCCAGGTTGCGCGGCTGGTCGACGTCGGTGCCGCGAAGCACGGCGACGTGGTAAGCGAGCAACTGCAAGGGCACGGTGAACACGGCCGGGGCAATCATGTTGCCGCCGGAATTGAGCTTGATGACGGCACCGCGCAGGCCGTCGCTGTCGATCTCCACGTCATCGTCGGCGACCACGAACAGCTCGCCGCCGCGCGCGCGGACTTCCTCGAGGTTGGACTTCAGCTTTTCCAGCAACTGGTTGTTCGGTGCCACGGCGATCACCGGCATGTCCTCGTCGACCAGCGCCAGCGGTCCGTGCTTGAGCTCGCCGGCCGGATAGGCCTCGGCATGGATGTAGGAAATTTCCTTGAGCTTGAGGGCACCTTCAAGCGCCACCGGATAGTTGGCACCGCGACCGAGGAACAGGGTGTGATGCTTGTGCACGAAGCGTTCGGCGAGTTCGGCGATGCGCGGGGCCTGTTCGAGTGCCTCGGTAATGCGACGCGGCAGACTGGCCAGCTCGTTGACGAGCTTGCCGTAGCGATCCTCGGCGAGGCCGCGTCGGCGCGCAATTTCCAGCACCAGCAGGGCCAGTGCAGTGAGCTGTGTGGTAAAGGCCTTGGTGGAAGCAACACCGATTTCCGGACCCGCGCGTGTCATCAGCACGAGGTCGGATTCGCGCACCAGGCTGGATTCCGGCACATTGCAGATGGCAAAAGATCCGAGGTAGCCGCGTTGTTTGCCCTGGCGCAGCGCCGCCATGGTGTCGGCGGTTTCGCCGGATTGGGAAATGGCGAGGAACAGGCTGTCGGCCGGCACCACCGCCTGGCGATAACGGTACTCGCTGGCCACCTCGATGCTGCACGGGATGCCGGCGAGGCCTTCCAGCCAGTAGCGTGCGACGAGCCCGGCGTGATAGCTGGTGCCGCAGGCAATGATCTGCACATGGCGTACGCGATCGAGCAGTGCATCGGAATTGACGCCGAAGATGTTGGGCAGGATGCGCCCATTGGCGATGCGACCTTCCAGGGTGTCGGCGACGGCCCGAGGCTGCTCGAAGATTTCCTTGAGCATGTAGTGGCGGTACTCGCCGCGTTCCACCGCGTCGGCGGAAAGCTCGCTGGTCTGCACGCGTCGCTCGACGGCCTGGCCGGAGGCGTCGTACACCTGTACCGATGTGCGCGTGATTTCGACCAGGTCGCCTTCATCGAGGTAACGGAATTGGTTGGTGACCTTGATCAGCGCCTGCACGTCGGAGCCGAGAAAGTTCTCGCCAATGCCCATGCCCACCACCAGCGGACTGCCGCGCCGTGCGCCAATCACATGACCGGGTTCGTCGCGGCTGATCACCGCAATGGCGAATGCGCCGTGCAGGCGTTCGATGGCCGCCATGACCGAAAGGCGCAAGTTGAGTCCCTTGCTTGCGTAGTGATGCACCAGATGGGCAATCACTTCGGTGTCGGTTTCCGAATCAAAGCGGTAGCCGAGGCCCTTCAGTTCCTCGCGCAGGGCGACGTGGTTCTCGATGATGCCGTTGTGCACGACGCCGATGGATTCGACCGACTGGTGCGGATGCGCGTTGGCTTCGCTCGGCGCGCCGTGGGTAGCCCATCGGGTATGGGCGATGCCGGTCTGGCCGGACACGGGTTGGGTTTCAAGCCGCGCCTCCAGCTCGCGAACCTTGCCCACCGTGCGCGCGCGGCTCAGGTTGCCATCGTGGTAGACGGACAATCCGGCGGAGTCATAACCCCGGTACTCCAGGGCGCGCAGGCCGGACAACAGGATCGGCACGACATCACGCTCGGCAGCGGCGGCAACGATTCCACACATGGCTGATCCTTGGGCAATCAGGGAAGTGGCATGGCCGCGGCAAAGGCCGGCAGCCATGCAAACCGCGATTCTAAACCGTTGTGCTTTGGCGAGTCAGGCCCGGAAAGGGAGATATGCGGGCAAGTCGGGGCAGAATCCGGGCAACTGGCGAGCAGCGCCGAGCCGCATGTGCCTTCCACAGGCCTGCGAGTTTGGACGCCTTGAACTTCGGCGAGCGTGCCGGAATTGATCTGCTCCGGTACCATCCTTGGTTTGCCTTGACCGGGCTTCGCCATTCAGGGGCGCAGCAACCGGTTGAATGCTGCTTGAAACCGCAGGTGGGCATGTACTGGCGCGTCTGTCCACGGCGCGACGTGTGCGTTGACCAGGGGGTGGGAAATGGTTCGATGGGTGCGTGAACAAGGCGCGCGATGGATGCTGGTGTTGGCTGTTTTCGAGCTGCTGGTGCTGATCGTCTCGTTGATGGTTGCAGCGCGCCTGCGCTTCATGCATTCGGCCGCGGACCTGGCGGCGTTTTCCGTTGGCCTGGAGCTGCGCGCCACCATCTTCGGCTTGATCATCGTTACTGCGATGGCTGCGGTGGGCCTGTACCTGCCCAACCTGCGCGAGAATCGCCTGGGCATGCTGGTGCGCCAGATCATGGGCTTTGCCGCCGGCGGAGTGGCGGTGGTGTTCGTGTTCTACATGATTCCCCAATTGTTCATTGGCCGCGGCGTCATCCTGTTTGCACTCCTGATCAGCTTCCCATTGGTGGTGCTGGGTCGATCGATTTACTTGCGATTGATCGACCTCAAGGCGCTGAGGCGACGCATCCTGGTGCTTGGGGCCGGTCGCCGCGCACAGATGATCAACGACAACATGCGCAGGCGCGTGGACCGACGCGGATTCATCGTCATTGGTTACGTTCCCCTGCCGGGTGAAACCACCGTGATTGCGGCTGATCATTTGCTGCCGTGCCCGGAATCGCTGGACCTTGTCATCCGCCAGTTGCAGGTCAACGAGATCGTGGTGGCAGCGGACGACCGGCGCGGGCAATTGCCGATGCACCAGTTGCTGGAATGCAAGCAGATGGGCGTGACCGTGACCACCCTGGTCAGCTTTTTCGAGCGCGAACTGGGCAAGGTCAAGCTGAACCTGATCGATCCTTCCTGGCTGGTGTTCTCGGACGGCTTCGATGCCACGCCCTTGCGCCGGCTTGGCAAGATCCTGTTCGATTCGGCCGCCACCTTCACCGTGCTCGCCCTGACCTGGCCGCTGATGCTGGTCACGGCCCTGGCCATCATCATCGAGTCCGGACCGGGCGCTCCCATTCTGTATCGCCAGGAGCGTGTCGGTGAAAAAGGACGCATCTTCAAGCTGATCAAGTTCCGCAGCATGCGCACCGACGCCGAAGCCGATGGTGTGGCGCGCTGGGCCAGCAAATCCGATGACCGGGTGACGCGCGTGGGTCGCTTCATCCGCAAGGTTCGCATTGATGAGCTTCCGCAGTTGTGGAACGTGATGCGCGGCGACATGAGCCTGATCGGGCCGCGCCCGGAGCGCCCGCAGTTTGTCGAGGAACTGGCGAAGAAGATCGACTACTACGAACTTCGCCACTGCGTGAAGCCGGGTCTTGCCGGCTGGGCCCAACTCAACTATCCGTACGGCGCGGATGAAAAAGACGCTGCGGAGAAACTCAAGTACGACCTGTTCTACGTGAAGAACCACAACTTCATGCTGGACCTGGTGATTCTCGTGCAGACCGTCGAGGTGGTGCTGTTCCGCCGCGGCGCGCGCTGAGATTGCTGTTTCGGCACCAGCGTGGACGGACACCACCCTCACCGGCCGCTGCGCGTCGGCCTCTCCTTCATGCCCTTTTGGGTACGCCAGCGGGAGAGGCGGAAAGCCTCGCTTCTGATCCCCTCTCCCGCTGGCGTACCCAAAAGGGCATAAAGGAGAGGGTCAGGGTGAGGGTGGTGCTGCACTCATCGGCCGCAGATTTCACTCGAAATCGTCGGCGAAGATCACATCGGCGTTGGCTTGCCAGTAGTTGAGCAGGTTGACCAGGGCCAGCGGCATGTTGGTTGCAGGCACTTGCCCGGTCTGGTCGGCGGTGTTGACACCATGGCAGCCGCCGCAGGCGCGTACTTCGCCGGGTTTCACGGAAATCCAGTAGCGCTCACGCACCACCGGCGTGCCATTGCTTGAGGTCGATTGCCAGGCCAGCGCGCGCTGTGCAGGCACGATGGCTGCCACCGAGCCATCACTGGCGATGGGCACTGCGCCGGCAGGCGTTCCCGGCGCCGGTGGCGGCATCCATTGCAGGGCATTCGGATCGTGCAGAGGCTGGGCGAGAACCCGGCGACCGTCGTTGGGCGTAGCCGCACCGCCAAGTCCGCGGATCTGGTCGCCTTGCAGGAATTGCATGTGGGTGATGTCGTACACCGCGCCGCCGGTGGCGATTGATTGCACGCCACCGGGTACGCGCAAGTTGTAGGGCTGCTGCTGGTCGGCGCGATCGCGCGTGGTGACGTTGCGGCTGACCAGGACTCCCAGCCCGCGCGCGGCGAGAAACGCCTGGAACGCGGCAAAATCCACATTGGCGCTGGAAAAGGCCTGTGCTTCCGGTGCTTCCGGCGGCAGGTTGCCGGTGTTCGGCGGCACGCTGCGCGCACGTACCTCAACCGGCGAGAGTTCCCACAGCGGACCGTTGTACGTGACCAGCACATCCGGATCCCACCACGAAACGGACTTGCTGATGCCATTGGTCAGGGCGCCGTTGGCATCGCGCTGCAGATAGCCGCCGTTGCCGGTGACCAGTCCATACAGGCGGAACAGATAGCGTGGGACCGGGTTGGGCCGGGTGCCGTCATTGGCGGTCTGCCGCGGTTCGGCCACCCAGGATGCCACCACCTGCCCATCCGACATCGGCAGGGGATTGCGATAGTGACCGGTGAAGTCGGCAGGTGGCGTGCCCGCGTAGAAGCTGCTGGTGCTGCGCGGCGTCTTGTAGGCCACCAGCATGTTGTCCGGATTGGTCGTCGGCGATCCATTGATGGCAATGATCTGGCCGGATGCGTGGGTGTAGAACTCGGGCGCATCGATGGCGAAATAGCGGCCTGGCGTGGTCGGGTCTTCCTTGATTTGCAACCAGTTCAACACGTCCAGTGCATTGTTGCGCGGTGGCGATGCTCCGTAGATGTACTCGACCAGGTTGGGATCGTTCTTCAGGCTCTGCGCGAAATAGTCGAACAGTTCATGGCGGCCGATGTGGTTGAGGGTTTCCTCGGCGCTGCCATCCTGGTTGAGTTGCCAGGGAAAAAAGTGGTTGATGGTGAATCCATACGTGGTCGCGGTTTCCGCGCGTGGCTCCGGGAATACCTCGCTCGGGCCGGTGGTGGCTGCGTTGGCTGCTTCGGACACCCAGTTGAAGGCGCCGTAGGTGCCGGCATCGGCCTGCTGGTCGCGCTGCAGGTGGTCCCAGCGCGTGAAGATGATGCGGCCGTAGCTGTCGACGATCGGGCGGAACGATCCGGACGGAGAATGCTGCAACAGGCGCAATGCGCCGCTGGCCGGATTGAGATTCCACAAGCCGGTCGGCGTGGGCGTGGACTCGTACTCGTCCAGTTGCGGGTACAGGTGGCGCTGGCCATTGCGCGGTCGGTCGCTGACGAAAATGATGCTGCCATCCGAGGCGTAGGTGGGCTCCACGTTGTTGGTGTCCTCGGGTTGTCCCGGAACGTGGGTAATGCTGATGGTCTGGCCGACACCGAATCCGGTGATCTCGTAAAGCTGCCAGTAGCGGGTGATCTGCTGGTACTGCTGGGTGGGCGCGCCGATGACCATGCTGAAAATGGCCTTGCTGCCGTTGAAGTGGATGGCCGGGTCGCGCACGGCGATGGCGTTGGCACCCTGCTGGCCGTTCATGCCATAGCCCGCCTCGGCAGTGAGATTGCGCAAGTTGCCGTTGGCGTAGCGGATCCACAGGTCGCCGCCGCGCGCGGCATCCTGCATGCCGGCCATGTGGTTGGCGAATACCGAGCCGATGGTGGCGAAGTCGGCGGGCACCGGCACCTGGGTGACGAACATCACCGGGTTCGGCAGATTGGGCGCCGCCTGCACGCTGGCGAAGGGCAGGGCAACGCCGATCATCAGCGCGCAGGTCGCAGCCCGGTACCGGCGCATGGGGGCAAGACAGGTTCGCAGGAAACAGGTATGCATTGAACGATCCTTGATTCACGCTGGCAGGCAAGCCGGCATGGTCCAGAGTTGGCAGCTTGCATACAGTGAACGTAATCACGATTGCGCAGGGGCCACGCCGCCAGGGAAGCTCTGATCTTGTTCGTCATTCCGGCGAGGCGCTTTACAACAGCCGAATGGCCGGTCAAGCCGGAACCCATCTTGACCGTGTTCCAATGGAATCAAGGTCAAAATGGACCCCGGCGTATGCCGGGCTGACGAAAATTGTGGTTGATCAGAGATTCCGCAGCGCAAAGCGTCCCCGCCAACGCGCCGGGGTGTGGGCTGGCCGCGCTTCTGGCACACTTCGGCGCCATTCCCATACGCTCGCAGGCGGGTCCCGGCGCCCGCCCAGGCCATCGCGACCCCGCAGACGTCATGTCATCGATTGAACAAACCTTGCGCAGACACATCCGGCAATCCCTGCCTGGCGCGGCGGAGATACCGCTCGCCGACGAGCAAAGCCTCATCGACAGCGGCATTCTCGATTCCATCGGTGTGCTCAGCCTGGTGACCTGGCTGGAAAAGGAGTTCGAGATCTTCGTCGAGGATCACGAAGTCATCCCCGAGAACATCGACGGCATCGGCGCGTTGGTGCGCTTCGTCGAGGCCAAGCGCGCCGAGCTCGGCCTGGGTCGATGATCCGCTTCGAGGCGTTCCTGCGCCGTGCCGCGGCGCGCGATCCCGACCACGTTGCCCTGGTCTGTCGCGATGCGCGCACCGGCTACGCGCAACTGGATGCAGCGGCGGATGATTTTGCCGTCGCGCTTGGCCAGCATGCGGAATTTCGCAACGGTGATCGTTGCGTCCTGTTTGCCGAGAACCGACTCGAAACAGCGGTGGGCATTTTCGGAACCCTGCGTGCCGGTGGCGTGTTCAGCGTGCTCAACCCGGGCACCAAGGCCGACAAGCTGGCCTGGGTGCTCAACGATTGTGAAGCCAGTGTGCTGGTGACCCAGGCGTCATTGCTCACGGTCGCGCTTGCCGCCGCGGCGCGCGTGCCCAGCCTGCGCTGCGTTGTCGTCATCGACGCCACGGATTCTGTTGGTGGCATGCGGTGGCAGGACTTCATGCAGGGCACGCCGGATTGCAGGCTTCCCGCAGCGGTTGGCATCGACAGCGACCTCGCCATGCTGGTCTACACCTCGGGCTCCACCGGCCAACCCAAGGGCGTGATGATGACCCATCGCAACATGGTGTTTGCGGCGACTTCGATCACCTCCTATCTGGAAATGCGCAGCGAGGATGTGGTGCTCAGCGTGCTGCCGCTGTCCTTCGACTACGGCCTGTACCAGTTGTTGATGTGCGTCATGCTGGGCGCAACCCTGGTGCTGGAAAAATCCTTTGCCTTTCCGCAGAAGATCTTGCCGATGCTGGCCAGCGAAAAGGTGAGCGTGTTTCCACTGGTGCCGACCATGGCGGCACTCATGGTGCAGCTGCGCAGCTTCGATGCGCGATGGTCTGCCAGCGTGCGCACCCTGACCAATACGGCAGCGGCGCTGCCGCCTGCGCACATTCTCAAATTGCAGGAGCGTTTCCCGGCCGCGCGATTGTTTTCGATGTACGGCATGACCGAGTCCAAGCGCTGCACATGGCTGCCGCCGGAATACCTGCCGACGCGACCGGGCAGCGTGGGCATGGCCATTCCCGGTACCGAAGTGTGGGTGGTGGACGAAGCCGGTGAGCGCCTGCCGGCAAACCGGATTGGCGAGCTGGTGGTGCGCGGTGGCCATGTCATGCAGGGCTATTGGCGCAACGAGGAAGCCACGGCCAAGGCGTTGCGACCCGGTCGCTATGCGTGGGAAAAGGTGCTGCACACCGGCGACTTGTTCCGCATCGACGAGGACGGGTTCTGCTGGTTCATCGGACGCAAGGACGACATCCTCAAGTCACGCGGCGAGAAGGTCAGTCCGAAAGAAGTCGAGAACGTGCTGTATGCGCTGGAGGGTGTGGCCGAAGCAGCGCTGGTTGGGGTGCCCGACGAAATCCAGGGCCAGGCCCTGAAGGCGATCATCGTGCTTGCCGATGGCGTGAGGCTCGAAGCGGATGCCGTGATTGCACACTGCATGGCGCGGCTGGAGGATTTCATGGTGCCGCGCCTGGTCGAATTCCGCGACGCCCTGCCCAAGACCTCAAGTGGAAAAATCCGACGCGCCGCGCTGCAGGCCGAAGCCGAAGGCCGCAACGCGCCCGAAGAGCGGGAATGACTGATGCACTTTGATGCAGGAGCCCCGAAAGAGGGGCAAGCCCCCGAAAGCGGATAAACCCGTTTACGGGCGGGGTGGAAATCAAGCGACCGGGCAATCGCCCATGAATGGGCTCCTACTGAGGCGCAATCAGGTTGTATTTGTAGGAGCGCCTTCAGGCGCGAAGTTCCACGCCAGGTTGCGTGCCCAAATCGCCCATGAATGGGCTCCTACAACATCATGCGAGACGTTTCGCGTCTGCTGGTAGGAACCCGTTTACGGGCGATGAATGGATTGATGCATCGGAGGATGTGGTCGGCAAATCGCGTTGTTGTAGATCGTGCTTCAGCCCGATACGGCGTCTGCGGCGTACGCGCTGACCATCACGTAGTAGCCATCGGGATCCTTCACGGCGAACTCGAGAGCACCGGTGTTCTCGTTGAGTCGCGGCTCTTCCTCAAGCCGCGGCACCAGCATCCGCGCTCTGGCCAGGGCTGAATCAAATTCATGCGCCAGGAAGAACAGCAGCAGGCCATTGCCCGGCCGGGCAAGAGCAGGGCTGGTCAATGTCGGATGTTCATGCGCACCCCATGCGTGCAAGGAAAGCAGCACCGTCCCGTCGGTGTCCTGCACTTGCCCAAAGTAGTCGTGGTTGGCGGGTTTCTCGGGCAGGCCAAGCAGTGTCTGGTACCAGTTGAGGCTCGCCGCCACATCGTGAACGCCTATGACTGTCCAAAGTCGATTCATGATCATCTCCGAATTCAATACATGACCCAGGGCCATGCAAGACAATTCAGGGTAAACCGGATTCGCAGGTGGATCGTGGCGACGCGCTGTTGCTCTCGTGCGCGATGCGCTCGCGCCGGATCAGGTAGAGGCCGCTGGCGACGATGATGGCGGCGCCGAGCCAGGTGATGCGATCGGGCAGCACGCCCCACAGCACGATGTCGAGGCCGAGCCCCCAGCCAAGCGCGGTGTATTCGAACGGTGCGATCACCGAGGCTTCGCCGCGCGAGAAGGCTTCGGTGATCGCGATTTGTCCCAGGGTTCCGGCCACGCCGACGCCTGCGATGATCCAGGCGTGCTCAAGGCGCAGGGGAACCCAGTGAGGCCAGGCCAGCGCACCGGCGCCCAGAGTCATCATCAACATCAACCAGAACACCATGGCCTGGGTGCTGTCGCTGCGCGCCAGCACGCGCACGGTGATGGCCGATACCGCATAACCCGCAGCCGCGACCAGCACCGCGAGGCCGGCCAATGACCATGCGCCTTCACCACTCGGCCTCAATACGACCAACACACCAACCAGCCCGACCACGATTGCCAGCCAACGGCGAGCGCCGACGCGCTCAGCGAGAATCGGCACCGACAACGCCGTGATCATCAAGGGCGCAACAAAGAAGATCGTGTAGGCGGTGCTCAGCGGCAAATGCCGAAGCGCGTAGACGAAGGCCACCATCATCCCTACGCCGATGGCGGCGCGCAGCAGGTGCAAAGACCAGCGCACGCGCAGCAGCGAGCGGAAGCCGACCGTTGCGGCAACCCAGGCCATCACGAAGGGCAATGAGGACGCACCCCGCAGGGCGGCAACCTGCGTCGCGGGGTAGTGCGGTGTCAGCAGCTTCAGGCCCGCGTCCATCAGCGAAAAGACGCCGACGGCGAACAGCATGACCAGAATGCCGGAGAGATTCGAAGTGCGGGGCATGCCGCATTGTCGCATCGTGTGACTGGCTGCGTCCTGCCGCGCTGCCTGGCCATCGCCAGGCAGCACGCGATGCCTCACACCAGCGCTTCGATCACATCCGGATGCGAGAGGAAACCACGCGGGCTGGCGGAGCGCCCGTAGGCGCCGGACTGGAACACCACGACCAGGTCACCGGCTTCGGCCACATCGAGTTCGGCGCGGTCGGCAAGCAGATCGAGCGGCGTGCACAGGGGACCCACCACGCTGACGGTTTCGTGATCCGCAGTGCGACGATTGATGGCGACCGGATAGTTGCGCCGGATCACCTGGCCAAAATTGCCTGATGCGGCGAGATGATGGTGCATGCCGCCATCGAGCACCAGGAACACGTCGCCCCGCGAAACCTTGCGGTCGATGACGCGGGCCACATAGAGGCCGGCTTCGCCCACCAGATAACGGCCCAGTTCGATGGCGAGATGGGCGTCAGGCATTTCGCGCCGGGCACGTTGGGCGAGCGCATCGAGGTTGTCGGCGACCGCTGGGACATCGAGGCGTTTGTCCTGGGCTGCGTAGGGAATGCCAAAACCGCCGCCGAGGTTGAGCGTGACGGGCGCAACAGGGCATGCATCCAGCCAGCCGAGCACCAGCGCGTAGCTTTGGGTCTGGGCCTCGATGATGGCCTCGGCACGCAGGTTCTGCGAACCGGCAAACAGGTGGAAACCCTCGAAGCCGAGTTGGCGCTCGCCGATTTGCCGCAACAGTTCGGGCACGCGCTCGGCATCCACGCCAAAGGGTCGCGCGCCACCACTCATCTTCATGCCCGAGCCGCGCAGCTCGAAGGGAAGATTGACCCGCACGGCAACGCGCGCGGCAATGCCGAGCGCGTCGCTGGCACGCGTCAGCAGATCCACTTCACGGAATGATTCAATGTTGAGCAGGATGCCTGCTGCAACCGCCTGCATCAGTTCCGCTTCGGATTTGCCCGGACCGGCAAAACTGATGTGCCGGGCCGGCATCCCGCTGTCCAGGGCCACGCGCATTTCGCCGCCCGAGGCCACATCGATGCCATCGACCAGGCTGGCCATGTGGCAAACCAGGGCCGGCAGGGGATTGGCCTTCATTGCATAGTGGATGCGGATGCAATCCGGCAGCAGCTGGCGCAATTCCGCGACGCGCGCGGTCACGCGCCTGCGATCCAGCAGATAACACGGCGTACCGCCAATTTCGGCAACCACTCGCGAAAGCGGCCGGTCGCCGACCCGCCATTGCCCATCGGCCTGGCGCGGCCATGGCGCAATGGCCATGCCGGCAGTTTCTTGCGAAGTCGGGACTGAAGCAGTGGTTTCGGTCATGCGCGCATCGGTTTGTGCGGATTGCCGCGATTGCAGCGCAGGCGCCCGCAAAGCGCAACAGCGAGACCTATTCGAAACCGCTTTCGAATATGGCGTCATCGCTTTGGAAAGCCATCAACCAGAGCACGGCCCCCTGGCTCGGAGTCTGCGTCCAACTCACGTTGTAGGTGCCGGCACCGGCCACCTGGCGCACGGCAACCACGCACTGAACGGCGCTGTTGGGCGGCAAGTTCACGAAGTTCTCGATGATGGAGAAACCATTGTTGGGAATGGCACTGTGCACAAGGCCGCTTGCATCGCCCCACCAGAACGCAACCAGGGTAGCCGGGCCACTGGTGGTGACGCTGGCGCTGCTGACCACGGACGCAGCGGCCGGATAGTTTTGCGCAACGGCGTGCAGGGCCGCGGAATTGCGGATTTCGATGAAAGGCACGGTGATCTCGCCGGAGGGCGCACCGTTCTTGACGATGCTCAGGCTGTGGCCGTTGCCGCCCACTGCGGAGTTGACGATGTATGCCTTCACATTGAACTGGCCGTCGTAACCCCGGTAGACCACCGGTGCCCCGAGGGGTGCCCACGTGTTGCCTTTGTTGTCGGTGGGGCCCTGGTTGTTCGAGGTGTATCCGGCACTGAACGCAATCAGCGTACTTCCGGATGCTTGAGTATTGATCGGCGGGGTGTTTGCAACCGATGGACCGGCACCGTCCTCATGCCAAAGCAGGACGTGGCTTCCAACTTGCGATGCAAGCGCATCCCCTTCGTGACATGCCTCCTGCACGGATTCGGAAAGCCACGGATTGCCTTCTGCACAGGGAGCATAGCTTGGCGCCTGACCCAGCCCGTCAGTGCGGTGGGTCAGATGGCGGTGGATCATGCCCACACGGTCGACGATCACCGGCCCAGCAAGCACGAGGCCGGCACAAACCGCAAACCCGCACATCAGCAGGAATGCTCGACTGGCGTTCAACATGGATCGGTCGCCTCAAGGGACGCCGATGCTACGCCTGCCCGGGGCGGGTCGCCAGCCGATCCATCGCAACGGGATTCGGATACCATCGCGGCCCGGTCTGCGATTCAGCCGAATCGCCAGAACAATTCGGCCCCGCCGGGGTCTGCGTTCAGCGTTACCTCAATCGGAGAGAAGACTTGGGCGCCCAGCGCAGTCGAATCCGCCGGATTCTGGACGAAATGTGCGAATTGCCGGTGATCCGCGCGCTGGCCAAGCCGCTTTACCGGCGGCGATTTCGCGCACATCGGCGCGGCAATGCGTACTTCGGTGCCTATTCCAGCTTTGCAGAGGCGATGCACGACATTCCGCAAGGCAAGCCGGCGGACTACAACACGCAGGCTGCGGCCGATCTCTACAACCATCGTCTGCAGCACGTGGAGGCCAGCGACTATCCGGCGCTGTTCTGGCTGAAGCATTTCCTGGATGACGGCGCGCGCCGCATCTTCGACCTGGGCGGGCACGTGGGTCTCAGTTACTACGCATTCGCTCGCCTGGTCGAATACCCCCGTGATCTGCGTTGGCAGGTCCACGACGTGCCGCTGGTCATGCAGAAGGGGCGTCAGCTCGCGGACGAACGCGGCGTGGCATCGGCACTCGAGTTCGTGGAGCGTGATCAGGCCAGTGGCTGTGACGTGCTCATGGCCAAGGGCGTGCTGCAATACCTGGATTACGAACTGGCTGGGTTCCTCGTTGGCCTCGATGCATTGCCGCAGCGCTTGCTGATCAATCTCACGCCCATGCATCCGCAGCAAACGTGTTTCACCCTGCAGAATATCGGCGTTGCCGTGTGTCCCTACCGTATCAGTGGCGAACCGCAATTCATCGCCGACCTCGAGGCGCTGGGCTATCGCCTGATGGAACGCTGGGAGCATCATGACCGCGCGATCCGCATACCCTTCGAGCCACAGGCATCCATCGATCGGTATCATGGATACTGCTTTGTCCTTGCAGGCGAGCAGGCAAGCGGCGTCCCGCGCGCGGCTCGAATCGACCAGGGGCAGCCGGCGCAAGGCGGGGATATACCATGAGTGCGACAAATCCGTGTGCCATCGATCTGGACTGGCAGGTTTTTGATCCATGGCGGATCCAGCCGTTCTGCCACCAACTGATGGCGCATCCCTTGCTGGATATCGGTTCGCTGGTCGAGCTTGGCCAGCGTCTGGAAAGCAAGGGTCGGGTGCGCACCCACAGCAATGATGCGCAGGCCGGCACCTCGTTCAACAGCGCGCCTCGCCTGCATCCCAATGCACGCTCGGCAGCCGACACGCTGGCGCACATTGCCGATGCGAAAGCCTGGATGTCCCTTCTCAACGTGCAGACCGATGCGCAGTACCGCGTGCTGGTGGACGACGTGCTGGATGGTATCGAGCACAGCATTCGCAGCAGGGATCCCGGCATGTGCTATCGCGGCGGCTGGATCTTCGTCACTTCGCCGCGTACGGTCACGCCCTTCCATTTCGACAAGGAGCACAACTTCCTGTTCCAGGTGCAGGGTCGCAAGAAAGTCTACGTGTGGGACCACCGCGACACGGTCACCGCGTCCGAGGCCGCACGTGATCGCTTCCACGCCTGTCATGAACGCGACTTGCTTGAGTGGAGCGAGGCCTTGCGCGAACGTGCCCAGGTGTTCGAATTGCAGCCTGGCGAGGGCGTCTACATGCCGAGCACCAGTCCGCACATGGTCGAGAACGGCGATGGGCCATCCATCACCATGAGCTTCACCTACTACACGCGTGCCACCCGGCGCGACAGCTTGCTGCATCGCGCGCATTACCGCCTGCGCGGATATGGACTCAGACTTCCCGCTGTCGGCCAGAGGCCAATGCTCGATGCGTTGCTGCACGCGTCACTGCGTTCCATCACCGATGCCAAGGTGTTCGCGCGTCGCCTGGCCGGGCGTTCGATCCGCTCGGACCGTGCCCCGTATGCGCATGCCGATGTGCACTGACTGATGCGGAACCGGGCCGAAAATCCGCATGTCGATGTGCTGGACGTGCTGCCGCGCTCGCTGCAGCAGCAAAGCGGCGCGCGCGCGGAGGCGACGTGTGAACTGGATGCAGGGCTGATTTCCGCACTTGGCGCTCGCGCTGCGCGCATCGGCCTCGACCGCGCTTCCATGCTGCGCGCGGCACTCGCGTTGCTCGACCTGCGCCTCACCGGTAACCCGGAGGTGATCCTCGCGGATGCGCAAGGATCGATGCGGGTGTACCCGAATCCAATCGACGCCGATCTCGATGCGTGGCTGGTGCAGTCCGGCTCGGCGCAAGCGCCTGTCGAGCGCGATGCGCCGTGCAGTCGCATCGGCTCCTGGCATCTTGCCGACGCCGACCTTGGTTCCGGTTTGTGCTGGCAACTGGATGATGGCAATGCATCGTGCATCCATGTCTCGGACGCCGGCGGCGATCTCGGGGCATCCGCTTTGCAGGTTCTGGCGCGCGCGATGCGCGAGATTCTTTGCGGCTTGGCTCGTGCGCAACGATGGAACGAGGTCCAGGCGGTCTCCGCCGAAGAACGCCGCGTCCAGGTGCAAGACTGCAACGCCACCGATGTACCGCGCAGGAAAGAAGACACGGTAGCTGGCCTGTTTGCCGAGGTGGCCCGCGGTGCCGCCGGGAAGATCGCGGTGATCAACGGCTCACGCAGCCTGAGCTACGCGGAGCTGGATCGGCGATCCAGCCACGCTGCCCGCGCCCTCATCGCTGCAGGCGTGCAACCCGGCAACACGGTCGCGATGCTGATGGAACGCAGCAGTGAAGCGCTGCTGGCCATGCTCGGCATACTCAAGGCCGGCGCCGCCTACCTGCCGCTGGATGCGGCATACCCCGCCGAGCGTCTCGCCTTCATCGTCGCGGACTCGGCCGCAGTCCTGGTCATCCGCGCTGACGAAATGCCGGCATCGCTGTTGGATGCGAGTCTGCCGTCACGCACGCTGGCTGAACTCGAAGCAGAAGGCGCGCGGCGTGATGACGTGGCCATGCCGAGTGACATCAACGGCGAGACGCTTGCCTATGTCATGTACACCTCGGGTTCTACCGGCGTGGCCAAGGGTGTGGAGATTCCGCATCGCGCGATCATCCGCCTGGTGCGGGGCGTGGACTATGTCGAGCTGGGCCATGCGCCGCGCATCCTGCATGCAGCGCCGCTCGGCTTTGATGCCGCCACCTTCGAGATCTGGGGAGCGCTGCTCAATGGCGGCAGCGCGGTCGTGCATGCGCAGCGCATACCCACGGGTGCGGGCCTGGCGCAGTGCATCGCCACGCATGGAGTGCAAGTTGCATGGCTGACCGCAGCCTTGTTCAACAGCATCGTTGATGGCGATCCGCGGCATCTGGAGCGGCTCGACCAGTTGCTGATCGGCGGCGAGGCGCTCTCGGTTGCGCATGTGCGCAAGGCGCTCGCTGCATTGCCGAACACCCGCATCATCAATGGTTACGGCCCCACCGAGTGCACGACCTTCGCCGCGACCTGGTCGATTCCGCACGACTTGGCGGATGAAACCACGTCGATCCCGATCGGCTATCCGATCGCAAACACCCGCCTGCATGTGCTGAATGCGCGCGGCGAACTGCTGCCAACCGGCATTCTCGGGGAACTCCACATCGGCGGCGCCGGGGTGGCGCGTGGCTATCTGGCGCGCCCCGAACTCAGCGCCGAACGCTTCGTGGTCGATCCGTTTGCGGATTCGGGTTCGCGCATGTATCGCACGGGCGACGTGGTGCGACGCCTGCCGGATGGGGCCATCGAATACGTCGGGCGCAGCGACCATCAGGTCAAGATCCGCGGCTATCGCATCGAGCCCGGCGAGATCGAGGCCGCGCTTGTCGCGCATCCGGATGTGCGCTTCGCAGCGGTGCTGGCGCGCGAGGACAGGCCAGGATTGCAGCGCCTGGTCGCCTATCACGTCGACGCGGTGCCGGTTGCCGGATCGGTGCTGCGCGCGCATCTCGCCCGCGGCCTGCCCGCCTTCATGCTGCCCTCGATCTTCATGCAACTGGATGCGATGCCGCTGACCGCCAACGGCAAGCTGGACCGACGTGCGTTGCCGGCACCCGACATGCGGCGACCGCAACTGGCGGTGGCGTACTCGGCACCAGTCGGTGCGCAGGAACGGCGCCTGTGTGCGCTGTTTGCCGAGCTGTGCGCAATTGACGAAGTTGGACGTGACGACAATTTCTTTGATCTCGGCGGCAATTCCCTGCTCGCCGTGCAGGCCGTCGCGCGCATCGATGAAGGCTCGCAGCGGCTGGCCATCACCGACTTCTTTCATTCACCCACGCCGCGGGCGTTGGCGGCCTTGCTCGACGGCAGTCGCGCGACGGGAGTTGCGCGCGAGCGGATCAGCACGCGCACGGGCGAAGCGGGCAACGAACCCATTGCCGTCATTGCCGTGGCCGGACGCTTCCCCGGCGCGAGCGATGTCGATGCGTTCTGGACAAACCTGTGCGAGGGTCGCGAATCGATTACCCGCTTCGGCGTGGATGAACTCGATCCATCGGTTCCACGCGCCGAGCGCGAACATCCCGACTACGTGCGGGCGCGCGGAATCATTGACGGTGTCGAGGATTTCGATGCGGCGTTTTTCGGCATCAGCCCGCGCGAGGCGGAGTTGACCGACCCGCAGCAGCGCATCTTCCTTGAGCTGTGTTGGGAATGCCTGGAGCGTGGCGGACAGGTACCGGACCGGCATGCTGTCCCCGTTGGCGTGTTTGCCGGCATGTACAACGCAAGCTATGCGCAACGCCATGTCGCTGCGCATCCGGAACGCGTCGAGCAACTCGGTGCATTCCAGGTAATGCTGGCCAACGAGAAGGACTACATCGCCACCCGCGTCGCGCACAAGTTGAACCTCACTGGTCCCGCGGTGAGCGTGCACACCGCTTGCTCGACTTCGCTGGTGGCGATCTGCCAAGCCGTGGAAGCCTTGCGCAATGGACGTTGCGGCATGGCCCTGGCCGGCGGCGTGTCGATCACCTGTCCACCGCGCAGCGGCTATCGCTACCAGGAAGGCGCCATGCTCTCGCCGGACGGCAGCACGCGCACTTTCTCCGCCCAAGCCCAGGGCACGGTGTTCAGCGATGGCGCGGCCGTGGTGCTGCTCAAGCGCCTGTCCGATGCGCTGGCCGATGGCAATCCGGTGATTGCGCTGGTGCGCGGCAGCGCGGTCAACAACGATGGTGGCGACAAGGCCAGCTTCACCGCGCCCAGTGAGGCGGGGCAGGCCGCGGTGATTGCCATGGCGCACGACGACGCCGGCATCGAGGCGCGATCAATCAGCTATGTCGAGGCGCACGGTACCGCCACGCCGCTGGGCGATCCGATCGAACTGGCCGGTCTCAACACCGCGTTCCGACGCAGTACCCAGGAGTACGGTTTTTGCGCCATCGGTTCGCTCAAGAGCAATGTCGGGCACACGGTGATTGCCGCCGGTGCAGCCGGATTCATCAAGACTGCGCTGGCCTTGCAACATCGCCTGCTGCCCGCCAGCCTGCATGCGGACACGCTCAATCCCGCCATCGACTTTTCCCGTTCGCCATTCGTCGTGAACACCGCGCTGCGCGAGTGGCAGGGTGCGTTTCCCCTGCGTGCCGGTGTCAGCTCATTCGGCGTCGGTGGCACCAACGCCCACGTGGTGTTGGAGGAAGCGCCGGCTGTGCCCGCATCGGATGTCGCGCATGGAGCGCAGCTGCTGATGCTGTCGGCGCGTACGCCGGCGGCGCTGGCAGTGCAGGCACAGGCCTTGGCTGCGCATCTTGAGGCGCAGCCCGACCTCAACCTGGCGGACGTCGCCTTCACCCTGGCACAGGGCCGCAAATGCTTTGCGCAGCGCGCCGCCGTGGTCGCGGAAACCTGCGTCGAAGCCGCAACGCAGCTGGCATCGCTGCGCATCGGTGACGCAGCGTCGATGCGATCGAGTGATGGCGTGGTCATGCTGTTTCCGGGGCAGGGTGCGCAGTACGCCGGCATGGGCCGACAGTTGCACGCACAGGAACCGATGTTCCGCGAGGCACTGGATCGCTGCGCCAGCCTGCTGGTCAGCGAACTGGGATTCGACTTGCGTGATCGCCTGTTTGCGGTTGATCCGGCTGCCTTGCTCGACACCGGCATCACCCAGCCTGCGACCTTCGCCATCGAGTACGCTCTGGCGCAATTGTGGATGGGCGCGGGCATTCAACCCGTCGCCCTGATCGGCCACAGTGTCGGTGAGTTTGTCGCTGCCGTGCTGGCTGGCGTCATGTCGCTGGAGGATGCCCTGCGCGTGGTCGCGCGGCGCGGTCGCCTGATGCAGGCGCAAGCGGCGGGGGCGATGTTGTCGGTCCGCCTCGATGAGGATCAGCTGCGCGCACGCTTGCCGGCTTCACTCGATCTTGCCGCAGTGAATGCGCCGATGGCCTGCGTGGTCTCCGGTGAAATTGCGGATGTCGAAACCCTGCGCATTGCGCTTGAAGCCGACGGCATTGCCTGTCGTCCCTTGCGTACCTCGCATGCCTTCCATTCCGCGATGATGGATGCGGTGCTGGCGCCGTTTGCCGTCGAACTGGCCGGAGTTGCGCTGGCGCCGCCGCGAATTCCCATCGTTTCCAGTGCCAGCGGCGAGCGCCTGTCGGATGCCGAAGCGACCTCGGTGGACTACTGGACCCGGCACCTGCGGGCCACGGTGAAGTTCTCCGCCGCGCTCAAGTTTGCCCTCGCGCTATTGCCACGCTCGGTACTGCTGGAAGCGGGACCGCGCGCAACCCTGGTCACGCTCGCGCGCCAACACACGCCGCGACCGCATGCAGCCATTTCCACGCTGTCGGATACGCCGGATTCCGAGGTGACCAGTTGGCGCAAGGCCTTTGGGCAGCTTTGGTGCGAAGGCGTGAGCCTGGACCTGCGCCAGCTCGACCGGCGCTCGCGCAAGCAGCGCCTGTGCCTGCCGACCTATCCCTTCGAGCGCCGCCGTCACTGGCTGGACGCCGGTGCGGGCATGGCCCCCATGGCACGAGCTCCAACAGACATTCCATCAACCTTCATTGCGATGCCGGAGATTCCCATGGCCGACCAGCCTGCACCCAGTGCTGCCACCGACCGCCGTCCCGTGCTGCTGGCCCGCTTGCGCTCCGCAATCGAGGACGTCACCGGAACCGAGATTGCCGAAGCCGAACAGTCGATGAGCTTCATCGAGCTCGGGCTCGACTCCCTGGCCCTGACCCAACTGGCCCTGCACCTGTCGAATGCGCTGTCGCTCAAGCTGACCTTCCGCCAACTGATGGAAGACGTGTCTTCGCTGGAACTGCTGCTCGCGCATGTCGACGCACTGATGCCCGCCGATGCGATGGCTGCGCCGACACCTCAAGCAACATCCGCGACGCTCGTGCCTGCGATGCCTGCTGCGATGTCGCTCGGCGCAGGAGCGCCCGCAGGATTGTTGCAGCAGGTCATCCAGCAGCAGATGCAGATCATGCAGCAGCAATTGGCGATGCTCGGAGCTTCGCCAGCGCAAGCTCTCGCTGCTGCCGTGCCAGCGGTGTCCGTTGCACCAGCGACTCCGGCGCCGATGCCGGCACCCGCAGCAGCACCCGCCAACACCAGCGACGAGGAAGCGGCCGCCGCGCATACGCGCTACGACGTGAAGAAAGCCTTTGGCGCCATCGCACGCATCCATTCCGTGCGCAGCGAGGTGACCGAGCGCCAGCAGCAACGGCTGGCGGCATTCATGCGCCGCTACATCGCGCGCACCACGCGTTCCAAGGACTACACCACCGAACATCGCCCGCATCTGGCCGATCCGCGCGTGGTCAACGGGTTCCGTCCGCTGCTCAAGGAAATCATCTACCAGATCGTGGTCGACCGCTCGCAAGGCTCGCGCCTGTGGGACATCGACGGCAACGAGTACATCGATGCGCTCAACGGCTTCGGCATGAATCTGTTTGGCTGGCAGCCGAAGTTCGTGCTTGATGCAGTCAAGGCGCAGCTGGATCGCGGCTACGAGATCGGGCCACAGCACGTGCTGGCGGGCGAGGTCGCGCGCAAGGTGTGCGAGGTGACGGGATTCGATCGTGCCGGCCTGTGCAACACCGGCTCGGAAGCGGTGATGGGGGCGATCCGCATTGCGCGTACGGTGACGGGTCGCAACACCCTGGTGATTTTCACAGGCTCCTATCACGGCATCTTCGATGAAGTGATCGTGCGCGGCACGCGCAGCCTGCGCTCGGTGCCGGCTGCCCCGGGCATCTTGCGCAACACGGCGGAAAACGTGCTGGTGCTCGATTACGGCACGCCGGAAACCCTGGCCATCATCAAGGAGCGTGCCAAGGAGATTGCAGCGGTGCTGGTCGAGCCGGTGCAGAGCCGGCGCCCGGATTTCCAGCCGCGCGAATTCCTGCACGAGTTGCGCGCCATCACGCGTGACTCCGGCAGCCTGTTGATCTTCGACGAGGTGGTCACCGGTTTCCGTGCGCATCCGCGCGGCGTGCAGCAATACTTCGATATCGACGTGGACCTGGCGACCTATGGCAAGGTGGTCGGTGGCGGCTTCCCGATTGGCGTGATTGCCGGCCGCCGCGCGTACATGGACGCGCTGGATGGCGGGCACTGGCAGTTTGGCGATGACTCCGTGCCCACCGTGGGCGTCACCTATTTTGCCGGTACCTTCGTGCGTCATCCGCTCGCCCTGGCCGCAGCCAAGGCCGTGCTCGATCACTTGGCCGAGCAAGGGCCCGCGCTGCAGGAAGGCCTCAATGCGCGCACCAGCGCGATGGTGGACAGCATGAACCGCAGTTGCCGCGAGCTGGGCGCGCCAATCAGCATCGTGCACTTCGCCTCGGTGTGGAAAGTCGCTTTCCTCGAAGACCACCCGTTGCAGGATCTGCTGTTCGCGATGATGCGCAGCCGCGGCATCCACATCCTCGACAATTTCCCCTGCTTCATGACCACGGCGCATGCAGTTGCGGATTTCAGCGCCATCGCGCAGGCCTTTCGCGAATCCATCCTTGAGTTGCAGGAGGCGGACTTCCTGCCACGCAACGCAGCGGCGACCACCAGCAGTTTCGACGCCAGCAAACCGCCGGTTGCCGGTGCGCGTTTGGGCAAGGATGCCGACGGAAATCCCGCCTGGTTCGTGCCGAATCCGGATGTGCCCGGCAAGTACCTGAAGGTGGATGCCTGATGGCGCCCGCTGATTCGACGCCGCAAGGGACCGCGGTCGACTACGACCCGTTCGCCGACGCCCCGCTGGCACGAGTGGTGCCTGCCACGGAGTCGCAGCGCGAAATCTGGTTGGCCGCAAGTCTCGGCGCTTGCGCGTCGCTGGCCTACAACGAATCGATCACCCTGCACTTCACCACGGCGCTGGATGCCGACGCGCTGGCGCGCGCCTTGCAGCGGGTGGTTGATCGCCACGATGCCCTGCGCGGCAGCATGAGCGCGGACGGCCAGCAATTCTGCGTGGCGAGCGCACTGCATGTGCCCGTCGGGCAGCAGGATCTGACGGCGCTGGATGCCGCTGCGCGCGCGGCCGCGCTGGCCGATGCCCTGCGGCGTTCGGTGGAAACCCCGTTCGATCTGGCGCAAGGCCCCTTGTTGCGCGCGGAATTGTTGAGGCTCACGGCAAACGAATGCGTGCTGTTGATCGGCACCCACCACATTGTCTGCGATGGCTGGTCGTTCGGCGTGATCGCGCGCGAGCTGGCGCTCTTGTACCGCCAGGAATGCGATGGCATCCGCGCGGAATTGCCTGCGGCGGATTCGTTTGCGGACTTCGCCATCGCCGAAGGGCAACATCGGCAGACACCGGCATTTCGTGAGGACGAGGCTTTCTGGCTGGCTCGGGTCACGCCCTTGCCCGTGCCGCTCGACCTGCCATTGGACCGCGGCCGCCCACGCCAGCGCAGCTTTGCTTCGCGGAGGGTGGATTCGCAACTGGATGCCGGGCAACTCGCCGCACTGCGTCGCATGGGCGCCACGCATGGGGCAAGCCTGTTTGCCACCTTGGCCACGGCGTTCGGCCTGCTGTTGCAGCGGATCAGCGGCCAGGACGACATCGTTGTCGGCATTCCCGCAGCCGGCCAGTCCGATGGACACGAGGGCATGGTGGGTCACGCCGTCAACGTCCTGCCGTTGCGCATCCGCTTTGATCCGGCGCAAACCTTTGCCGACTTGCTCAAGCGCGTGCGCAGCGATCTGCTGGATGCCTTCGAGCACCAGCGCTACACCTTCGGCAGCCTGCTCAAGCGCCTCGCCCTGGCGCGCGATCCTTCGCGCCTGCCGTTGGTCTCGGTCTTGTTCAACCTCGATCCCGGTCTTGATGCATCGGCGCTCGAGTTCCACTCACGAGCGGCGCGCCTTGCCAGTGTGGCGCGCAGCTACGAGAACTTCGAGTTGTTCGTCAACGCGGTGCAGCTGGATGGTGGCCTCGTCCTCGAATGCCAGTACAACTCCGATCTGTTCGATGCGGCCACGATCACGCGCTGGCTGGGTGCCTATGCGTGTTTGCTGGAATCGGCCGTGCAGGATGCCAGGCAAGCCGTCGGCGCCCTGTCCTGGCTGACGCGAGACGAACTCAGCGCATTGCATCGTTTGCAGCCTGAAGCCACCTCATTCCCGGAGGCGCGCATCGAGGCATTGTTCTTCGAGCAGGCGGCACGCACACCCGATCGCGTTGCCATCGAGTTTGGCGAAACATGCTGGAGCTATGCGCAGATTGCCGCGCGTGCACGCAGCGTGAGCCACGCCCTGCATCTGCGCGGAGTCGGTGCGGGTGATCGGGTCGGCATCGCGCTCAATCGTTCGCCCGACATGCTCGCTGCCTTGCTTGGCGTGCTCGGCAGCGGCGCCGCCTATGTGCCGCTGGACCCGGCGTTCCCGCGCGAGCGGCTCGACTTCATGGCGCAGGACGCCGGGCTGGCCTTGCTGATCACCGAATCCGCCCATGCCGGATCCATCGATTTTGCCGCCGAGCGCACGCTCATCATTGATGAGGCCGGCGCATTGGCGAATGTCCCCGGGCCCGATGATTCGCAGCCGCACACGGACTGTGAAGCGATTGCCTATGTCATCTACACCTCGGGCTCGACCGGCAAGCCGAAGGGCGTTTGCGTGCCGCATCGTGCGGTGGCGAATTTCCTTTCCAGCATGCGCCGCGAACCCGGGCTTGCAGCGGATGACCGCCTGCTCGCCGTCACCACGCTTTCGTTCGACATTGCCGTGCTTGAACTGCTGCTGCCGATCACCAGCGGTGCCTGCGTGGTGATTGCGACGCGCGGGGAAATCATCGACGGGCGTGCCCTGTCCGAATTGATCCATGCGCGTGCCATCAGCGTGATGCAGGCCACGCCCTCCACCTGGCGCATGCTGATCGAGGCCGGTTGGTCGGGCCGCTGCGGACTCAAGGCCCTGTGCGGTGGCGAGGCCTTGCCCGCCGACCTTGCCGGCAAGCTGATCGAACGCTGCGACTCGTTGTGGAACATGTACGGCCCCACCGAAACCACCGTGTGGTCGAGTTGCGTGCGCATCACGAACAGCGACGCGCCGATCAGCATTGGCCGGCCCATAGCCAACACCAGCATCTGGATCCTCGATGCACTCGGTGCACCATGTCCGATCGGCGTGGCCGGCGAGATCGTGATCGGTGGTGCGGGCGTGACCCACGGATACCTGGATCGAGGGGAGCTGACGGCGGAGCGCTTTGTTGCCGATCCCGATGCGTCGAATCCTGGTGCGCGGCGCTACCGCACCGGGGATCGCGGTCGCTGGCGCAATGACGGCATGCTTGAGCATTTGGGTCGGCTTGATCACCAGGTCAAGGTGCGTGGCTTCCGCATTGAGCTCGGCGATATCGAAAGCAACCTGCAGCGTCACCCTCAGGTTGCACAGGCGCTGGTGATCGTGCGCGAGGACAAGCCCGGTGACCAGCGCCTGGTGGCCTACCTCACGATGAACGCGGCAAACGCCATCGACGAGTCCGCCCTGCGCGGCCACCTGCGCGGACTGCTGCCGGAGTACATGCTGCCCCAGCACTTTGTTGTACTTGACGCCATTCCGCTGTTGCCGAACGGCAAGATCGACCGTGCGCGCCTGCCCAGGCCGCAGGATGCACACGCCGTGCAGTCGGGCGCGCACGTGGCACCACGCAGCGAACTCGAACAACGTATTGCGGGCGCGATGGAAAATGCATTGTCCCTTCCGGGCATCGGCGTGCATGATGATTTCTTCGCGCTCGGCGGACATTCCCTGCTCGCTGCGCAACTTACCGCCCGCCTTGGTCTCGAATTCGGACTCAAGCTGTCACTTGGCCTGTTGTTCGAGAATCCCACGGTGGAGTCCCTTGCCATTGCCATCAGCCAGCGCATCGCCGCGCCGCCCGAACAGCAGTCGGCTCCGATCACGCCGTTGGAGGATCCGCGCTTCGCGCCGCTTTCGCTGTTGCAGAAGCGCCTGTGGTTGTTCGAGCAGTTGAACCCGGGCACCGTGGTCTACAACACGCCGTCGGCGCATCGCTTGCGTGGCGAGATGGACGCAGGCGCGTTCCAGCGTGCATTCGAGGCGCTGGTCGAGCGCCAGTCCATCCTGCGCACGACCATCGTCCAGGTGGGTGGCGAGGTGATCCAGCGCATTCACGAAGGCGGCGCGCCGCAACTGTTTCCGGCCGAGGATTTGTCCCGCCTCGATGGCGCAGAGCGCGAGCAGCGCCTGATGGCGCGGCTTGAGGAATTGACCGATCAACTCATCGATCTGGAAACGCTGCCGCTCTACCGGGTGGCCATGTTCAAGCTGTCTGCAGAAGAGCATGTGTTCTTCTTCATGCCCCATCACATCATCTGGGACGGCTGGTCATTCGATCTTTTCTACACCGAGTTCTCCGAGTTGTATGCGGCGCAGCGCGAGCAGCGGCCGGCGCGGCTCGTGCCCTTGCCGGCAAGCTACGCGGAGTTTTCCCAGTGGCATGCGCACTGGCTCAACGGCCCCGCCTATCGCGGGCAATTCCAGCGCGAACTGGATTTCTGGCGCGAACGTCTGGCCCGCACCGGCCCGCCGCCGCCGCTGCCGACGGATCATGCGCGCGGAGATTCCCTGGTCGGCAACGGCATGACCGAATGGATCTTTGTTCCCGCGCATGCCACCGAACGCCTGCGTGCCCTTGCGCGGAGCGCCGACGCCACCTTGTTCATGATCCTGCTGGCTGCCTACTACGCGGTGCTGTGGCGCCATGTCGGCAGCAACAACCTGGTCGTTGGCACGCCCGTGCGCGTGCGCGCTTCCAATGAAGTCGAAAACGTCATGGGCCTGTTCACCAACCTGCTGCCGCTGCCGGTCGAGATCGATCCTGGTGAAACCTTGCTCGAGCTCGCTGCGCGCGTGAAAGCCACGGTGATGCGTTGCTTTGCGAGTCCGGAAGTGCAACTGGAAGACCTGATGCGCGAGCCCGGCATGCGCGAGTTGGCCGGCAGCACGCATTTCTACCAGGCGCAGTTTTCCTATCAGGATGCGCGCGAGCGCATCTGCAACTGGGCTGGCCTCGCCCAGGAACAGGTACTGATATTCCAGCGTGCTGCCAGCGAGGATCTCGCCATCTGGTTTCTCGAACACGGCAAGGGCATGACCGGCGGCGTGCTCTACAACGCCGACTTGTTCGATGCCGAAAGCGCGCGCCTGTTTGCACGCCGCTATCTCGACCTGCTCGATCAGGTGTTGGTCGAACCGCAAGCCAGTGTCGCTGACCTGACACGCTCGGCTGCCGGGGATGCGGCTGCGGCCGGGCGCATCAGCGCCGAGGCAGCGCGTGGTCCGCTCGATGGCCTGCGCGTAAAGGCGGCGACACGTGCTGCCGACGTGGCCAGCGACTCCGCATCGGCTGTCGATGTGATGAGTCCATGCGAACGCTGGATGGCAGATCTGTGGAAGGAACTGCTGGGCGTGCCTTCGGTATCGCCTGCCGACAACTTTTTCGATCTCGGAGGTCACTCCCTGTTGGCCATGACCCTGGTGGCTCGCGTCGAGGATCAATCCGGCGTTCGCCTTGGCATTCTCAAGGTGGCCAACAGCAGCCTGCGGGCATTGGCTGCCGACGTGCCGGAGCAGGCACTCCGGCAGGGCGCGCGACCACAACTCTCCTTGCGCGAACGTGCCTTGCGCATGTTCGGCATCAAGCGCGAGCCCGATCAATGACGGCCGAGCCGCTGTGGATCAGCGTTGCTGGTGGGCGCCTGTTCGGTGTCTTGCACATGCCGGATGTTCCCGTGCGTGCCGGCATCATTCTTTGTCCGCCGTTCTTCCACGAGCAGGTGCGCAGCCAGCGCCTGTTTGCCCTGCTGGCCGATGCCCTTCGTGGCCACGGCTTCGCCGTGTTGCGCTTCGACTATCTCGGCACTGGTGATTCCGAAGGCAGCGACGAATCCTTCACCCTGCTCGGTGCGGCACGCAGTACGGCGGCTGCCGTGGACTTGCTCGGCCAACGCGCAGGACAGGTGCCATTGATCGGTCTTGGCATCCGCGCGGGCGCACATCCGGCAGCCGAGATGTTCAAGCAAGGAAAGGTCGAACGTCTCTGGCTCTGGCAGCCGATCCTGCGTGGTCGTGATTATCTTGAGCAGTTGCGCGAACGCGCCCATGTCGAGCGCCAGTCCAGTGAACGCTACGCGCATCCGCGTGCCGATCTTGCCGAAGACATGGATACCGTCATGGGATTTCCATGTGGTGCTGCCTTGCGTGATGAGCTCGACCACGCCGAGCTTGCACTTGATGGCATGGACGCAACGCGCCTGACCGTTCTCGATGTCAGCGCACCGGAAGGGTTGCCGGCTTTATCCACGATGCTGGTGTTGGACGAATCGCTTGCGGCATGGGCCGATCAACTCGACATGGCGCGTGTCGCCGTCGCACCGATCAAGGCCCTGGCTGCCCGCCTTGCCGAAACCGGATTTCGAGCATGAGCCAGGAGGCCATCGTTCAGCTGGGTGGTGACCGCTTCGGCTTGCTCAGTGCCGGCGATGCCCGTGTGCAGCGCGGCACCTGCCTGTTGTTGCTCAATGCCGGATTCATCCATCGCAGCGGTCCGTTCCGGCTGCATGTGCGCCTTGCCCGGCGACTTGCGCAGGCGGGCATCGCCAGCTTCCGCTTCGATGCGCCCGGAATCGGCGATGCCCTGGCGCGCAGTGATCGTCCCCTGCTGGAAACCATGCGCGCCGACATGGACGCGCTGGAACAGCAACATGGCTTCCGTCGCTTTGTCGTCGGCGGTTTGTGCAGCGCGGCCGATCTGGGCTGGCAGCTGGCGCTCGCGGATCCACGCGTGGTCGGCGTGCTGTCGATTGATGGCCTGGCCCGCATGGGATGGTGGTATCGCTGGGCACGCCTGCGCCGCCTGCTGGCGAAACCTCCGGCTGCCTGGATGCAGTCCCTGAAGCGACATTCGCGCAGGCGCGCCGCTTCCAGCATGAGTGCCGCCGAATTGCGTGATTGGCCAGAGCCGGGCGTTGAACGTGGACAGATCAAGGCACTGGTCGAGCGCGGAGTTGCCCTGATGTTCCTGTTCACCGGCGGCGCCGGCTACTTCCTGCATCCGCGCCAGTTCGGGGAAACCTACAGCGCGGCGAGCAAGGCCGAATCTGTGCAGTTTGACCACTGGCCGCAGTGCGACCACACGTTCTTCAAGGAAACGGACAGGCGAAAACTGATCGAGCACCTTGCGCAGTGGATGACGCGACGATTCGCGCCCTGACATAATCGACATTCAGGGGAAGGTGCCCGGACGCTTGCACGCCAGGAAGCGGCCGGGTGGATCAGGATCGGTACATCTCGCCACGTTGCCGGCGGGAGCCACAAGGAATTCTTCATGAACACGCATGCATGGGCGGGTGTCGTCCGCGCGCTGGTTTCGTTTTTGCTGATTGCAGCTTCCGGCGCGGCCGCCGCGGCCATTCCGGGCGATCTTCATCTGACACTCTACGCTTCCGGGTTGAATGATCCGGTGGCGATCCGCAGCCCCATGGACGGCAGTGGGCGCATGTTCGTGCTGGAACGCGGTGGAAACATCCGCGTCATCAACGCAGCGGGCACCCTGCTGCCGACGCCCTACTACACGCGCAGCGTGGACACCGGCGATGTCGAACGCGGACTGCTCGGCATTGCCTTCGATCCCTCGTTCTCCAGCAACGGCATCCTCTACATCGTCTACACCGCGACCGGTGCCAACGGCGAAATCCTGCGGCGTCTGGACGCGACCAGTCCTTCAGCCAACACATTCTCCGGCACCGATACCGAAGTCATGCGCATTCCGTTGTTCTACAACCACAACGGCGGCGACATCCACTTTGGTCCCGACAACTACCTGTACTGGAGCACCGGTTCCGGCACCGGCTCATTCGATCCGGAAGACCTCGCGCAAAACCTGTGGAAAAAGAACGTCGGCAACATCGACTATTTCCTGATGGGCAAGATCCTGCGTCTCAACGTGCGCGCCACCACGGCATCGGCCAGCGCCAACATGTGCGGCGCCACCGCCGGACAATCGGCGCAATACGCGATTCCGGCGAGCAACCCGTACGCAGGCACGGCCAACACCTGTGCGGAAATCTGGGCCTACGGTTTCCGCAATCCCTGGCGCTTCAGCATTGATCGCGCCAACGGCGATCTCTACATCGGTGACGTCGGCGAAGGCAACTGGGAGGAAATCAGCCGCTTTCCCGCAGCGGGCGGCAGCAACCGCAACTTCGGCTACCCGCAATGCGAGGGCAATCATCCAGGCCGCCCCGGCGGCACCGGCAATACCTGTCCGGCCACCTACGGATCCCTGGCGCCGATCATGGAGTACTCGCATGCCAACAGCCGCTGCTCGGTGGCCGGCGGCGTGCGCTATCGCGGCCCGATTGGCCCCTTGAATGGCGACTACATTTTCGGTGATTCCTGCACCAGCGAAGTCTTCGTCGGCAGCCAGGGCGGTGGTGGCAACTGGAGTTTCACGGTATTCGACTCCAACATCGATCCCGGCTATGGAACCGTGGTCGCCTTTGGCGAAGGCCAGAATGGCGACTTGTTCCTGGTCGATCACCAGAACGGCAACATCTGGCGCTTCGACTCGGCCGCATCGGATCTGATCTTCGCGAACGGGTTTGATTGAGACATCCTGGATTTCGTGAGTTGTGCTTCAGTGCATGCGTCTATCATGACCGAACGGGCTTTTGTAGGAGGCCCTTCAGGGCCGATCAATCGCGCAACAATGCCAAGCATCGCGCCTGAAGGCGCTCCTACAAGGGCAGATTGGGCTTTTGTAGGAGGCCCTTCAGGGCCGATCGGGTTTGCCAAAAGGTCGTTTGTAGGTCAGTTCAAGCGGCGAAGCCGCGGAATCGACAATCTGGCGAGACCGCGGAACCGACACTCCCACTCAGCGGTGTCCACGGCCCAGCAGATTGAGCAGCATGCGCTTGAGCGCGAGCATGCGCGTGCTGCGCGCATCACGGGCAATGCGCGCATCGCTTGAGGTGCGTTTGGCCTTCCTTGTCCAACGCCAGGCATCGCGGAAGCGATTGTCGAACACGGCGCCGCGTGCGTTGCGCAGGTAGGCTGCGGCCAGCGCGCGTTGGCGGTCAGCGAGTGGAACCTGGTTCTCCGCTGTGGCAACGGCGCGTTCGATTACCCGTGTGTAGTCATCATAGGTGCGCGCCAGGGAAGAAAGCCCATCGTGTCCGCGGATCGCGCGCGCCAGGACTTCGTCGACCACGCCGATTGGCCACTTGCTGGCCACGCGCAAATGAAAATCCAGATCCTCGGCGGTGGCCAGGGCTTCGTCGAAGCCGCCGATATCGGCAACCACCTCGCGACGAAACATGGCCGATACCGGGGCCAGGGCCGGATCCTGCAAAACCTTGTCCAGCACCCAGCCGTCTTCGGGAATCACGTCGCGGCGACGGAAGCGGTCAATCGGACGACCTTCGCGATCCACGCGTTCGACATCGCACAGCACCATGCCGAAATCCGCATGCGTTTCGAGGAACTCAAGCTGGCGCGCGGTCTTTTCCGGCATCCATTCATCGTCGCTGTCGAGCAGGGCAAAAAATCGTCCGCGCGCCATCGCCATGCCGCGGTTGCGTGCCGCCGAGACGCCCGCATTGGCTTGGCGAACGTAGACGATGCGGTCGCCAAACTCCGCGGCCAGCGCCTCGCCGGTGCCATCCGTGGAGCCGTCATCGACGACGATGATCTCCTCGACCGCACGGGTCTGCGCCAGTGCCGAGCGAATGGCGCGCATGACCAGCTCGCGCCGGTTGTATGTCGGTATGATGGCTGAAACCACTGGAACTGCACCCATGCTGTCGGATCTCGTCAAGAAGTCTCTCTATGGTAGCGGGCTGCTCGGCCTGTACCACCGGTTTCGCAACCGGCGCAGCTTGACCGTGATCATGTTTCACCGGGTGATCGATCCCGCCGATCCGCGGTGGGCATCCTGTGATCCGGACTACACCCTGGATGCCGCCCTGTTCGAGCGCTGCCTTGCATTCTTCAGTCGTCATTACAACGTGGTCTCCGCGGCGGATGTGCTGGCCGCGCGCAAGGGCGGGGCCAGCCTGCCGCCGCGTGCACTGCTCATCACCTTCGATGATGGCTGGAAGGACAACGCCGATTTCGCGCTGCCGCGCCTGCGCAAGGCGAATATGCCGGCGCTGTTGTTCGTGGTGTCCGACGTGATCGGGCGGTGCCTGCCGTTCTTCCAGGAGCAGCTCATGGCGGGCTGGCGCCTCGGCAGGATCGATGCCGAACGCTTGCTTCAAGTGACTGGGCAGAAGGTCGTGGCAGGGGAGGGTGCCCAGCGGTCCCTGCGCAAGGCGATTGCCGCGCTGGAACAATTGAGCGATGACGCGCGCGAATCCACGCTGGCCGATTTCGCCGAAGCCATGGATGACGGCCATCGGCACATGGTCGACGCCAAGGAAGTGGCCGCCCTGGAGCAGGGTGGCGTCGCCATTGGCCTGCATGGCAAGACGCATACCCCAATGACCCGTGCCACCAACCTGGATGCCGAACTGGCCGGTGCGCGCAAGGACGTAGCGGCGCATCTTGATCCACCCAACGCGCCGCAAACCATGTCGTTTCCGCACGGACGCTACACGCCAGCCATTGCCGAACGTGCACGCGAAGCCGGTTACGAACTGGTATTCACCAGCGACCCCGCGCTCAATCCGGTCAACGGCCGGCCCGGATGGTTGCTCGGTCGCGTGGGCTTCGAGCAATCCGGCATCGTCGATCGCGACGGAAACTTCCGCGCCGACCTGCTCGCCTTGCTGCTGTTCCGCAAACCCTTGCGCATGCTGGCCAGCTAGGACAACGCGGGTCAAATCGTCCGGCGAGGCGCTTCGCAACAGCCGAAGGGATGATCAAGCCGGGATCCATCTTGATTTCGACCGCATGCATTCAAGTCAACGCTGACTATTGCGATGCTGAACAAGCAAATTCTGCTCATGGTTCGACAAGCTCACCACGAACGGAATCTGATTTTCAGAGTTGCCTTGGTTCCCGCCCCGAATTGAAGGCGCGAGGATTCAGCGCGGGAAAACTGAAACGAGTTTGATGCCCAGCCAGACCGCGGTGATGCCAAGCACGACGCTGGCGCCTGCGTACACCGTGGCTATCAGCCACTCACCGCGGCGCAGCAGCGTAACTGCGTCGATTCCAAACGCGGAAAAGGTGGTGAAGCCTCCCAGAAGTCCGCTGAACAGAAACAGCCGCGTGCCGGGGCCAAACATGTCATGCCGCTCGGCGAGACCGGCAAGCAGGCCGATGGCGAGGCAGCCCAGCACGTTGACCGAGAAGGTGCTGTAGGGAAAGCGTTGTTGCGCGGACAGATGCAGGACCAAGCCACCCAGCGTGTAGCGCAGGATGGAGCCAATGAAGCCACCGATTCCGACAAGCAGGAGGTTCTTCATGTTCGCAAGGGCGGCACTCTCGAAAGTGGCACGGGACCAGGCTGCGCGGTGATCGTTCCAGGGTGGCATGCGGTTCTGCATCCGCGGTCCGGAGGCATCGGCTTGAATCAGGCGCCGTGTTTCGCCGTTACGCTTTCGAGCCAACGGCAAATTGATGGATTGACCTCGCGGCAAGGTACAGCAACACGCCGGCTGGCACAAACAGGAACGTTGCCGGCAACGCCAGCACCAGCGGGATTCGGGATCGATTGCCCGTCAAGGCATCATCGACCATCCAGCGTCCAACCAGCAGATCGAATGCGAGGAAGTGCGTCCACGCGCCGAGCATCTTTCCCGGTGCCGCAAAAAGCATCTGCACCGCCTCCAGAGATTGGAATCCACCGCCCGGCGTTGAGCCCCAGTAGTGGCCGAGGAAAACGACGTAGGCAATGCACAGGAGGACGGGCACCACGCGACCGCTGCAAAACAGGATTGCAGCGCGGACCGGTCCCGGCCTCAAGGCGGCGGCAACCACCAGCCCCATCCATCCAAGGATCGCCGCAATGCTCACGATTGAAAATGCTGTTTCGGCCATGTTGATCTTGTCCATGTGAGCAAGTTTGTGACGCCCTGGAATGGCGTGGTGCAATCGCCAAGGAAACTCTGAACAAGTACGGAACTCATTCGTCGCGAGCAAGCTCGCTCCCACAAAATCAAGCAATGGTGGGAGCGAGCTTGCTCGCGACAATACTTGTTCAGAGCTTCCCCGGGGAATTTGATTCGGCCATGCTCCCGCATCGCGGAATCGGGGTTATTCGTCTTCGTCGGCAGAGGTGAAATACAGGTCTGCGGAGGATGCATCGCGTCCATCGCTCCATTTGCCGAACACGGTGCGTTGGCTGCGAACCAGGAAGCCCGTGGCCTGCCAGCCGGCGAGACGTTCGGCTCGGGTGGCCATCTCGACCGATACGGCAACATGGCCCGCGGCGCCTGCGGCGCGCAACAGGGCATCGACGTGGGGCCGACTCATGCCCTGGGCGGCAGTGATGCTCCAGAAATCGCGAACGTGCAGGATGTCCTCATGCACCTGGCAAGCAAACCAGGCGAGAAGCGTGTCATTCGCATCGCTGAGCAGCAGGTAACGGGTCTTTTCCAGCGGGCAAGCATCAAAGCGCCAACGCGCAAAGGCCGCATCGCGTATGGCGAACACACCTTGCGTAGGCGCGGAAGCTTGCCACAGCGCATCGAAGCGCGCATCGACGAGGTCGCTCCACTGCGCATGCAGGCGCACGTCGGAGCGCGAGCGCCAGCCATCACGCAGGCGCACGCCCATATCGACAAACACGCCTGCGATGGCGGCCAGCGGCTTGGGCATGCGTCGCGCAAGATACGTCGAGTGGCGCAACACGCGCACATGGCGCAGGATCTCGCCGAGCTTGCCGTAACCCACGCGCTTGAACACCGGTGCGGCCTTGGGGTTGGGAAAACCGTAGAGCAGGGCGAAACGTTTTCCTGCGGTTTCCGCCAATGCCGTTTGCAGGGTCATGGCCGGACCGAGTGATCGATGCTGCGGACGGACGGCGAGATCAACCAACAGGCCCGCGTTACCCGCCGCGCCATCGACCTGCATGCGCCGTGCGGCAGCCACGGCCACGCCAACCGGTGCCGCTTCGGATTCGTGTCGCAGCAGACAGACACTCGGCGCACCAAACGGACAGTCGCGATAGAACCAGTCGAACTTGGCCAGCATGCGCGCCTCGTCGCCGAGATTGCCACGCCACAAGGCCAGCATGGCCTCGCGATTCCGGCCCACATCGCCTTGCTCGACGGTGTAGGGCAAAGGCGCCGCGTCGCTGCTCAATGCGGCAGGTCCAGCTCGTTGACTTCGCCGACCAGGATCGGCGCGCGATGCATGTAGCGGGTGGTGCGGCGCTTGGCCGCGATGTCCGCATAGACCGCCTCGGCACGCGCTTCGGGAATCTCCAGCACACGGGCCAGTTCACTTGCCGGAATCTGGTGGTTAAGCGACCACAACGCCAGATCCATGGCTCGGTAGGGCAGGGCGAAGTAGAACTCGTCCTGACCCTGCTCCAGGCTGTAGGTATCGGTGGTCGGGATCGCCGCGCACACACGCTCGGGCAGGCCGAGGAAACGCGCCATGCCGTACACCTGTGTCTTGTACAGATGCGCGATGGGTTTCACGTCGGCCGCACCATCGCCGTTCTTGACGAAGAAACCCTGGTCGTATTCGAGTCGGTTCGGCGTGCCGACCACGGCGTAGTTGAGACGGTCGGCGTGGAAGTATTCGAGGTTCTTGCGGATGCGTTGCTTGAAGTTGGTGGCGGCGACAATCTGCAGGTATTCGCTCAGTCCCAGCGGGCGTTCAACCGCGTCGCCGGACGGTGAGGCCGCGACCAGCTTGAAACGGTTGATCTGGCCGTCGATGCCGCCTTCGATGACGATCTTGAAGCGCCAGCCTTCGCCATATTCCGGCAGCGCGCGGCGCACCGCTTCGTCGCGTGCCCGGTAGCAGCCGATGGCCGCAAGCGCAGGCGCAATGTCGACGGTCTCGACGCGGATGCCCAGGTGCGAGGCGAGGATGTTGGCGCGTGCAGCGCTGTCATCCGAGGAATCGCGTTCGGGCAGAATCAGCGCAAACACCCGCTCCGGGCCGAGCGCACGCACGGCCAGGGCGACACTGCACGAGCTGTCGATGCCGCCGGATATGGCCACCACCAGTCCGCGCTTGTGCAGCTCGCGTGCGGTTACTTCGCGCAGGCGCTGGGCGATGCGGTCGGCTTCCTTCTGGTAATCGATGTCGAGTACGTTCCAGTCCAGCTTTGTCACGGGGCCTCCTGCGAAACGGTTGGCTTGCTCAATTCGGTTCGACGCACCTTGCCCGATGCAGTTTTCGGCAAGCTGTCGACGAAGGTGATGATCTTGGGAATCTTGTAGGCGGCCAGGCGCTCGCGGCAATGCGCCTTGACCTTGAGTTCGTTCAACACGGCCGAAGGCGCGCACACGATGACCGCCTTGATGACCTGTCCGAGGGTGTCGTCGTCGACACCGAGCACGGCCACTTCACCAACTTCCGGCAGTTCGGCCAGCACTTCCTCGACATCCTTTGGATGCACGCGATGAGCGCCGGTCTTGATCATGTCGCTGCGCCGGCCAGACAGGAACAAGTAGCCATCGGCATCGATGTGGCCCATGTCGCCGGTCTTGAGCCAGCCATCCTTGAGCACGCCGACGCTCGCTTCCGGGTTGCGCCAATAGCCCAGCATCACATTGGGTCCGCGTGCGAACACTTCCCCCACCTCGAGCGCGGCAGCCACGGTGCCCGCTTCGGTGCGCACTTCGAGTTCCACGCCGGGAATCGGAATGCCGACCGAACCCTGCTTTTCGGCAAAGCGTTCGGGTGGCAACCAGGCCAGCCGGGCCGTGGCTTCCGTCTGGCCATACATGATGAACAGGCGCGCCTGTGGAATCGCCTCGTGCAGGCGCTGGGCAACCGCCGGCGCCATCGCGCCACCGGCCTGGGTGAGGTAGCGCAGCGATGACAAGTCGTAGTCGGCAAGCGGCACGCGGTTGAGCAGCAACAGGAAGGTCGAGGGCACGCCGGAGAAGCCGCTGACCTTTTCGCGCGCCAAGGTCTCCACCATCAAGTGCGGAAACACCAGGTTCTGTTCGATGACCAGATACGCGCCGCTGGCCAGGTGCGTATGCAGCACCGACTGGCCGTAGGAATAGTAGAAGGGCAGCACGGTGACGATGCTGTCATCCTTGTTCAACTCGAGGTAGCCAATGATGGAATCGACATTGGCGGCGAGGTTGGCATGGCTGAGCATCACGCCCTTGGGTGCGCCGGTGGTGCCCGAGGTATAGAGGATCATCGCCAGCGCGTGATCATTGCCCTCCGGCGCGTTCGCCGTGGCCGATTGCGCGATGGCCTGTTCCCAGCTGAGCGCCCCGTGCCCGGTGGCATGACCACCAACGAGGATGCGGATCAGGTCGGGTCCGATTGCAGTACACGCGGCCTGTGCATCGGCATGATCGTGCGCGTGCACCACGCAGCGCGCTTCGCAGTGCCGCAACCAGGGTTCAAGATCGCGCGGGCGTGCTTGCGCATTGAGGGGAACGACCACCGCTTCGGCGAGCCAGCAGCCATAGCAGGCAACCACGGCCTCGATGCAGTTGGACAAGATGACGGCAACCCGGTCACCCCGCGAGACGCCCGATGATTCCAGGCTCTGTGCAAATGCGCAGGCCTGCGCCCACAGCGAGGAATAGTCGATGCGGCGCTCACCCTCGGCAATGGCACGACGCCCCGGCTCGTCGAGCGCGTGGTGTTGCAGTCGTGAACTGAGCGAGCGCATCGCGGATCCGCTCAGGCGGCCAGTTTCCTGGCAACGAAGGCACCGATGGCGTCGATGGAATCGAAATTGGCCGGGATCATCTCCGCGTTTTCCACCTTGATCGCACAGGTTTCTTCCAGATGCGAGATCAGCTCCAGCATGCCGGTCGAGTCGACAATACCCTTCTGGATCAGCGAATCGCCGTTGGCCAGGGCGTTTTCATCGTCGGTAAACAGGAAATTTTCCAGCACGAACCGCTTGATCTGCTTCTTGTGATCCATCGAATGGGTCCCGCCCCTGACTGGTTTCTGCAACGACAGCAGCCGGAGCCTTTGCAGCCCGCTACTGCGCCATCCCGAACTGCCGCTGGTACCCGTTGATCGGCCGCAGGTTCGCGGCGGAGCTGCACGGGCTCCGATGGAGATTTCCATCGACACGGCAATCCGCAACTTTACACCATGCGGCGGCCTTGGCCGAGTGGTAGCCCGGATGCACCGCGGCGGCGAATTGGCTAAGGTTCGGATTCGCCCACACGTCCGGCCGAGGAGTCCCTCATGCGTTTCCTGCCCCTGTTGCCGATACTGCTCCTTGCAATCTCCGGATGCCGTTTGCATGCCGGTGCGCCCGAACGGCCGCAGCCGGTGGTTGCCGGGTACAGCCAGGATGTCGAAGTGGACAGCGAGCGCGGCAGGATCCGCATCACAGAACTGACGCGCGGACTGGAGAATCCGTGGAGCCTGGCCCTGCTCCCCGATGGCGACATGCTGGTAAGCGAACGGCCCGGACGCCTGTTGAAACTCGATGCCAAGGGCAACCTGCTCGCCCAAATCGAGGGCTTGCCAACGATCTTCGTTGATGGCCAGGCTGGACTTCTGGATGTCGTGCCTGCGCCGGATTTCGCCAGCAGCAAACTCGTCTACCTGTCCTTTGCCAAACCCAACCTGCGTGGCAACCTTGCAGGAACCGCGGTGTTTCGCGCGCGACTGGAAGGCAACGCGCTGGTGGACGGCAAGGTGATCTACGAACAGGAACCCAAGCTTTCCAGCGGCACGCATGTCGGCTCGCGCCTGGTGTTCGACGGCAGGGGACACCTGTTCGTGACCCAGGGCGAAAACAACAAGCGCCCCACGGCGCAGGATCTGGACAAGCTGCAGGGCAAGCTGGTGCGCTTGAATCTCGATGGCAGCATTCCCGCCGACAATCCTTTCGTCGGGCGCGAAGGCGTGCGTCCGGAAATCTGGTCCTACGGGCATCGCAACATGCAAGGTGGCGCGCTCAATCCCTGGAGCGGGCAGGTGTGGACCAGCGAACACGGCCCAAAGGGAGGCGATGAGATCAATATCCCCGAGGCCGGCAAGAACTACGGCTGGCCCATCATCACCTATGGCATCAACTACAACGGCGAAGTCATTCCCGAAGCCAGCGGAACCTCCGCGCCCGGCATGGAGCAGCCGCATCACTACTGGAAGATTTCGCCAGCGCTGAGTGGCATGGCCTTCCATGACAACGCGGAAGTGCCGGGCTGGAAGGGCAACCTGTTCCTCGGTTCGCTGGCCCAGACCTGCCTTATCCGCCTTGAGCTGGACGGTGATCGCATCGTCCACGAGGAACGCCTTCTGTCCGATCGCGGTGAGCGTATCCGCGACGTACGCGTGGGGTCGGGGGGTGATGTCTACGTGTTGACCGACGCACCCAATGGCAAGTTGCTGCGTATCTCGCTCATGCCGGCGAAGGCCGATGCCAATCCACAACCGGATTGAAATTGCCACGCCGGATAGGTCGACTTTCAACCCGATGCTGTTGCGTGATGAAGATGGCGTGTCGGACTGAAGTCCGACCTACAACCGGCCTACAACCGACCTGTGCGCAACCCAAGGAAGGTCTGAACAAGTATTGTCGCGAGCAAGCTCGCTCCCACCATTGCGTGATTTTGTGGGAGCGAGCTTGCTCGCGACGAATGAGTTCCGTACTTGTTCAGAGTTTCCCTAAGCATCGTGCTTCCCGCGCAGGAAGGTTTCATCCAGCAGCATGGTCGAAAGAATGCCGACAAAGGCCTGGTTGTCGGCAAAGCCCGTCGCCTTGCCGGCGCGGCATTTGTCGAGCAGGCGGCCGACGCTCGCGGCATCGAAATAGCCGGCCTTGCGGATGCGCTCGGCGCTCAAGAGGTCGCTCACATAGTCGGGCGCCTTGCCGTTGACGAAGAAACTCGCGCTGTCCGGTGCGCGGTAGGGCTGCTTGGTGCGGGTAACGATGTCGGTGGGCAACAACCCGGCCAGGGCACGCCGCAACAGGTATTTTTCCGTGAGTCCGCGGATCTTGAAGCTGGGCGGCAGGCGGTTGCCGAATTCGATCACTCGATGATCGAGGTACGGCACGCGGCCCTCGATGGAGTTGGCGGCGGCGACGCGGTCGCCCTGCGCTGCCAGCAGGTAAGCGGCGAGCAGCGATTTTGCCTCGACATATTGATCACGCGACAGCGGTGCCCAGCGCATGATGTCCGCCGGCAAGTGTTGTTCGTACCAGTCCAGTGCATTGCGACTGCCGACGCTGGCGCGCAATTCCGGCGCGAGGAAATTCAACGCACGTTGCGAGGTGGTCCAACGCGGGACATGGGCAAAGATGGCGCGTTCGATGTGTTCCAGGCCCTGGCCAAAGAAGGATTCGGCAAATGCCGGATTGCTGACCGGCGAGTTTTCCAGGTAGCCGTAAAGACGCCCAAGCAGCTTCGGACGCAGAGTGGAACCGGGCTGGCGTGCCCAGAAGCGACGCACCTTGGCTTCCTTGAAAATGTCGTAGCCGCCAAACACCTCGTCGGCGCCTTCGCCGGTCAGCACCACCTTGTAGCCTTGCTCGCGCACGCACCGGGACAGCAGCATCAGCGGCACCGGCGCAGTGCGCAGCACCGGCGCCTCGGCGTGGCGCACCAGGCGCGGGAACGCCTCGGCGATCTGCGCCCGCGTGCAGCGCAAGGTGGTGTGGTCGGTACCGAGGTGACGCACCATGGCTTGCTGGTGCTCGCTCTCGTCGAACTCGGCATCCTCGAAGGCCACCGAGAATGTGCGCACCGGGGTATCGGTAAAGCCGCGGATCATGGCCACGATGCCCGAGGAATCCAGTCCGCCGCTGAGATACGCGCCGACCGGCACGTCGGCGCGCAGTTGCAGGCGCACGGCATCGATCAGCAGCGCGCGCAGTTCATCGGTGGCCTGCTCCACGGAATCAAATGCGGCGGGTGAACCCTGCTCGGGGAAGGTCCAATCCCAATAGCGCGTGAGGGTCTCGCGGCCATCGGCTTCGATCGCCAGCAAATGACCCGGCGGCAGGCTGTGCACATCCTCGAACACGGTTTCCGGATCAACCGGCGCCCAATAGGTCAAGGCTTCGACAAGCCCCGCGGCATGCAGGCGCGCGCGCTCCGGCAGTACGCAAAGCAGGGCCTTGATCTCGGAGGCAAACCAGATGCGCCCGCGGGCGCGGGTATGGAACAAGGGGCGGATGCCGGCGCGGTCACGGGCCAACACGAGCCGACGTCGACGCGCATCCCACAGGGCAATGGCGAACTGGCCATTCAGGTGATCGACGAAGCGGTCGCCGTAGCGGTCATACAGATGGACGATGACCTCGGTATCCGATTGCGTGTAGAAGCGATGACCCTGCGCGATCAGCTCGGCGCGCAGTTCCACGTAGTTGAAGATCTCGCCGTTGAACACGGTCCACACGTCGCCGCGTTCGTTGTGGATCGGCTGGTCCCCGGTGGCAAGGTCAATGATCGAGAGGCGCGCGTGGGCGAGGCCGATGCCCGCGTCGACATGAAACCCGTAACCGTCCGGGCCCCGATGGTGCAGGGTATGGATCATGGTCTCGAGTTCGGCACGTGTCTGATCGGCATTGCCAAGGTTCCCGCTGAATCCGGCTATTCCACACATTGCACGGTGACGTCCTGAAAATCGGGGCAGTCGTTCATTTGTTGCCAGATTCCTTGCCATTGTCGGGTTGAAACCCGACCTACAGAAAGCGATTGCCGGGTTGAATCCCGAGCTACATGCGGTTCGTTCGGTATCCGATGCGCGCTTCCTCGCAGGCTGCAAGGGTTTCACGCGCCACATCATGCCAGCTGCGCGAAAAGCGCTGCGAAAGTGCCAGCTCGTCCCAGTCGCGTTCCAGTGTAGCGGCGAGCGCATTGGTCAGCGCGCCCGCATCACGCGGGGGCACCAGCAGGGAGCAGCTTTCATCCACCACTTCCGGCACGCCGCCCACGGGCGTGGAAACGACGGGTCGGCCGCAAGCCAGTGCCTCGACCAGCACATTAGGATGGCCTTCCGAGTAGCTCGGCAGCGCGAGCAGGTTGCAGGCAGCCATCCACTGCGCGACCTCACTTGCGGGCTGCGCACCGACCAGGCGCAGGCCTTGAGCGGACGCGGCGGCGCGTGCTTCGAGTTCTTCGCGCATCGGTCCGTCGCCGACCAGCACCAGTTCGGCCTGCGGTCGTGATTTGCGCAATGCCTGCATGGCCTCGATGAGTTCACGCAGTCCCTTCTCCTGCACCAGGCGGCCGACATACAGCACCAACTCCGATTCATCGCGGATGCCGCATTGCCGACGTGCATCCAAGCGCGGACGCAAGCGAAACGTGTCTGCATCGCAACCATTGGCGATGACCCGGATGCGTGAAGGGTCCGCACCGTATTCGCGTTCGGCAAGTCGACCGAGGTCCGCGCTGACCACCAGCAGGCGTTCGGCCTGGCGTACCACCGGCGTGGTAAGGCGACGACTGATGGTATCGCGCACGCGGATATCCGAACCTCGCGCTCCGGCCACCAGCGGCACGCCCAGCTTGCGTGCCACCTTCAAGGCACCGAAGGCATCCGGATACAGCCACCAGGACAGGATCAAATCCGGCTTGAATGCGCGGGCCTGCTCAAGCAGTGCGCGGGCGCAGAGCCAGCCGTTGAGGGGTCGGCTCAGCATGGGCAGGGCCGGGTAACTTGCGAATTCGACATCGATTCCGCGCGAAGTCTCGGCCGCTACGGGAGCCTGGTACAGATAACTGCGTGGCCTTGCCCAGCGTGGATAACGGGCTACCGGGCTGAGCACGCGCACTTCAGCAAGCTTCGCCAGTTCGCGCACGGTTTGCAGGATCGGGCGGCCGCGGGTCGGTTCTCCGGCAATCGGGAATTGCGAGGTGACGACCAGGATGCGCATGGGCCGGGATGATGGGCGAAAGGCGCGATTGTAGCCGCTGCGGCCCGCATGCGTGTTCCGAAAAAAAGTTCCTGCGCGAGCTGTGATTCACGCCATGCCGACGATGTAAGATGCGCGCCCCATCCTTCGCGGGCGTCCGACGTGGCTCTCGTGTCCCAGCATCCGGTTTCCCAGGCGCGCGTTGTCGAACTTGACGCCCTGCGCGGACTGGCAGCACTCGCTGTCGTGGCTTTCCACTACACCACCCATTACGGCAATGAAGTCGGCCACCTCGGTGACATGCCGGTGTCCTTCGATTTCGGCAACTACGGTGTCGAACTGTTTTTCCTGATCAGCGGTTTCGTCATCTTCATGACCCTGGAGCGCACGCGCACGGCCATGGATTTCGTCGTGTCACGCTTCTCGCGCCTGTTTCCAGCGTACTGGACGGCGATACTGCTCAGCTCGGTGGTGGTCTATACCATCGGCATGCCATCACAGCGCCTGCCGTGGAGTGATGTTGCATTCGATTTCACCATGATCCAGGAAATCCTCGGTGCCGAACACCTGGATGGTTCGTACTGGACCTTGCAGGTCGAGCTGTTCTTCTATGTGCAGATGCTGGTGTGGTTCATGCTCGGCCAGCTCAAGCGCATCCACTGGATCATCCTTGCCTGGCTGCTGATCGCCGTGGGATTCGGTGAAGCCGGCAAACACGGGATGCACGTTTCCTACACCATCGGCGAATTGCTGATCGTCCGCTACATCCCGTTCTTCGCCATCGGCATCCTGTTTTACCGCCTGCGCACGCAGCCGCAGAATCGCAAGGGCGATATCGCCTTGATTGGCCTGTGCCTCGTGGCCATCGGCCTCGCCTACAAGCCGGTGCTGTTGCTGGTGGGCGTGGTCTGCACGGCCATCTTCGCCCTGTTCCAGCTCGGCTGGCTGCGATTGTTGCGCTGGTCGCCCTTTGCGTTCCTCGGCGCGATTTCCTATTCGCTGTACCTGCTGCACCAGGCCATCGGATTCAGCGTGATCTGGCAACTGGAGAGGCACGGCGTGGCGCCCGGTTTGGCGGCACTTGCCGCGGCTGTGATGGTGACCGTGCTGGCCACCGGGCTTACCTGGTGGGTGGAGCGACCCGCCATGCAGGCGATCCGCCGCTGGTGGAAACGCCAGCATGCGGCGGTTCCAACCTGACGGATTGAATGTAGGGTGGATAAGCGCAGCGCATCCACCAACGAGATCTGCGTAGGGCCGGTGAATGCGCTGCGCTTATCCACCCTACGCTTGGCTGCGTTCGTTCAAATATATCCATTATCAAAGTCGTGGCTGGCGCGGACTGGGTGTGCAGTGCCATCAACGCGCTTCACAGGTCGGCTCAAGGCCCGAAGGACCGGAGCCGACAAGCGGGGGAGCGCGGGGCTTGCTTCGGTCCGACTGATTGCGCAGCAGACCAGCCCGGGGTCAACTTCTCCTGCCGAAGGTTTCATCCAGTCCACGCGCCACGCCGACGCGCGGCTTCCAGCCCAGCACATCGCGCGCCGCGCTCACATTGAAATTGGCCAATGGCCTGAGCGAGCGCACCCGGTAGCGGGTCAGCGGCACGTCGCGCTTGAGCAGTTTGCCCAGCAGCTCCACGCCCCAGCCCAGGCACATGAACAAGCCGGTGGGCACGCGCACCACCTTCAATTCATCGCCCAATTTTTCCTTGGCGCGATCGAGGTATTCCTGCTGGGTGACCTGAGTCGTGTCGACGATATTGAACACCTTGCCGATGGCCTGCGGATTTTCGCCGGCGAGCAGCAGCGCATCGATAACATCCCGAACGAATACCAGCGGCAGGCTCATGTCGCCGGGGCCCACCGCCACCCAGCGACCGGCAAGCGAGATCACCGCGTTGGGCGTCACCTTTTCCGCGCCGGGGCCGAAGATCTGGCCGGGGCGAAGGATCACCGCGGGCAATGCGCTGTCCCGAATCGCATCGAGCACGGCACGTTCGGCGATCAGCTTGGTGCGCGTGTAGGCGCCGCGCCAATCTGGATGCGGCTCATACGCGGAGGATTCCGTCATCGTTTGCGCCGGATCGCGTCCGGCATGATCGAACACGCTCATTGAGCTGACGTATACCAGGCGCTTGCTGCCATGCCGGGCGCAGGCGTCGATGATGTTGCGCGTGCCCCACAGGGTGCCGGCTTCGAAATCGCGCACGCTGCCCTTCATCGCCGCGCCAACGTGATAGACGACCGCAGCGCCGTTGACCGCGTGATCCACGCTGCGCGGATCACCGAGATCACCGATGACCGTCTGCATGCCGCTGTCACTGGCGAAGGCGGCATTCGGCTTGCGCAGCAGCACGCGCACGCTGTGGCCGCGTGCGCGCAAGGCACGCACCAGCTTGCTGCCGAGGAAACCCGCGGCGCCGGTGACCAAGGCATCAACGGGCGCCAATGTCTGGTAACGCGATTCAATCTGCTCGCTGCGCAGACGATCGGGTTCCGCGCAGGCGGGTTCCAGCAGTTCGATGATGCGCAGCGCCGCTTCGCCATCGAAGGGTGGCTTGCTGTTGTCGCGTGCGGCGAGCGCGAAGTCGGCGGCGCCTTTCTGGATGCCGGGTGAGGGTTTGAGCATGCCGGTGGCGAAACGCAGCACGTTCCACGGCACGCGCACGCAATCGGCGGCGGCGCTGAGTACGGTATTGATCACGATGCCGATGAACTTCGGTCCCGGCAGCACGCGATGCACATGCAGGGTCTGCAGGAAGCGGTCGGCGGTGATCACGCCACGCGTGCCACGCACCACCAGGCGGCTTTCCATCGGGCGCGCATTCCAGGACAGCAGCATGCGACCGATTCCCTGCTCGCCGCGCACTTGCGCCTGCCACTCGTCGAACTGAAGGTTGGGGTCGCGGCCACTGGACTGGCAGCTGACCTTCACATCCGACAATTTGCCGAGAAACGCCTCAAGCGTGTACAGCCCGTGCACGCCGAGGTCGCGGAACGGATAGGAACCCTGGGCAACCTGTCCCGGCAAGGGACCGCCGGCATAGGCCGGGTATTCGGAGCTGCGCAGGATGTCGACCGAAACCACCTCGCCAATATGGCCTGCGCGCACGCGCGCCAGCGCCTTCATCACCACCGGGTCGAGCAGGTCGGAATGATTGACGCCGAGTATCAGCCCCTTGGATCGCGCGGTCTCGATCATGGCCCGGCACTCGGCAATGCTGTCGGCCATCGGCTTTTCCACCAGCACGCGGCAACCCATGTCGAGTGCCTGCATGGCCAGCGCAGCATGCGAGGCTGGCGGCGTCAGGATATAGACCGCTTGCGGGCGTTGTGCCGCGAGCTCGGCCAGGTTGCTTGCCGCCATGGCCACGCCAAAACGTTCGGCCAGTGCGGTTGCGGCCGCGAGGTTCGAATCGCAGATGCCGACCAGCTCGACAAAATCGAGCCGCTTCAATGCCGCCAGGTGATGGCCGGCGACATAGCCGGCGCCGACCACGGCGACCCGCAATTTGCTGGATTGCAATGCACTCATGTGTTTTCTCGGGAGAATCAGGATTCGTGAAGGGTTTTCCGCGCCAGCGCATCGCGCGCATGGGCAAGGACGGCATCAACGCGGCGATCCCAGGATTGGTCGGCAACGGCGGCCATGCGCCTTGCGCTGGCTGCAGCCGATCCATCGGCGAGCGCGGCTTCAATCGCCGCCAGGAACGCGGGGCCATCGTCCGCGATGCGCACGACATCGGCAAACTTCTCGATCTCGGCATTGCGCACGCTGACCACCGGCTTGCCGGTGGCCAGGTATTCGCGCAGCTTGAGCGGGTTGGCGTTGATGACCTGGCGATTGAGCTTGTAGGGAATGATGGCCACATCGAAGGCCTTGGCCCAGTTCGGCAGTTCCGCATAGGGCTGCGCGCCGACGAAATGCACATTGCTCAAGGCGTGCAGCTCACCGACATCGACGGCTTCATGACCGACCAGCAGGAACGACCAGTGTGGGCGCTGGCGGGCGAGGAAAGCGATCAGTTCGAAATCGATCCAAGCATGCAATGAGCCGAAGTAGCCGATGACGGGATGCCCAAGCGCGCTGGCACGTGCAGGCACGCGGGTTTCGTCGGCTGCGGCCCGGGCAAACAGTTCAACATCGACGCCATGTGGCGAGGCCACCACGTTGGCATTGAGTGCCTGCTTGGCAGGGAGCAGGGTGGGTGGTGCAACAAACAGCAGATCCGCGCGCCGGCTCAGCTCCTCGTCACGCTGTCCGATCAGGGCCGCGTCAACGCCTGGATGCGCCGCGTAATCATCGATGCAGTAGTAAACGCACAACGATTCATCGAGACGTCCGGCGAGGAAACCCGGGTGTGGCACCACAAACCACGAAATGCCATGGCGAATGCCGGCCTTGTGAGCGGCCCGGCGCACCGCCCAGCGACCAAACCAGCGATTGAGCAGGTTCACGCCGGGAATGCGGCGAAACGGCAATTGCGGCACCGTGCAATGCCAGAGGTTTTCCTCGATGCGGGTCGGTGGCTTCAGGCTGGCGGAGAGCTTGCGCAGCATGCGGCGCAGATCGCGACCGCTGGCGCTGGGTGCACGCATGCCGGGCGAACTGACGTAAAGCAGCGGAACATGACGCGCAAGGCGGGACGCGACATGGTGGCTGCTGGTGCGATTCTCCGCATGCCAGTCGTTGCCGAAATAGAGGATGCCGTGCCCGTCCAGCGGATCGCGGGGTTCACTCATTGCGCCACCAGCACACCAGCCAGACCGTGCCGCCATACCACACCCAGTCCTTCTTCAGGCCGGGAATACGCTCCAGGTGCGGGCCCACGCGACGTGCGGCTGGCGCAAAGATGGTGACCAGGCAGTTGCGCCCAAGCTCCGACATGCGCTTGAGCGTGGCTTCGACATCCGAGAGGTAGTAGAGCACTTCGCAGGCGGTGACCAGATCCACGCGCGCACCGGCATCGAGCCAGGGCTGGGAAAAGATGTCGGCTGCGGCAAATTTTCCTGCGGGTACGCGCTCGCGGGCACGCTCGATGGCCTTTTCGCTGACGTCGAGTCCGTAGGTTTGGCGTGCCAGCGATGCGAAATGCAAAGTCTGGTGGCCCTCGCCGCAACCGAGTTCGAGCAGGCTGTCGAGGGGTCCGAACTCGCGCTCGATGATGCGGTTGGTGGCCTCGAAGCGGGCCCTCTCGCCCGGTGAATCCATGTTCCATGGATCCTCGATGGAATAGGCAAGGTCCAGGCGCTCGAAATTGTCGTTGCCGCCCACGCCGCGCAGGGCGAACTTCATCCAGGTGCGCCGCTTGATCTTCTGCAGCAGGGATTTGGCTTTGCTCGGCATCGCGGCGTCATTCCTTGCAATTCTTGGGTGGAACCTGGGTGGTCGAAGCCGGCGGACGCTCGGTGTCCGTGCGCAAGGGGCGCAAGGGCGAGCTGTACCAGTCCACCACCAGGCCGCAACGGAATTCGACAAAGGAAGGGCCGTATTCCCAGCGCTGCTCCCAACCGCTGACCGGCTCGCCATTCAATTCGCGCACCTGTCGTGCGGTGCTGCCGAGAGTCATCACGCGCAGCGCAAGGGTAGATGGTGCGACTGCGGGAGTGCGAGCCATGGGAGCCGCTGGCGTGCCCGGCGTCGTTGCCGGTTCGATGGGAGTCAGCATCGACTGGATCAGGAAACCCACAAGCAGAATGGCCAGCAAGGCGAGCAGCCAGCGATTGATTCGGGGCGGTACATGCAGGTTTGCAGGCATTGCCTCCTTGGGCGAATGTGCGGGACCCGGCGCAGGTGCTGCGTGAGTCTGGGTCGCGCCCGGCAGTCGCCCATGGCGACGATGAAATTCCATGGCCGCGGCATACATGGCATTCAATCGCTGCAAATCGTTCGCGGCGTTGCCAGGGACACCCTGGCGGTCGGGGTGCAGCAAGCCAACCCGCTTGCGGTAGGCCTGTCGGAACGCTTCAAGCGTGCAGCCGGAGGCAAGCCCCAGCTCCTGATAAAGCGCGACGAAGTCGGTGTCTGCGGCCATGCATCCCCCTTGCAGCCGCGCATCTTACCGTGCGGTGGACTTTCGCGCTGCCGCGCGTGCATGCTTGCGGGCTGGACCGAAGGGTGGGGTGGCAGGGGGGAGCAGCTTCGGCCTTGGCGCGGCGCGACCCTCTGCAAGCGGGAGACAGGGCGGAAACCGGGGAGTTAAGGAAAGCATGTCAGCAGAGATGCCAACACGCAGCGAGTCCGGACCTGCGGCCAGCAAGCGCCAGGTCATCGCCTCACTGCTGTACAAGTCGGGCCTGATGAAACCCGTTTCGAGGCTGCGTTCATTGCTCAAGCGCGACCTGCGCATTCTCGCCTACCACCGGGTGCTGAGCATTGCCGAACCGGATGCCTTCGACTTCGACCTTGAATTGATCAGCGCAAGCGAAGTGCGGTTTCGCAAGCAGATGCGCCTGCTGCGCGAGCGCTACACCCCGATCCTGTTTGGCGACGTGATCAGGGCGCTGGATACGGGAGCCCGCCTGCCGCCACGTCCGGTCATCGTCACCTTTGACGATGGCTATGACGACAATTACCGCGTCGCCT
>Ga0208460_10000166_pt1 | contig 49336 bp, 73 predicted proteins | sample AD_STIC10_MetaG_FD_184436 | JGI IMG/M metagenome (GOLD analysis project Ga0208460, IMG submission 184436) | Active sludge microbial communities of municipal wastewater-treating anaerobic digesters from USA - AD_STIC10_MetaG (SPAdes) (version 2) | ecosystem: Engineered > Bioreactor > Anaerobic >... | reverse complement strand
CTGACATAAATTATGTGTTTAACAGAAAATGATGAACTCTTATAGCTTGATATTCTGCATTAGATTGAGAAACTCCATATTACTACTTCAAATGAACAACTGGATCCACATGGAGCTCTCCTGTTTGAATAGTAGATCTAACAGAGTTGTTTGAACCATCTCTAGCAGAGTTCTTATGAAAAATATTCATGGTGTGATACGACTATGACGTTTGAGATTTTGCAGCTAATAGAGAGGACTGGTCTACCTGAACTGACAACTTGAAATGAATGCCAAAATGAAAATATTTATATGTATACAAAAATAAATTATATGTATGCAATACAGAGAATTGAAATAGCTACATAGAATGGAACAACGATCCAGTAGCCTGAGTAATATCTTGGGATACAAACGTTAATTTTAGAGAATTTAATCAGTGAGATTGAGACGAAATAACAGGTGTGACCGAAGTGGCCTGAAAGATGATAATATTTAAAAGGAATTCGATGTGGTATTGGGACGAATATGAAAGTAAAAAAATAACAGATATATGATGTATAGCTCCATATTCATTGGTTAATATTTTTTGAGTAGCATACTGGTTGTCTGAATCATGAATATTTATGTATGATTGAAGTGCTCCAGTATTAATTTCAAGAAAAGTTGATAAATTTATCAAACAAATTCCATGAGAAATGAAAATAACAAGAACATACGCTTGAGAAGATAGAGCGATATGAGTTAAGGACGATTTTTATTATAGATTATATATATGAACAGTTACAGTTGATTGAGTAGAATACAAAAATGCTTGGATATGTTATGACACATTAAAACGGTCATTTCACATAAGAACAAGTGCTAATAAATGCTTTTTTGCTACTGAACATAAAGCATCTCAAGATACAACTGTTGCGTGAGTTTTGTATAAAAAAGAGTGAGATTCTAGAGCTGTTTTTTGAACAACAGCTTGATATGTTGTAGAGTTTTCAGATTATTGAGACATGGATTCGTATTGATCGAAGCTAGATCCAGTATATTACTGGGTAGATACAAACGAACTAACATTTGACAATCCATCAATAGTTAAAAATTCACCAAAAATGGTTATTTATACAAAAAACCCAAAGTGAATGAGATGCGATATTGAAGTTAATTCATCATGAACTTATGTAAAGTGAGAGACAAGAATATTAAATTCTAATGTAGAAGATCAACAGCTAAATGTTGCATGAAATATTTTAAAAATCAGATTTTATTGAGCATCTATATGAGAACCTTCTACATTAAAGTGATATACACTTGATGTAAAAGAATTAGAAGAAAGAAATAAATAATATGTTTGACACAAGAACACATACTCATGACTGATTGAATTCTGAGAAGATAAGAAGCTTCAATGTTATACAGTCTTTAGTACTAACATGAGATGAATTAACTGCATTCCTTGCAAAAAAATGAACCGAGTGAGAAGATGTAAATATATATAATAGCACTACAGATGAATTTGTTAAATATGTGTATATAAACAATGAGTGGAGACAGTTATGATGAGATTCTGTTGACCTATTGAAGAGCACGGCATCTGATACAACTGTACTAGAAATGGATACAGAAAGATCTGTCAAATGAGATAAAGAAAGATTGCTAAAGTCATTCAAATCATCAAGAACATGAACAATGAGAATAGTATTTGATGCTAAAAATACACCGTCTTTTACTTGACAAACATGACTTATATATGTTGATTGAGTTCTTGTTCATACACAAACAACAACAACAGAATATAAGACATATACTAAAGATATAACAGTTGGTATAGACAGTATAGTTGAGCTAAAAGCATACGCCAGTAGTATTAACGCATACTACTATGTTAAGAATTTTAAAGTAAAATACGACGTGTCTGAGTTAACAGATACGATTATACAAGATTAAAAATATGGCCATGAATGAGTCTATCAAAAGCCTAATAGACAGTAATAGAAAACTCAGCGATAGAGATGTTGACAATCTATTTTACTATTTCTATTGAAGACAGGCGAACAATGAAGAGAAAAAATATTGGAGCACAAAAGCTTCATGAGATTTGTACAAAGCATTAGAGCCTAATGCAAAACAATTTAAAACTGCCTGATATTACAAGGATGTTATATGAACAGACGTGCAACCTACTGGTAGCGAATCTAGAGTTTATATAGCTAATGAGCAAAAGTTGCAAGAAATAAGATCGCAATTAGCTGCTAGATGAATACCTCAGTCTGAGTGGTCTAAGTATATAACAAAAGATAACGACTGAAGATTGTATTATCAAGAACCAACATCTAAATGATTTTGAACATGAGCAATGTCTTGATCTCAGACTGACGCACTAAATGTACTATATTCTGAAATAGACTCTAACCCAGATTATAGCGACGCAGAAAAATCAGTTTTAAAATATGCAATATCTCAAGATTATTGATCGTGAGAAAAAATATGGTCAAAAGAAGAGTTGTGAAGAGTTTTAGATGATGCCGTTAAGAATGCAGAAACAGATATATCTCCATATTATGAAAAGGTAAAATATAGAGACTTAGAAGATTTAAAGACGGCAATGCAAGATCTTCGTAGTGAATCATCAAGATATGTACAACAAGAAGCAAAGTCGTACAAAGACTTACTTGAAAAGACAAAAAAATCAATAAGAGAAAGATGATGAATGCTTTCATGAGAATCAAGAGCTGAATTATGAAAAGAATGAGCGCTATGATGGAAATGAGTTGAATGAAATCTACCAACACAGAGAAGATATGATTGGGAAGACAAGTCTACAGAAATGGTTAATAAAGCAAGAGACTTATGAACTGCTGCAGAAAGAATGTACTGAAGCGCAGTTGTATCTGACGTTCAAAAAGACTTTTGATGAATAGCAGATCCTTATGGCTATTTTCAAAATAGATTCTGAGAATGAAATATAGACTATCATTCTTGAAATTATAGACCGTCATATTTAGCTAGACAAGTATGACAAGAGTGATACGTAAGAAGTTGATCTGACAAGGCGGAGTGAGCAATGAAGTGAACATACCTATGAGACTACTGGTTGAATAGAGCTAAGGATCTAGAACAGGCAAAGTGGAAAAACGTAGAAAGATATTGATTATAATTTATTAAATATAATATGGCAGATACAACATGAATAAAAGCAGCCGTAGATAGGTTGTCAGATCCAAGAACTGATTGGACAAAATATAATAAACAAACAGATCAGGCAAATGTTAACGAAGCTCAAAAAAGATGACTAATTAAGAGGGACGCTGATTGATTTATTATATATTCAGATCCAACAAAAGTATGATCTTGAATAGACGTAGAGTGAACAATTTTATGATCGAATGCTTGAGACTGGTCTTCTTGAAACAGATTAATGACAGATCTTGAAAAACTTATTAAAAGAAAACAAGAGATACTTCAACCTACGACTCAAGAAGAAGCATACTGGAAATCTAAGATAAAGGATACTACACCGTTTTGATCTGTTAGAGATAGAGTTTTTTATGAAACATCTCCTAGTTGAAATTTCATGGATCAAAATTTAAGAGAATTATCTCCATCAGAACAATCTTCTGTAAGAGCTTCTAGAGACGCTGCTGCTCAAGCACATTTATGAAGAATAGCAGCTGAAAGAGAATATATTGGAGAAAATGCAGCAAGCGCTATAAAGAGTTTATCTACAATGATAAATAAAAAAATGGAATTAGAGGCACAAAGATTGAAGGCCGCAGCAAGTGCTAATAAGAGAGAGAGTATCTATACAAATACAGATAAAAAGAATATACTAAAAACATTCCCATCATTAACTCCTTTTATAAATGATTATGATGATTCACTTTTGTCTGATCTAATGTCAGTACATACATCTATTTCTCCATACTTCAAATGAACATGAGCATCTCCACAAGAAATAGAAGGTTATGCATTACAGTTTTTAGAAGCACAGGACAATCCAGAATCTCCAGTTTGATGAATAGAGTTATTAGAACAAGCAATAAGAAAAGGCAACTGAGAAGAAGCTGCAAGGATTTTTAAAAGCAATGTGATGAAAGACTTAACATCATCAGCAGCAGAACCATTTTGAACAACTAATATAGAACAATAATAATTATGTCTATTATAAAAAATGTCTTGGATGTGTTTAAAAAAGCAAATCCTGAACAAAATAAAAAAAGTAATCTTACATACACTCCAATGACTCAAAGTAAATTTTGAGTAAGACTTAGTGGTAATGAATGAAAGAAAGCGTACGAAGTATGAGAACAGGTAATGAGAGATGCATATATTAGTAAGTATAATGAAGACAAAAAAGTTGACGAAGTTAATGCGATGAGGGATCGCTTATATTGAAGTGCTTTATGAAGGCGGATTGAAGATGTGGCAACAAAAATACCAGAAGCACAAAAACAATCAATTGTACAGCCTCAAGTTAGACAAGATTTTGTTTTACCCAAAAGCGAAATATCACAATCTACAACACCAATATTATGAGAAGACAAACCATGAACATTGACATGGAGAGACAAGGCTGATGAATTGACATTAAAAAACTTCGCAACCAATATACTCCCTTGAGTTTGACATGCTAATGATATTGCTAATGCAGCTAAACTTGTAACATCTGCAGCTAGATTTGAAAAAGGTATAGCGGATGAAGATGACTTGATATATTTAAAAAACTGGCTTGACAAAAATAACGCAGACAAAACCATATGATATCAAGCACTTTCAATAATAACAGAAATTCCTAAATTCATATCAGAAATATTAGCTACTGGAGGTATTGCTACAGCTTGAAAAAAGACAGCTAAAGAGGTTGCTAAAAAAATGCTAACAAAGTCTTTTCAGGAAAAGTTAGTAAAAGAAATGGCAGAAAAAGGAATTAAGTGAACAGCGCTTAGAACTGCTACTAGAGTATGAACTGGCTTAGCATGAGAGGCTTTAAGAACGCCAGTAGCGTGAGCACCAAGAATATTGGCTAGCACAATGGATAAGCAGGCATTAGAAAGCATAAGAGCTGGTTCAGAACCAGATTATAGGAAAGAATCAGTATTAAGGTCTGCGTGAAAAGCTACATTTGAAACTTTTGTTGAATACGCCTCAGAAAGAGCTTGAGGTGTTCTTTGAGATTGAGCGAAGGCTTTATGAAAAGTCCTTTGATCTACTAAGGCCTGAAATGCTGTTGTATCTAAATTGTGAATATTTAATGCAATAAAGAAAGCGAATCCACTTAAAACAGATTGACAAATAACTTCATTTTTAAATAGAATAGGTTGGAATAATCCAATTTTTGAAATGGCAGAAGAAAGAGTCGCGGATGTATGACATTGAGCTGGCTATGTAATGTGAATAGACGATCAAGAGTTCAAGATACCAGACAAGGAGCAATTATTGACAGAAGTTTTAGCATTTTCTGTTATGTCATGAGTCTTTTCTGCTGCTAACTTGATGGAACAATACCAGTCTAAGAAGTTAGATAAAGTTGGTGATACTCCAATAGATATAAATAATCTTAATATCTGAACTGGTGTTGACAGCTCAATAGGAGAAAGAGTGTCTGCTTCGATACAAAAAGCACAGGAAGCTAAAGAGCCAACAGTAAAGCCAAAAGAAGAAACTCCAACTACGATTGCAAAGAACGTTTTAACGATAATTAGTCAGGCGAAAGATCCGAATAGAAAGGTATCTCTTAAGAAATCAATTATACCAACAATTCATGAATCTGCTAGAGAAGATATAGAATGAATGAAGCCTAGACCTTGAGAGCTTTTATACATACCAGAAGCCCCAAAGACATCTACTGTGGAGCCACAGAAGCCTCGTAGAGAGGTTTTAGCTCCAAAGACGACTAAAGTATCATCTGAAGTAAAGCCAGCCTTGAAATCGGCAAAATTAGACACACTTAACCCAACTGGAAGTGTATTTGCTGATTATACTCCAGCTAAAAGAGCAACAGCCGAATTAGCAGATAATATCACCACGCTAGATAAGACAATGAAAAAACCAGCAGATGAGATGATTACTATATATCGTGGAACTGGTAAAGGTGGCGATATAGTTGCTGGTGATTTCGTTACAACTAATAAGCAGTTAGCAAAAGATTATGCTGGAACTGGAAGAGTGATAGAAAAGAAAGTTAAATTGTCTGATATTTTAGATGACTTGGATGAACCTTTGGGTGAAGAATATATTTATAGACCGCAAGCCAGATTGAAACCAAGCGTTGTAGAGCCTTTAATTGAAGAAGCAAAAAAATATAAAACGGCTGATGAGTTTATAAAGGCACAAGGGACTCCTGTTTATCACGGAGGAACAGAAGAATTCGATAAATTTGATGCTAGTAAGGCATGAACAAACACGGGATGGGATAACGCCAATAAACCTGACATGACTATTAGGAAGAAAGACACGGTTAAACCGAAAGGAGTCGATACAAAGATAAAAAAGGTAGTTGAAAAACCTAAGGAGACAAAGAAGAAGTCAATAACAGCTACTGAAAAAATAGATAAAAAGAAGATTGTTGAGACAGTGGTAAAATGACAAAAAGAAAAAGCCGAAGAAGAGAGAGATCCAGTATTAGAAAAACTAAAGTTAGAGATCAGTAAGGGTAAGACACTAAGAGAGATATTTGAACAAAAATCTAAAGAAAATCAAAGGAGGCTAGCGGAAAAAGCTAAGGAGGAACCTAAAAAAGAGACAAGAAAGGAAAAAGTAAAAGCTTCAGAAGAAGTAAAAAAAGAGGGTCAAAGATCTAAAAAAGAGATTATAAATGATTATACAAGAATAACAGAAAAACTAGATAATCCAAAAACAAGTGATTCTGATCGAATGTTTCTAGAAGAAGAAAGAATAGAGTTGACTAGGGAGTATGCTGAGATAACATGAGAATCAATAAGCGAAGCGTTAGAGAATAAAGGTGAAGAATTAATGGAAACAGATGACTTTGATACAGACTTGCTAATAGATGATTTGGCATGATTAGAATACTCAGCAGACATCTCTGGTAAAAGATTGTATAGAAAATCTAAGGCGGAACAAGAGTCAGCAGCATTAGATTTATTAGAAGTAGAGCAACGGTTAAGCGAAAAAGAGAGTGAAGTTAATCAGGAAATAAAAGATATAGAATCTTGAGCTAAATCATTTGTTGTTTCTGAGCAATTAATTGAAATAGCCAATAATAGATGAGTAAGAGTTTCTGAGCAAATATGAAAAAGTCCTTCATGGAAACCTTGAATTATTAGTGTATCAAACAGACATGACGTTGCAAGTTTCACACATGAACTTTGACATGAGCTGTTTTATAATGAAATAAACTCAAATCTAAAAAAATGAGACTTAGATGTCCCAGCATCTTTTGTTGTTGAGGCAACATCAATATTAAAGAAAGATTTAAAAAAATCTGAATTACAAGAACTAACAAGATGACTAACATCTGAGGACCAAAACATAAGAGAAGCTTCAATGAGACGATTTTTGAGTGAGGTATATTCAGGTTTTTGGACTAAATATGTTGTTAACCCAAGTAGTGCTTCTAAAAAATATCCAGCTTTATACAGTAACTTTGTTGTTGATAAAAATTCAGTGTTTTATAGCGAAAGCATGATCGCTGATATTTCAAGATTAAATAGAATAAATTATATATTTAGTAAGCTAAGTGCCAAAAGAAGAACACAAGCCACAACATTAAGTACAAAATCTAGGGCTAAAAAGATAGTTTCAAAATTAATGTGAAGAAAGGATATCTTCATTAATAGAGCAAGATATTCTGGACATTCTGTAAGGATGTTAGACAGGGCAATAGCCGAAGAACAGGGCCTAAAGATTAAAAAAGGAGAGACTTGGATACTCGACAATAAATGAAAGTCATTAGAAAGACTATACCAAAGTTTTATGCCATCAAGCCAAAGAGCTGTTAATAATTTAATGTGAGAAGATTGAGTTTATGTTATAGACTGAGAAAATTTAGAGAAAATGTCTGACGTTAATTATTCTGAGATGCTTACTGAATTAAAGAAGAGATGATTAATAGATGAATTCTGATCATGGTTAGTGGCAAGAGATAATTATTTTTCTTATAAATTCTATAAAAAAGAATTACCAAATAGAATTAAAATATTAGAAAAATCAAAATCAAACATAGATGCAAGAATAAAATCAGAGACAAAAGGAACTGAACAGAAAAAAGAACTACAAGACGAATCAAAGAGAGTTTGAGAATTGATCAAGAAGTATAAGTCAGATATGAACAGAATAAGAAAAAATCTTAGTACTATGCCATGAGTAGCTCTTAAAGATGTTTTAATTAAAGGCTGAAAATGAAAGACGAGAAAGGTTATAGACATATCATGAACCGAGAAACATTACAAGTCAGAAGAATCAAAATGGAGAAAATATACAAATGTCTTTGATGAAATAACTAGAGTGAACTTAGAGTTGATGCATAGAGTCTGAAAAATATCAGACCAAGAATATGAAGATTTAAAATGAAACAAATGATATGCTCCGTTAATTAGAGACACGATCAAAGAATTATCTTCATATAGTAAGATGGGCAAAATAAGCGCAAACATGGTCAATCTAAATAAAAGAGATTCTGTAGGATGAGATGTATTAAACCCATTGTTAACATTACCATATATCCATATAAGGGCAATGCAAACATTTAATAAGCAGTCTTTTCTTAATGAGCTATATAAATCAGCTGATATAGTACCAGAATTTATATCTAAAGCCTGAAAAAATGCCACATGATTGGTGGCCAATATTAATGGAGAAAGACATGTGTTTAATGTTTTAGATTCTGTATTACAAGAGTCAATAGATGTTTTATATAAATGAATAGAGAACAACACATTTTGATTGGATTGGGCAACAGGATGGCTTAAATGATCTGCTAGGGCGTTTACTTCTTTAACTACTGGAAAAAATCCATTTTTCGCATTAAAGAACACGATGATAGATATACCAACTTCTTATATTTTTTCTAAAACATGACTGATACCATTTTGATCTCAGGCCAAGATACTTGCTAGAATATCAACGAGTAAAGCTGAGAAAAAAAGGTTCTTTGACTGGCTTAAAGAATATAATTCATTATGAGGCTTCAAGTCACATTGGTGAGACATAAACTTTGATAAAGTTGATCCGCAAGATATCACAGCATATATTACATGAACTAAGGCTCAAAAGAAGAAGATACTAGAAAAATGATGAAAGGTATTAGAATTCCTTCCAGCCCTTACGGAATCTTTCAGTAGATTCACTGAATACTACAGATCTAGATATAAATGATTGTGAGTAATGACTTCGTATGAAAATGCAAGAAACGTATCGGGATCATTTCACAAAAGAGGTTCCTGATCTACAATGAGATATTTTACGCAAATAACTCCATATCTTAATTCTTCAGTACAAATTTCTTTCGAAATGATGAATAGAATTGCAAGTAAAGAATGAGCAGAAAGAGTATGAAAACTTATTATGTTCTATTCTGTTATACAAGTAATACAGGCAATGAGATTGAAGAGAGACTACGATCTTGCGGTTACAGACGAAGAGAGAGACAGTGCCTTGATTGAAATATATAAGTATTTAGATAAGAACGCATATCAAAAAACAAATTTTGTTTATTTCAAAAATGCGAATATAAAATTACCTTCGAATCCATTGTTTACATGAATTTGAACAATGGCATGAGTTGCAATACTATCTCAGATCGCTCCATGATACGACCCTAGATACTCAGAATTGATTTCTGAAATGCCATCATGAATTGCTGGGCCAAGGATTATAGATGCATGAGCAAGCGCAGCTGCTACATTAATAGACACGATTGTTAAGGTAAGTAAATGAAAAGATATTGATAGCGATGTAATGTGAGATATGATGGCTTGATTTTTATGAGGAACATTATGATTAATACCAATTCTTAATGTTTGACTTGCATTATTCTGAATGAGAACATTCCCAGAGTTATGAGACATTACATGAGATCCTACAAAAGATACTAATAAAATAGCTATATGGTTATCTAAATTCACTAAATGAGATCCGAAGAGAATAGAGAGTGCTATAAGGGCTCAATGAGGAACGATGTGATCTATAACGACTGACTTTATTTGAAAGTTATTATTGACAGATGAAGAAGAAAAAGATTTAAACATAGAATCTTCAATGAGAAATATATTGTTTGATAAACCCATGAGTGCGTTTATAAATAAAGATGAGTTTTTATCTGGCTCATGAGACATATCTACATCATTATACGACCTTAAGCAAACGTTAGACTTCAAGGACGCTGCAATGTCTAGTCTATATGAATCATTAAAAACTAAGTATGAAAAATGAGAGTTAACTTTTGATGAAAGAGTTGAGTGAAATAAGTTATCGGACGAACTACAGGCAGTAAGAGAATGAAAAACTAGCGTTGAAAATACAATAAAGATTATGAGATTCTATATTGATGCAGCCAAGTGAAAAAAAGAAATTTGATTATATTACGATGATGTTATATGAAAAGAGTATATGTGAGATATTAAGAATTTCATGGAAGATAACTATAAAAAATCTGATCTTAATAGAATATACAAGATAATGAATTTCTATAGTAGATGAGAATTCAGTAAAGTATCGGAAGAGGACAGAGACTTTATTTCTTCCCAACTTGAAAAAGTTAAAAACTTTGAATCTTGGGAAAAAAGAACCTTAAAGTTCAAGAAGAAATAGAATACAAAAAACCCCAGATGAAAAGTCTGGGGTTTTAAGTTTTAATTAAACTGTTTCAATTACATTATGTCAATATAAAGCTATTAAAGCGCTGTCTGTTAGTCAATCTGACGGTACTGAACTTCTACTTGTTTTTAAAAACTTAAATCACTTAAACTTTTCTAAAGCTATCTTAATTGATAGTTTTTTTGTTTCATCCTTTTTCCTTTCTTTTGGGAAGAAGTGATCCTGCCATTGCCTTGGCTCAATCTCAACATAACTTATTCATAATACTGTTAACATTCACTTTATTATTCAAGATCATAATCACAAACTAAATCATGTTTGAGAGAACTGTCATGGCATAGCTCTTAACCTTTCCATGCACACTGTTGTGTTATTAGGATCAATCTTTTTTATTATATTGTGTATTCATTCTATGTCAAATATATTTCTTTCCTTTTTTCAAACTTTTTTCTTTGTGACTGGAGTGGGCAGACAAAAAACTATTTTTCAATCCTTTAACAAAGTAAATCATCAGTTTAATCATAAGTCTATTCATAGATAGTATTTACTCTTCATATTTTTCTCAACACACGCATATTCAATGATTTGTATACGCAGAACATGGACATTGTAATACAAGGTTGCATAGACAATGTCCTATTTCTTTAGCTTTTTCTTGTGCTTTTTTTGTTTTCTCTTCTTTTGTCATGTTTGATATTTATTAATACTCTTGAGTATTTCCTGTGTAAAGAAGTCTTGTAGATATAAAAAGTGTTCTCAGGAAGAGTCCATTGGATCTATTCATGCTCTTTCCAACATAAAAAATACAGCGTGTCAAGCCTCATGATATGCTGTTGATATTGTTTCTGCGACAGATTTGAACGCTACATTGTTTATGTATATAACAATCGCTTTCCTTGCTCAGTTTCATAACAATAGAGTTTGTCACATAGAATCATCTGAGAAATGGCTTTTTATTTTGAATTTTTTGTCAATAAATTTATTGACTTTCTTAGCTGTACACGAATGTATTATAGATACATTTTCCATGTATTCGGTTCTTGCTTTTGCTATTATCATATTATACTTGCTCTCAGAGGCTTTAAATTGACTTCTAAGAGCTTTTTATAGCTAGTATGGCTAAATAGACGTTTGCTGGGAATCCTGTTCATACAAACGAAAATAAAGCCCTATTTTGCATTTCTAATCTTAGTTATTTTACTAGCACTACTTCTTCTTATATATGCTCAGCAATCCTGACACTTTCAACATTCAAATACCGTAGTATTTGATCTATACTTATATTTCCACTTAATATCTTCAGATCAACAATTTGAACATCTTTCTCACTCTCAATATAGATTCAAGTTTGGGTGTCATTTAATGTATGGCCTTAGCTTTATATATAAATTTTCTAATATTACAACATCATTCATGCAATATATTACCATTTTTCATAAAGCTCACATATCTCATTCTACTGCCTTTTTCCACAACTCAAATCAACCTGTATCAATTTTTCATCAGACTCATAGGAATCTACATAGATAGTCTAGTTTGTTTGATGTCATCCTAAATCATCTCTTGGCGACCTTTAATGTGTCTATTGTTTGATACGGAGATGGAACTCATAGTCAATGCTTTATAAATCTTGCATTCATTTTCTTTATGTCGAAAGCATCTCAGTTATGAGCAATTACTATGTCTGCTTCATCCATTAATTTCCATAGATCTTTACTTATTCTTCTGTCATCCTTTTTTGTAAGCTCTTTTTTGTTAAGTACTCACTTTTCTATTGTGTTTCAGAATAACCATTTAGCAGACCAACACAACATAAACCAATCTTCTTTTATCTGGTCTGTTCACATTGTTTGATTCCACAATCACCATGTATAGACCTCCATAGGTGCTGTCTCAATATCTACTATTAATATTTTTGGAGGTAAATATTCTTCGATAATTCACGCCTCTCACTTTCTTAATATCTCTTTAGCTAGATATTCAGATACTTTAAGTTCTTTCATGATAGTTTCGTATCATGAATTAGACTTAAGTAATTTATTTATTTTTTTGACTTCTTTTGGTCAATACTTCTTAGCCATATTTTATTTTTTTATTTTGAATGATTTTCTCCTTTTAAATTCTTCCAATTTTCAATCGTTAAAAGAAGATGTTGGAGCTAACCATCACACAACTCTTGAGTAAATCAATGTTGGGTATTTTTTAATCTTTTCAGCTAAACTTAGCTCTTGTTTTTCTTTGTTCATATATTATATGATTTAATAAAATGTTTTAATGCTATTTGTTTCTTTCTAATTAGATTTGTCTTAGCTTGACGTACGTATATATCTCATGGATATACCACATACGAAGTTCGTATATTTCCATCAACTAGCTCCATAAAACTTGTATAAGATTCTATATTTGCTGTTGTATACGTGGATGATCCTGTACGATCCTTTATAATCATTCTCGCAATTATAACAATAATAGTAACGATCACTGCTTTTAGTATTACTTCTATTAACATATTTTTATTTGTCTTCTGCCTCACATTTTGGACAGTATTGTTGTTCTCATTGAAGATATCAATGTTTCGGACATATACTAAATGTTGGTGTAATGCTTAAATATGGTAATTTATATTTTGAGAATATTGTCTTTATTAATTTTTTTATGTTTTCTATGTCATCGACCCTTTCTCATAGAAAAGCATGAACAACTGTTCATCAGCTATATAAGCTCTGTATGTCATTCTGTTTGTCAAGCAATGTAAACAGGTCGTCAGTATAATCAACTGGAACGTGAGTACTATTTGTGTAGAATGGTTTAGCTCATTGTCTGTATGCAGGTTCATTAGCACATATTATTTTTGGATACTGATCCTTATCAGATAATGCGAATCTATATCATGCTCATTCTGCTGGAGAAGCCTCTAAGTTATACAGGTTTCAAGTTTCCTCTTGATACATCCTTAGTCTATCGTTCATTAAATTCATTATTTTTATTGTAAATTCAATTCATTCCTCAGAAGCTATATCTTTTCAGAAAAAGTTTACTAACGATTCATTCATACCGTTTATTCAGATTGTGCTAAAATGATTAGACCAGTATTTTCCGAATCTTCTTTTAGTTCAATCCAAATAATGTTTTGAATATGGATATAGTCATCATTCCATATACTTTTCCAACAAGTCCCTCTTTATTTCAAGACTATCCTTCGCTAAGTCCATTAGCCTATATAACTTGTTGATATAATCTTCTTCGTTCTTTGCTATATAACCAAGCCTGGCCATGTTTATTGTTACTACTCATATCGAACCAGTTAAAGCATCAGCTCAAAATAATCAACCACCTCTTTTTTTAATTTCTGTCAAGTCTAATGATAGTCTGCAATTATGTGTTAGTAGTCATCAGAATAACATGAATTTAGGATTGTCTCATTGAACCTCAACACAATATGCCTTACTAACGAACTCTCACTCACTTATAGATGCTATTTTTGAATATACAATCTCATTTCATGTATAATATGGAAGTTCATCTCATTCTTTTAAGTCAGTTGCTACTACAATCTTTTCTCAGTTAGATTCTTTTACATAGTTTAGATGATTCTTTGTCATAGAATAAACAAATCAATTTTCGCACTTAACATCTAATAATCTATCATTATAGTCAACTACAACAGACTTTGCATCTTTCCACTCAACTCAATTCCAAATCTTAAATGGACTTATTCTTCTGCTTAGTTTTTCTAGCGTTATTTGGATTTCGTCTCATCTTACATTTACAACTGTTTTTGTGTTTCAACTAAAACAGCACATACTCCTTGTTTCGTCTTTACTTCTTCATGTAGAAACAAAATTGGCAAAATACGGTATTCAATATTTTGCTGTTGCCTTAAATATTGGCTCCAAACACTCCTTATCCCATGGAAAGTCTTTATCTACATTATATGTCGGTATCGGGAATGAGAATGGTTTTCATGTTGAATCTCATTCTAGCATTACTTGTCCAAACGCCTTGTTAATCATATCCATTTCCTTTTGAAAGTCTCAATATTTTTCGTTCTTTATCTCTCAGCCAATTATTATATTCTGTTCTGCTATCTCGCTAGATGGCGTAACATCAAGAGTTATGTTTGAAAAAACTGTCTGGAATCCAACTCTGGTTGGAACGTTCATATTAAATACAAATTCTTGTATTGCCTGTTTAACTCATTTATAATCTAGTCAATCGTATCTTACGAACGGAGCTAAGAATGTATCGAATGAAGCTACTGCTTGAGCTCAGTTTGCCTCTCATTGTAGAGTGTATAAGAAGTTCACTATTTGTCATAATGCGCTTCTTAAATGTTTCGGTGGTGAGCTCTGTGGTTTCTCAGATACTCATCAGAATCATCTAATCAATAAATCTTTCAAGTCCCATCAGCAACAATAATTACCCAGCATGGCTAGATCGTGTAGATGTAAATCTCAATTTCTATGCGCTTCACTTATACTTTCTGGATACAGACTCAACCAGTATTTTGCAGAAACTTTAGACGCTATAAAATTATTCAGTCATTGAACTGCATAACTCATGTTAGCGTTTTCTTTTACTCTCCAATTACTTTGATTTAAATATTCTTCAACAACTTTCTTGCTATCTACTAAGTTTTTATCTTTTTTTTCATCTTTAACAATTGCGGGATTGTTAATGGTTCTTTTCTTAAAGAATCTCATAAGTTATTTTTTAATCTTAACTTTAATTTGCTTCGCCCGTGCCAGTCCACCTTTTACTGCTTTTTCTGGGTGTTTTTTATTATGGTTTCCAATACCATTCACCTTTTCGAAATTGCTTTTTGAGTTATTGCTTTTGTCGTGATCTTTATGGTGGACAATTTCTCACTTCTTAGCATTTGTTATTCTTCTTCTGTAATCACTACTGACACCTCATTTGAAACGTCAGTTATCAGCTCACATTCTTTGTTTTGATTTCATTTTTGCCATATTTCATTTATTCTTTTGATTGATATGTTACAATAATCTCTGTCCATATCACATCAAATGAAATTTCTATTTAATCTAGTTGCTGCTACGCACGTACTTCAGCTTCATACATATGGGTCAAGTATAATATCTCATTCGTTGCTATGAACTGTTATAAGTTTTTCTAGCAACGGAGTTGGCTTAATACTTGGATGCGCTCATTTTTCTTTATCATCATCTATGTAATACTTTTCTCAATATTGGTATGCCTTTTTCTCTCTTATAACATTTCTTCCTGCTGGCTTATTAAATGTGTATCTAGGAGTTGAATACCATACAATATATTCTACACATGGATGATATGTTTTTGTTAATGATGGAACACATGTTATATGTTCCCAGTGTATTACTTGCTGAACTTTCTTACCATATTCTAAGTATTTTCATAGTAAATGGTAAGAACAAAATACTAATATAGATCCTCAATCTTTGATCAATCTGAATGACTCGTCTAGAAATGGGTATGGATCAAATTTCTTGTCCCATTTTTCATTTATTAATTTGTAGTCTCAGATTGATAGATTTGAATTGCTTGCATTATACGGAGGGTCACTCAGTACAAGATCAATACTCTTGTCAGGCAAGCTCTTCATAAGGGTTATCGCGTCTCAACAAACTATTTTGTTTGTAATATCTGTCATATTTTTTTAAGAACTCTAAATCTTCTTTGTTTGGCTTATAGCCAATTAATTCTAAATGTTTTCTTGTTTTAACTAAATACTTACTTCTAACATCAAATGAATGTATTGCTTCCAATCACTTTCTTCATTCTGGCTGATGATCATACATATTATTTAATGGTGCAGCATTATATGGGCTTTTTGACACTCTTCACAATATATGATGAAGACAGTCTGCGTTGTTTCTTCATGTTTCCCATGAAATACTATATCATCAAAAATCAAATAAGTCTCTTGTCTTTTTTGAAAATTCATTTAACATTATACCCATTTGAATATTATCTTTTCTCAAGCACCAATTTTTGCCATCTTTTTTCATCATTTATTCATCTTTTCTCTTACATATCTTATTGCTGCTATCCTAAAAGAATTTTTAAGTTTATAGAAATCTTTACGTACTTTTCATCACATTACTTGTATAGTCCTGCTAAGTGGTTTTGTCATATTATTTACAGAACTTACACTTGAGCAGTTTATTTCAACTTCATCAGCTCAGAGCTCTAATGCCTTTTCCATTCACAATATAGCTCATATAATATTATAATCCATTCATCTCTTTCTTTCTACCTCTTTTGATATTCAAAAAAGATATTCAGAATATGGTGTTGTTCAGTATACTCATAGTCAAAACGTTTTTTTATTTTCATCCTTTGGTTTGTAGACAAAAACAAATACTATTATTTTCATAACTACATTACTGTTATCATTTTTCACTCTTCATCAGAATAAGATATAGAACACTTGTATCATTTTTCTGTTAACTCTGAAGCTTTATCTATAGCTGATTCAAGTCAGAATCTCACACAAAAATCATGATTTCATCATTTTTCATAGTGAACTATTATATTTATCTCTTTTGGTCATGGTCTTAATTTCTTTTTAGCCATATTTTTGTTCTCATTGCAATAGCTTTACTCTCTGTGCGACTGCTACAAGTATGTCGTCAACAGCATTCAATTTTATCTTATATTTAAGATACAGATTCTCATATTCAAGTTGAGTTGCTGTTAATTCTGATGTTTGTTCTACTAATATATTTTCAATTTGTTCTTTGTTTGACACTTTTCAATTCTTCTCTATTACTGACTTTATGGCGCTCTGCCATTCTTTTGCCTTGTATTCTTTTATTTTTAATTTAAAAACTTCAGACAATCTATTAAGCTCAGATACAAAATCAGAGAGAAAAAACTTATATCAGGCAAGCTTATACTGCCTCTCAGACAGTTCTCATGCATTGTATGTTGTGAAGTTAGATCATAGATCATACACTATGTCTCATATTTTTTTAAACGTAGAAACTTCTGCTTTATAGTTCTTCAATATTTCATCTCTTTGTTCCTTCATACTCTTGTTGACAATTATTAGTTCAATTCTTTCAAGGTCAAAATGGACAATACCAGCAATGGCTTCATGGATTTGCATTGAATTCAGCCTTTTTAAGCTCTCACACAAACCATTTTAGTTTTTCTTTAGCCTTTTCTATGTCGTCCAATGTTATTTTACATTTTATTATTTGAGGTTTGTATCATTTTTTTGTGTACTTTTTCTTGTTTATAACATAGAACAATACATCTTTTATTATATTTGATGATACAAACTCTCAATATGGATATAGAAGTGTTTGTATTCAGTTTTTTACATCCTCTTCTTTATAATCAGTTGATGTAGTTTTCCAATCTATAACCTTGTCGTCGTCTACTCTGTCTATTTTTCATGTAAAAACAAATCAGTCATCTAGGTCTATGTTAAATATTTTTTCATTACACAACCTTATTCAATCTACTGGATTATTTTTATATACTTCAAACATTTTATATTCATCGCTTCAGTCATCTATGACTTCTTTTCAGTTGTCAAAGTCCTCTATAAATTTATGAACCTTTATTCATGTATCTAGCGCACTGCTATAAGGTTGTAATAATTCTATTACGTACTTAAAGTAATACTGCATTGGACATGTTATATAGGTTGACATACTTGTAGCCGATATTGTTTTTTTCATTATTTTCTTTTTTTGCTTTTTTTCTTAAGTTCTATTCTAGCGCTAGTAGCTGGTATGTTTTCTACTTCAACTCACATTTCATTAAGAATTAAAGACACAACTCTTTCTAATTTTGACAATCTTTCTGATGACATCTCGTACAATGCTTGAAACGAATCAAGTCATTCAGCTAAAATCATTGTAGCCCTTCTTAATGCGTTGATATCTTCTGGACTAACTTCTTGTTCACATTTTTGAATATATTTCATACTATTTTAATTTTAATTTTTTATCATTAAATATTCAGAATACTCTTGCTTGAGCTTCTTTTGATACATTTTTAACTTCATCTAACAGTTTAATTAATTCTTCTGACGTATTAGCGTTCTGTATCTTCTCTTCTAATTCCTTATACGGAAATAGTGCTTCAAGTTCTTCTTGAATATCTTGTTCAATTTTTGGTGATAGCGAATAAAACCAGTTTGCTAAATCTTCAACCCTTGCCTTTAGTTCGCTTTCAGTTATTTGTTCGACCTTTAAATTTCATGATACTAGCAATGAAGCGTTATTTAGCGCATTCATCCATCGTATTGATTGTTCTTTATTCATACTTTTTAAAATGGAGAATCTCCGTCATCTATAACCTCATCTCATCAGAAAGCATCTGTTATCTGTTCAATTATAGGATCTGGAAGAGTTCAATTTAATACATATTTAACCCATCTATCTATGTTATCTGCTAGGCTTTTGTCTAGTTCAAGTCATAGTTTGTATGCTTCTAACGCGAATCAATGCCTAACCTTTCATTCTGCGTTGTCGTCATTTTTTGACTGTTTTTGCATTCAGTTTGGTGCAAATGTTTGCATTTGTTGTGCAGGCGGTGAACTTACTGATGCGTTGCCAGCTGGTTCAATAATTATTATTGTTCTGGCAATATATGGTCTGTTCATATATGTTTTATTTTCTTCCTTAAACGATACTGCAAACTTTTGTCACATACCGAATCAAGGAACAGACTTTAATGCAGACCATGATTTTGTTTCAGTCATGTCTTGCTTTACCTTCCATATTGTATATGCAAGGTTGTTTGAATCTTTTATCTTCAATGCTTTGTCGTCATTAGACGTTATTGAAGCGATTTCAATTACTGCTTTTTTGATTTGTTCCATAAAAACATTTTAATTAATTATTATATTTATATTATATATCATTCTTTTGTATTTGTCAAATTTGACAAAATGACAATAATATTATCTAAATTTCTTATAAAAATACATTTTAAGTTCAAAGACTTTTTCAATGTTTATTCATTTTTCAATTAAATCCTCAATATCTATTATGCTATTTCTTATTCATTTTACCTTATCTGAATAACACGAGTTGCATAAACAAAACATATGTCATTTAATAGTCATAGATCTTGGCTCGTCCAAGTTAAAAAATCTTCTTCAGCATCTATTACAAAAATGTCAATTATATTCTAATTGCTTATTATAATCAACTGTGTCTGATTTTGCTTTGTTAGCGTTCTTAAACCTCACATATTCTGGCCTTATTAGCGGCGATAATGGAGTTAAGGATCTGAAATACTTTTGTATCTGTGTTTTTGTCATATTATTTTTTCTTATAAAATTCATCATGTACAAATCTTCAGTTTATTAAAGTAAACCATCACTGAACAGATTGTCATGTTTTTCTATTTTTTTCTAATTTAATTTTTGAATGATTTGTGTAGTAGTTGGTAGAATCTGGATCATTATTTTTTTCACGTATTATAATAAAAACCTCATCTGCCTCTTGTCATATTCAAGATGAATCTTTTAAATCATTTACTGAAGGTTCATCTATTGTTTTTCTCATGTGCACTGGTAATATAATTATGATTCTCTCTCTTACAGCTATTTGCTTCAACTCTCTTACCATTTGCGTAATATAAGTTGCATAGTTTCATCAGCTCATATCACTCATCTTTACCTTTGGCATTAAAAATCACAGGTGATCTACAACAACAACTTTTATTCAATATTTTTCTTTAGATTCCAATATTTTCTTCTCCACCCAGCTTATATTTCACGTTATTATTTTTTGTGGGCAATATATTGGCATGTCTTCACTTGCTCACATCTTTTTAAACTTCTCAAGAAGGTATCATATCAATACTTCGTATGAGAAATATAATACTGGTATTCATTGTTCTGCAAAGTTATATGTTAGTGTTAGTGTAGTTTCAGTTTTTCAATGTCATGTTGATCAAGATATAACTACCAAGTCTCATTCAGCCATTCATCAATCTAGTGCAGAATCAAATATGCCAAATCATGTACTATACTTTTCTAATTTAGCAGATTCGTCATTTTCAGCTGCAGAAAAGAATGGCATCACGTCACTATCTTCTGGTACTTCCTCCTGTTTTTTATACCACCTATCGTTGTCTGCAGACTTTTCTATTGATGTTATAGAGTCGAATATTGCTTTTACTTCGTGATCTGGTAGTGGTGGATCATTTTTTTGATTTGCCTCCATTAATAATGGAAGGGCTATTTTTTCCCACTCAGTAGGATGTATTTTTGCTACGAGATGTCATGCGTACCTTGCAATTGCATCATTTCTTCATCATTCATTTACTCATTCATATTCAGAATCAAACGTTTGTGAGTATTTCTTTTCCTCTTTCTCATCTTCAAAAAGCCAGTAAGGAAACATCTGTAAGGCAACCTTTTTAATCCATTTATATTCTCATTTTTCAGAAACACTCGGCGGCATTATTACATATCAACCATTTCACCTTATGTCTGTCAACTCCTTTATTCTAGTTTTATTTTTAAATGGTTTACTAAATTTATAGAAAAAATGATATCATCCTCATCATGTTTTAGAAGTAGCTGTCTCTGGTATCCATGATATATCTCATCATTTCTCAACATCTATCACCACTATTCATGAAATTTTTCAAGTTACAGCTCATATTTGAGCATCAGGAAACTCATCAAACCATTTATCTATCTCTTCTTCTGTCGGAAATCTTTCTTGATACTCTTTCCAGTTAATCAATGGAATTTTATTTTTTCAAACTGGAATAACAGAAAATCATTTTTGTAAATAATATTTAGCTTCTTTCCTTAGATCCATATTTTTCTTCTAATTCTATCATCATTTCTAAAATGTGAATTGACTTTTTTAAATCTTCTACTCAATTCTTATCTTTCCATCTAGTAACGTATTTTATAACAGCTCACTCTCAAAATCACAATTTATTTGCCACTATATACTCGAATGGTTGTATCTTTAATTTTTTATAATGGTCTCATCCTATTTGCGTCTTTAGTGGGCTAACATCTTTTTCTTTTTTCATATTTTGTTTCATAAAATCATGCTTCGCTTTTTCAAAGCGATATTTAAATTCATAATAAGTCATATCTTTATTCTCTGTCTATATCGTCCAAATGATCTTGAAAAGTTCATTCATCGTGATTATATTTATATAAAGCTCTCTTAGCGTCTTTGATTGCGTCATTATAACCTTCTCTATATTCTTTTGTAAAGCTTTCTAGATCAGATAGTTCTAAATATTCTATTATGTATTTTCATTCCATATTAAATATCCTTAATTATTAAATCTCTTATAATAGTTTAATTATTTCACAGCCGACTCTTTCTTTTATAATTTCACAATATTCTTTTGAAATTTCTATGCCGATATAGTTTCTATTATTTTTCTTTGCCATCTTTAATGTCGTTCCACTACCTGCCATTGGGTCTAATACCGTATCACCTTCGTTGCTCCAAGATAGAATGTGGTCTTCTGCTAATTTTTCTGGGAATATTGCTGGGTGTTCTTTATTTTTACTTCCTACACCAATTTCCCAAGTATTTGATAGTCTTTTTGTTTCTTTTGTAATAGTTATCACATCTCTTGGTCGGTCTGCGGATTGTTCAGAAAATGCTGACTTTGTATTCCGATTTATACTTTTACCTGCTGTTTTTGTTTTTGTTGTTAAGCAATTAAATGTCTTAATCTTTCCCTTTGATAAAATAAACATATATTCAAAATCGTTTGTGTATCTTGGTATTGTAGGAAACTGTGGAACTGGATTTGTTTTTCTCCATATCATCGTATCGTGAAGATTAAATCCTATCTCTTTAAAATATAATGCTTGTTTAAAACTTGTTCCTGTTTCACTTCCTTTAATTGTGGCATCTCCGACCACCCAAACAACTACTCCACCATCTTTGGTAATTCTATAAAGCTCTTTAGCTATTTCTTCAAAATTAAAAGTATAACCATTATAAGTTCTTAAATTATCATAAGGAGGAGAAGTGACTGTTAAGTTAATACTCTTATCTTCTATTCCTTTCATTACCTCTAAACAATCTCCTAAATAACATACATTAGTTTTCATATTTATTTATTATTTAATTCCTAAAAAATCTTCTACTGTATTACCTTCACACCACCAATCACTATCCATATAACCTCTTTTTTCTAAATACTTACTATACTCTGTTAATACTTTTTCAAGGCTTTCTATTTTAGTTATTTCTTTTTGTGTCATATCCTTAATTATAAATGTCAGAGTGCTAGGAATCGAACCTAGGATTGAGGGATCCAAGCCCCCAGTGATTCCATTTCACTACACTCTGTGGGAGGTACTAAGAGAATCAAACTCTCCCTTCTGGAACCACAACCCAGCGTGCTAATCGCTACACTAAGTACCCCAGCTCTAGGGGTTGGATTCGAACCAACAATCTCTTGATTCAAAGTCAAGTATCCTTCCAGTTAGACTACCCTAGAAAATGAGAGCTTAATTTTCGCTCTCTATGTCAAGTATTCATTTATCAAGCATTTCTGTTTCTAATTCATAAAATCTAAACGACTTAAGTTTAAATGCTTTAAATGAAAATAAATCTTCTTTTCTAATAACTATTCACTCTTCTGGTACTTTGTTTTTGCACATGAAGCAATCCTTTTCTGTGAAATCCTTTTTAAGTTGTTCATAGAATTCTCTTCTCCAGCTATCATCTCCAGACATTTCCATGTTTGAAATATAATCAGATATTTTTCCATAGTATAATACTGGGACATAATTTAGTCCAAACCTATAACAAAAGTCCATTATCTGCTCTGTAGATAGTTCGTAAGAAATACCGTCATTATTTGTAAATGTAATTCTATATACGAATATCTTTTGCTTATTGAATGCATCACATCCATAATCATAATTAGATTGTATGTATGCCATTAAGTCTGTATAACCTACGCACTCTCCATATAGTGTAAAGCCTTTTGGTATTTTGTCTGCAAGTTCATTTTTAATTTTACTCCATAAATCACCATCATAGAAGTCATTACATTTTTTATCTGCATAGCTATTCTTCACAACTTTTCTGCTACCATATACATGGTCATATTCTACATCGTTTATTTTTATACCAATTTTTCTTAATAACTTTTCAATTATATTCAATCGTCTTTTAACAGGAACGTTTGCACACCACCAAGATGTTCCGTGAAGTTTATATGTGATAGATATATAGTCCTCGTAATTTAATTGGTGCAAATTCTTGTCTAGCCTTTCTGTATCTACATGTAGTTTTACTTGACCATCTATTAGTCTAGTTTCTTTTGGCTTCTTTCCAACTTTTACACCAAGACCTTCCTTAACAGGAATCTGGTATTTCTTACAACATAATACATCGTTGATCGTATCAAACTCTTCATTTTCTTCTGCATCTAGTTTGCCAAAGAAATCTTCAACTGTTTTTAGTGGCATCAATATTCCATTACTACCAACCCCCCTGAGTTTTACAGCTCTTACTCTACCATTTTTGTCAAAATAACCTTTCTTTGTAGAATCTTTGTTTAATAGTTCGCTAGAAAACTGATTAGAGTCTTTTAAGAATTCAACATTGATTTGCGACTCAAGTGGGAAGTAAACCATCATGTCGCCAGTTTTTATATCATCTCCAATTATAACGTCAGCAAAATTAATTACAGTTAGCTTTAGTCTGTCAGCGTTTGGATGATCTTTTATTTCTTTGATCTTAACTAGCTTGGCTAGATAGTTTGGATTGTGTTCTTTTGATTTCGATATCATATTAAAAATCTATTCTAGGGTCTTGACGATTAACATCGAAGACCATAAGTTTTTGTTCTTTCCACATTCTTATTACTCTTGGCCTATCATCAAACACAGCTAAAACATTATATTTATCTTTTATGTGCTTTTCATACATTTCTTTCTTTACTATTTCGTCGCTTCTCTTATCACCTGTATTTCTCATAACTAATTTAAAGTTATTTATATCGTGTTTATTTAACCACTCTTTTGTTTCTTCAATGCAACTATCGTCCCTACCAGAAAAAATGAACAACTCAGTATCACAGACAAATCTCATTGATCTTATAACGTGTATAAGATGCTTGTTTGGTAGATCATCAATTACTTTTGTATAGTCATACGGACTTCTATGTGGACTATATGCAAGTGTTCAGTCAACATCACATATTATACAAGATTGTATTTTGAAGTTAATGTCTAATGGTCTTTCTTCTTCCCTATACAAACCAATATATTTTTTATACATGTCCATTATAATCTTCTTTCCAACAGGATTATCTCTTCTCGCATCTCTCTCTAGACACTCATATAGTGGCGTGTCTATAAATTTTATTTCTACGTCAATATCTTTTGAGATAAATACTGATGCATTTTTTGCTATTGCTTTTAACTGATCTATATTGCTTGTAGCAAAATTAGTATCATCAACAACAACGTTATTGCCGTTTACTAGATAATACTCTACTATCTTATCTCTTATTTTTTTTATATGGTTTTCATTTTCCTCGCTCCATTCAGAGTTGTCAATCATTGATCTAAGATCGTCTTTATTTACTCTCTTATATCAGTGTTTATCAACTAACTCTTTCGCATACGTTGTCTTGCCAGAGGCTGGCAATCATTGTAATATCAATAATTTTATCATAATACTTTTTCTATTATTTTATTTCTCTCGTCTTCACTATTGTGAAATTGTATAGATTCTCCACAAATTATTGCTGGAATAAAAAATGGTTGATTTATAAAGAAATTTGCGCTACCAAATATATACGGCATGTCTTTCCATGAAGATGTTTTTTTGAATGATAAGAATGCTTTGACTAGTTCATATTTATATTTTTTTGAAATTTTTTCGCAAATCTTTTCTATGCATTCATCACATAAATTGTTTTCAGAGTATACATCTTCAAAATCTTCATCGCACATTATACATTGTTTTTTTATTGTGTCCATATCTATTTAGTTAATAATTTTGTTTTCTTACAATATTTTCTATTTTATCCCAATTATCTCTAATACCACAACTTTTATCTGAGAACAGTCTATAAACATTACCATTATCATCTAAGGCATACAATGTTTCGCTTATTCCAATTATTTGAATTATTTTTCCTTCCATATATCTATTTAATTAAATTATAGAGCTGGGACTAAATGGCTACACTCTGGACAATTATAATCATCTATTAAACAAGCTTCACAAATATATTGATTACAACATTTAGTTTTTATTACTTTAAAACTAAATCCAGCTTTTTTATGAGATTGTTCTGTTTCTCCACACAATATACATTTTTTCTTCATATTATTTAATTAAATTATAAATTATTTTTACTCCAACTTATATCAATTTTACCGCATTTTTTACACTCGCACACATACACTTTACAATTTTCGTGTTTTTCTATCTCTACAAAATCGTGTCCACTTATGGATACTGAACTTGTTATTGTTCTCCAAAATTCTTTTAACCAACAAATTATAATCATATTATTCTTTATAATAATCTTTAATAATTTGTTTAATCTCGTATAAATCTCCAATACCACCATATAAGCCACTATCTATTTCAATCTTCTTAATCAACTCTTCCTCATCTTTCTTTCTTAGTTCTTTTATGAGCTCATAAATTAATCTTCTTGTTTCGCTTTTACTTCTAAATTCAACTGAACATAAATCTCTTATTAACTTATCTTTTAATTCTTTTTCCCAGCTCATATTATTTATAAATTAATTTTTTTAACAAGTTTTAATCTACCACATCTTGCTTTGCCATCTGTATAATAAGGAACACATAGATTAACCATATCTTCAAATTCTAATAAACATTCCCAAACTTCTTTTGCTCTTGAGTAATTACTTTTAACAAATGCTAATGTTCCAAAATTTACTCCACATCCACAATCAAAAGTTGGATTAAGGTTGACATTTTCTTCAAGATACTCTCCTTTTTTAATTTTCCATTTAGGATTGGGCGAATAAGAAGTATTACCAATAGCTTTATAAACTATATAACCTTTTGCTGTTTTTTTAAAACTCTTATTAAACCATTCTTTCATATTTGGTAATCCTTTTGCCTCTGATAAATTACAGCTTAGGTTGGCATAGCTTAGGTCGGCAGAGAGTAGGTCGGCAGAGCGTAGGTTGGCATAGCTTAGGTTGGCAGAGCTTATGTCGGCATAGCGTAGGTCGGCAGAGCGTAGGTCGGCAGAGCTTAGGTTGGCATAGCTTAGGTCGGCAGAGAGTAGGTTGGCAGAGAATAGGTCGGCAGAGCTTATGTCGGCATAGCGTAGGTCGGCAGAGCGTAGGTCGGCAGAGCGTAGGTTGGCAGAGAATAGGTCGGCAGAGCTTATGTCGGCATAGCGTAGGTCGGCAGAGCGTAGGTCGGCAGAGCGTAGGTTGGCATAGCTTAGGTCGGCATTTAATATTCTCTCTAACTCTTCTAAAAAAATACTTTCATCTAAACCACCAATAGCAGTTCCAATTCCTGTTAATATTAAATTATTATCTCTATAAGCAAATACTCCAGCTAAAGCTCTTCTAATAATTTCTTTTGATGATTTTATGTTTTTATCTACTGTTATTAAAAAGAAAAGATTATTTGTCATATTAAATTCTTTTGCCATCTTAACTTCTTCTGGAAAATTTTTAGATATTAAAGAATCTAAACCACCAGCCATATTAAAATCTGGATTTGAAGCAGAGCAAATAAGTCCACCATTTTCAGCTTGATATTTAAAAATATCTTGGCTTACTGCCTTGAGTTCTAATCCAGCTTCATTTTTTTTATACTTTTTAAAAAGTGTATCAACTTTTTTTACAAGATTTTTATTCTTATCGCAAAATGTTAGTTTCATATTGTTTATAAATTATATTAGTTCCTACTCCCACAATCACGAGGATTATGGGTTGTTTTCCAATACCCACTCTTGCGAGTGAGGTAGTAGGAACTAGATTATATATTTTAATTTATTATTAGTTTGAAAAGTCCCTTAGGGGGACTAATCCTTATTCATTTTCTTCAAGTTCTTTTAACGGAACTTTTTTAGGTTCATCTCCAAAAATCCATACGTGGCTTTCTGGATAATTTTCTTTGGCGTTTTTAAACGCTTTGAGGTCAAAAGCAGGTAGTTGATACAACTTACCTTCGTGAATTACTAGAATTGACATAATTTACTCCTTTCTTTTTTGGTTGTCTTTAAATCTTTTAAATCGTATAAGAAGTTCAATGACTTCTTCAAGAGTTCTATTGCCAAATACTTTATGCCAAAATTGGTGTCTTTTAATGTGGAAGATAGCAATATTGTATTCCTTACTAGAACCACCACGACTTTTAGGCGTTAAATGATGTCTATTCATTTGTTGCCTTTTGTCAATTTTTTTCTGTCGGTTTTGCTTTCTCATTGTCATTTCCTCCTATAAACTGAGTTAGTATAACAGATTTTTAAATCACCAATAGAAACTGTTAAAGTTTCAAAGTCATCGTAGATTTCTACTTTATAGTTAGGAATTTCATCTCTATAAGCTACAAATAGCCTATAATCTAAATCGGTTTTCATCCGATAAAGATAGCCATTATAAATAACTGGGTAGTCTTTCATAGCTTTAATTATTATCTGTTAAAGCTAAATCTACTAGGCAGTCAATACAGAGTTGTTTTAACTCGTTAGTCGGTGTGTCTTTCTCACAGTCCCTTATAGGTTTAAATCTACAATTATGGCAAATCTTTACAATTTCTTTGCCATTTTTAATCTCAACGCAACCGTGTATGCATAAACACTTTTGGCAGAAAATAAATGCTTTCATATCAACCTCCCTTTTTTTTTAAATGAACAATATAATACCCACTTATTGTGACTTAAGTGGGCACTAATCACTCACTATAAAACTATCTTATTATATCTGTCTGAGTTTGCAACATCTAGCATCATTTCATATGGAGTTTTATTTTCTACTGCCAAAGAAAATGTAGATGCAGATAAACCAGATACCATAGTTACGCCTTTTTCATTGTCTTGTGATGGTAAATTTTCACCGTTTCCGTTAACGTTCCAAAATACTATGTTTGGTTTTTTATATCCACTCTCCTTGTATCTTCTTTTTATAATCTCATAATTTGTTCTTCCACAAACAGCGTTATCAAATTCCATATCAGAAATTATATAAATAGTTTCTGGCATTTCTTCTTCTGGTATGTTATTTTTTATTGCAGTTCCTAATATAAGACTGAACACTGATTGTATGTTTGTATTCGCCACATCACCAAGTTTTATACTATTCATCTTTTGTCTTAGTGTCATCCCTTTTATCTTGTGTATTTTTGGATCTTCACTGAAACTTATAAAACAATTCTTAAATATTCCTTTGTTTCTCTCTGCAAAATACAATGCTAGTGATACTGACACTGACATCGGTCTTCCTTCCATACTACCAGATGTATCTGCTACAACAAGTGCATTCGTTCCTCTTGTATAGTCTGGTAGATTTTTCCATAACGCTTCAACTGAATTATCTCCATCGAATGCTTTGTCATATAGTTGATATGGGTATAATGTGCTAGCATTTATTTTCTTTTCTCCGTTGTTAACATCATCTATATATTTCTCATATCTGTTTTTATCGTGTTTTGTAAATGCATTTTTATAAAGAAGTGATGCTTGACTTGGAACATTTTCATATTTTATATCACTCCATTTTCTAGCAGACATAAGTTCCTCAACTGTCTGTATCTTCTTTCTCAAAAATCTAACAACTCTTCTGTATGCTATATTTGTCAATCCTAGTTTACCTGCTATAAACTTTGCCTTTTCTCTTGTATTTTTTGAAGATGCATTTATTGTTTTTAGCCATTTACCAAGCAAGGATGGTGTTTCACTATTTACATCACTATCTATTTGCTTTTTAATAAACTCAAATACTTTTTCATTATCAAAGAATAGATCGTCCCATCTACCATATTCTGGTACATACTTTACTATCTTTTCGAACACTTCTTTCTCTTGTTCGCCTAAATATTGTAGGCAATTCCTAAACAAATCCCTTTCTCCTTGACCACCTCTGACATCTCTTAAGTAGAATAACAGCCTAGTTGCTATTAGATTGTCTTCTGAGAACGCTCTTTTGAACAATTCCAAAGCCTCATCTTTTTTTCCTCTCATAGCACCAGCTTGTGCGAAAAAATCAACTAAAGCTGATTTAGTTCTTGCTAGTGTCTTTGCACCATTTGCCGTTTCCGTAAATGATGTCTCTTCATACATCGCATCAATCAAACCATTTGAAAATCTTTCATTTGATGCTTTAATTTTGTTGATGTTTATCATACATCTTAGATAACAAGACTCATTTTTTTAATCGCCAAAAGATTTTTATTTGATTGCTGTTTGAGTCTTATATATTAATTTTTAAACGAAAGTCGGAAGAGTAGGAATCGAACCTACATACAAATATCCCATTGATTATTTGTTGCTGTTAGAGTTGGTATAGATATGTATCTATATATTACTCATTTTTTTTAATCTATTTTGCTCTACCACTGAGCTATCTTCCGAATATATAGGAGTGGCAGGATTCGAACCTGCGACCTCGGCATTAAAAGTGCTTTTGTTTTGTTGCTGTGAGAGTATCACAAATACTCATTTTTTACGCGCTCTAACCAACTGAGCTACACTCCTATGACAAGACGCATTTTTTTTACATAGCAAGTAATAAATATGCTGTTAGCGTCTTATGTGGGCTATTAACCCTATGGATTTTAAAAGTTCGTGGAGATTTTGGGAATCGAACCCAAGTCTAGCAAGCTCTCTTTCAAGATTTAATTGCTATCTAAACCATTAATCCCCATACACAACTATTAACAATTAACAAAAGATAGTTGTGTATATTTAATAAATAACCATTTGTGCCCACGTGGAAATAGGGCTTATTACAAATGATTGCACCCCGTGCTGGAATCGAACCAACGACTTCTCTTTTGGAGAGAGATATTATAGCCACTTAACCAACGGGGCAATATTATTTAACTCTTAATGATTACCATAAGTAACAAGGCGTCGATGCATATCCTTGATTTTCCCATTACGTAATGATTTTTATGACCAAGCTTATGGTAATCACTAAAAGTTAAATATTATTGTTGTTTATATTATATAAAATAAAAAATGATTTGTCAAGTTTGACAAGCTAGGCAAAATATTGCTACCTACAATCCCAGTTACCTTTTGGGAATATGGCATTCATATAACACTCTTCGCATAAGATTTCACCATTAAAATCTTTCGCTTCTTCTTCCTTTATATCAACTCAACAATGGCTACACTTTTTTTCTCTTGCTTTCATACTTTTCTTTGATAAAATTATTCAATAGATCTAATGGTTTTGTTCTTTTATACAAATAAAATCTTTCCTCGTTCCATCCAAAATCATTATTTTTAAAAATAAAACCATTATGCTCAACATATATTCTGTTATTATCACTACAAACGAACGTGTCAACAACTTTAAATATATAACTATCACTTCCAGTTAATTCACCAATAAAATTATTGTCATAAAAAAGATGTGGTTCTATTAATTTAACAAGGTCTCCTATAATAAATTTCTTAGGCATATCTTTTTATAATCACATCGTTCATATATATTTAAAAGATGCTGGCTATATGCATATACTTCTTTTGATGGATCGAAAAATTTGCTACTTTTTTCTTTATCACTTAACTTATCTTTGGCGATACTTCCATTAGTGAAACCTTGAATATAATATCCTCCATTATAAAAACCAACAATAGTGCCAATTTCTCCTTCTGAACAAATGTGATTTGATCTAACTTTATCTCCAATTTTATACATATTTTTATATTAGATTTTTATATTAGAGCGGGTAACGGGAATTGAACCCGTGTTTCGGGATTTGAAGTCCCCCGTAATTACCACTATACGATACCCGCTTTTTTATAATAAATCATTGTCAAATAAAAACTCCATATCAACACTACTTAATCCGTAACAGTTCTCACAGAAACAAAATGGAGTGTTGGATAGATTATCTATATCTATGTTATCAATAATTAATTTTTCACCACAATGTGGACATACTAAATGTTTACCAACTTTTTTAGCTTCTAAAAAATCTTCTCCGTCATATACAAAATCATTGTCTTTATAACTATCTTCAATATATTTTTCGTAACCAGAATCATTTTTATCATCTAACTTACTTTTAATAAAAATAGGTTCTTTTCTTACTTTTATCTTAGCCGATTTCATATTTTTTATTTTAACAATATCATATTATCTAATCCGAATACAATATCGTTATTTGATATATTTTTATTAGCAAACATTCTAACAAAATTTCCTATTAATCCACCAATCGTAACACAATTAAAACATATACTCCTTGCTGTGCAAATATCTGGAACTATTGTTTCTGGATCTACTGTCGTACCTAAATACTCGCTAGCTTTTCTTGTATAGATTTCTACCTGAGTTCCACCCATTCTTCCATCTATTATATATAAATTTCTGTCTTTATATAATTCTCCCAATCTTATTCTTTCTGCCATACTATCAAGTGCTAGTATAACCAATTCTGCGTCCTCAGTGGGCTCTACACCTATTAACTCTTCGTCTTTATTCTCGTGCCTTGATAATCTTATTCCACTCTGTTCTAAAACATTTTCTGATAATGCATCAACCTTTTTCATCTCTAGCTGTGATTCCTTAAAGAACTGAGATGCTACGTTATGGTCTTCAACTATATCGTCGTCATACACCGAAATGTTATTGCATCCCATTTTTGCTAACACAAGAGCTGTCCAAGATCCTATACCTCCACAACCTATTATATGTATTGGCAGACCAAGTAGCTCTGGATTAACTATATCTAATTGTCTTTTATATCTTTCCTTCATATTTTCCTTTATTTAAAAAATAATTATAAGTTGGTTTCTCTACGTGCTCTGATATGTCTTGTTCACATTTTTCAACTATGCTTTCATCTTCTTCTACTGATAACATATTATCGATTTCAAGTTCTAATTCTTTTATAATTTCCTGTATTGCATCAATCTTTTCTTTTTGTTTACTTATCTTTTTCTCTATATTTACTATTTTATTTTCAGTTTCATTGTCTAGTAATCTTTCGAATGGTATATTGTCCCTAGTTTCTATTCCCTTTATACCAAACAAATCATTTCTTACAGCGGCATCTATTCTTGCTCTAAATTCTGCTTTCTTATTACCAACTATTGATAATAAAAAATCAAGTCCACTTCTCTTTCCGTCTACACCAACCTTCATTATTTCTTTTATTGTTCCAGTATCTGTTGGAGACCAAAATACATTCATATCTGCATGACTATGCCACCAAAGTTTCCAGTCATTTGGATTTTCTCCACTTGCTAATAATTCATTTATAAACAATGGTTCAGTGTCTTGATCTAGATCTGACGTAGTTCCAGTAACCTTTTGTTTCCATAGTCTAACATCTTCAACTAGAACAGTATTCTCATCTACAATCTTGACCTTTCCCATACCAGAGATTTCATACTCACACAAATCTATGTATGCCTGCAACTTCAAATAAGCTTCATCAGTAATTAATACTTTCATATATTTTAATCCACTATTATTGATTGATTTCCATCATAGAAACCATCTTCATAGATTTTATTTATAATTTCTCTTAATATTTCATCACTTCCTATATTCTTTTTAATCATCTCTATTAACGATTTTGTATATACATCCTCCATATGATTAATTATTATTTTATAGAATTAATATAAGAGCTATCAAATGCCTTTTTTAAATTAGATGTATCAAAATTTTTACTGAACGCAACAAATTGCTCGTTATAAATATCTTCTCTAATGTATGGTTGTTCGTAATCTGGTTTTTCAAGATAAGAAATAATCATATTTACATATGCGTTCAAATTATATCTAACATTTCTTAATGCAGATTGCATAACACTACCAAGACATGGTGAGAAATTAGACACACAACAATGTTGAGTAGAAGAAGATTCTGGGTAATAAGATGTTATATTTGATATTGCTATATATCCATAAGAACCTTCCGTTGGATCTATTTTAATAACAAACTGATCTCTTGGTTCTATCATTCTAGTTCCACTCTTTTTATAGTATGCCAATTTATCTGTTAATAAATATAGACAATTATCATCTGCGGAAATTTTTATTATCTTTTTACTTTTGGATGGATCGAATGACATTTCTTTATCTCTCTCATTTGATAATGATTTTAATTTTTCAGATTCAATGTTTATTGAATCCATATAAGAGTGCAATGACCTTCTACAATCTTCTATTCTCCTCTTGTATGACTCTATATTTGATATTGAATTTGCTATATCTCTTGCTTTGTATTCATTGGACTTTATAGACATCTTCTTTAATAGTGCTTCAATCTTGTCTGGTCTTTTAAATAGTTTTAAATCCTTTGTATTAAAAACAAACTCTCTATCACAGGAAACAATTGTTGTCATCCATTTCTTTTTTACTGGGAATAATAATATAGTAGTAACTTCATCAGATTCGATTACAGTTCCTTTTAATTCTTTTAAATCATTTCTTAGCTCTTCAACTGATTCTTTTGCTTGTTTCTTTATATCATCTGTCACTTGTTCTCCATCAGATATTTTAAAATCAATTATTTCTTTTGTCATTTCTTTTACATTGATATTAACACTTACTATATCTGATGATTCAAATGGTTCTGTTTTTTTTATTATTTTTGCCATATAGTTAGTAATAATCACAGCCATTAGTTAATAATGGCTGTGATTATATACATTAAACTAGTTTAAACCAGCGTCTTTTTTGGTTGAGATAACAACTTGGTCTCCATCTTCTAGCTCTACATCTCTTGTGTTCTCGATTCTGTCTCCATTTACGTGAACAACTTCAGATGCACCAAGTCTGTAATCTAATTCATCAAGTAAATCTTGAACTGTTGAACCAGCTTCTAATGAAACTGTTTCAAGATTTTTACCCAAAATAACGAAACTGATTTCGTTTACAGCTTTTCTGCGTGCCATACATTTTTAGGTGTCTATATGAAACAATGTTATCATACAGACTACCATTTAATTAAATACATTTTTTAGCTTACCCCAACAAGTCCAAAGATTTCCATTGCCACTTGTTATCATTTTATCAGTCCAACGAGCCGAACATTCGGTATCAAATACGCACTCATTAGACACATCACTATGATAGTATGAGTTTATTTGAAATAAACCCCTATCAACTGATAAGTGATTAAGTCCACGATTAACATTTGTTGCGTCTGGATTTAATGACGACTCACAAAAGGCTAATTTAATTAGGACATCACTATTATCAAGATTCAGTTCGTATATTGTTTTAGCAACATCGATTTGTTCTTGACTTAATATTGTGCTACCGAAATCAAAAGAAAATTCTTTTGCGACTTCGGTGGGCACATCAACAAGACAACAATAAAAATCAGTTGTCTTTGTTGGGGTAAACGAACACAATATAATAAAAATAAACAAACATAATTTATTTATCATATATTTTAAATTATATTTCTTAATGACTTTTCACGATTAGATACTTTCTTTTCTTCTACAAAATCATCGAATAACTCATAATTTTCATTGTTATTACTAATCGCAAACCTACCTTCAAGTATTTTTATTACATCAGAATCGTCTATTTTATATCCTGTGTCTTCATCAAGCATATCTTGACAACAAGACATCCTATATTCTATTTCATTTAAATCATCAATACCTGACTGGTCTTCCTTTTCAAGCTCTGGGTATTTATACTCATGACCAGTAAAATTATTTTTAAGGCAGTTAATATTTCCAACGTATCCATATTCGTTTACGTATCCATATCCAGTATATTTAATCACGCCATATCTTATTTTTTCACAGCAAAATGGACAAACTATAACTCCTTTTATTTTGTTTATCTTCATATAATTAAACTTTTAAAACAATATTTTTTATCTTTTATCTTTTGTTTTATTTCCTCTTCTCCATCTGGTAATTCTTCTAACAATTCATCTATCGACAATGATTCACAACAATGTGGGCATGAATATTCAATCTCATTTGTTTCTGAATCTCCATATATATGATCCTCGGTGTCTATGATATCTCCTTCTAAATCTGCTGTACCAACTTCACTTCCCCATTCGGTATATTGTGCTTCATATATTAATTCATCTAACTCCTCTAAACAATGTGGACAATACATATTATACCTCAATTAATTTTAAAATAGTTATTACACTACCACAAAATAATGAACAACCAACACTTCTTGCCACTCTCATAGCCCAAGATGGTGATGTGTTCTTTAATGTATAACTAACCTTCTCTCCATCAATAATAGCATCAACAATATAATTTTTTCTCATATGTTTAGCGACTTAGGTGGGCTAACTGATTTAGCCAACACCAGAAATTACAATATAGACAATCACATCTTTTAAAGTGGCTGTCTTGTTTATTTATAATTAAATTATCTGTTTTACATCTTGGACACATCATATTGTTTTAATAAAATCTTTAATGCATCTTTCACGATTTCCAATTTTTTTACACCAGCTTTCTCTAATCCAAATATAATCACCTAGTATAATATTTGTTGATATTTTCTCTATCTCAAGTATTCTATGACCCTTTGTATTATAGTAATACCCAATAACCTTAACAGGTTTTCCAACAATATCTTTCATTATGTAATCTCTCCATACAGGTGACTTTCTTCTCTCTTCTTTTGTTTCTGGTCTTTTTACAATAACGAAAGACCCAACTTTAATATCATCCATATATTTATGTGTTTAATAAATTCATAAGAGATGTTTTTCTTCCATCAATTTTTTCTATCTCATTTTCATTGAAATACATATGTACAACGCCTTTGCCAGTATTCATCATACAATAGAATGGATATTCAGCAAATCCACTTGTATTCAATATTATGCCAGTATCACCTATTTCAACTCCATATTTATGCTTGGTAGAACCTTGGTAGTATTTTATATATCTTATTTTATCTCCTTTTTTATACATCATATAAGTGGTTTTACGTGTTTTATCATATCTATATCTCTTTTAACACAATTCTCACACCAATAACATTCATCATTATCAAACTCATCATTTAATATAACTCTTTGAACATTGTTAACAACTCCTATATGGTCTGTATTATCGCAACTATTCATCATATCTATTAAATAATCTTTTGTCTTTGACATATTATTTCATAATAAATAATAGAACGAATATAAAAAACATAAATAAGAATATGATTGATGACGTCATTAAATCCCCAGACATCTGTCTTAATATATCATATATATCATTCATATTTTTATCAATCTTTTTGTCTATAATCTTTTCTTCATCCTTAATCTTTTCAATTCTAATCCCAATCTCTTTTTTGTTTAAGTATCTCATATTAGAAATATTAATCACTGACACAATGCTAGCACTCCACCAGAGGCTTTAAATTGCGTTCTAAGCGATTTAATTATTAAATTAGTATAAACATAGCAAAACGATATAATAACTCGTTATAAGTCATTTTAAATCTTGTTTATTTTTAAAAAATTATTGATACAGATTTCCTTTAATGACTTAGACTGTTCTGATAACCGTATATCTATATCTATTAAATAATTACCAAAACCATTATACCCATAACGACCACCTTTGTAATAATACCTATATTCATGACATTCAACATCTATTGTAATTCTAACTATTTCAACAACTTCACCGATTTTTTCTCCGTGGAAACATTTATCATCTACTATTTTTACATTTTGACCTATTGAATACATATTAATCAAAATCAATTTCACTCAATTTCTTCTCTATAATTTCTGGTTTTCCAAGTTTAACTTTAAAACATTTTGAAACCTGATATATAGATAGCTCTTCTATATTACTACTATTACCAATAAAATAATCTAAATACTTTCTTGTTTTAAAAAAATAAGTATCACCAAAGCTATCAATGACAATAAAAATATCGACATTCTTTTTTATGGAGATAGCTTCTTTTTGTTTTGTTTTTTTATTCATATTTTTATATATTATCTAGCTCTTAATGTCGGCTAGTTAGCCTTATGAAAAGCCCCATCATTTGATGAGGCACTTTAAAGATTAACGACCTATTGGTCGCATTAGTTCAGCGTAAGGGCAATATAAACCATATTTATCACCCTTTTTCCAGATCTTGAGACCTGCGTAATATGATTGAGTTTCTACCCAACCATCTTTTATTGCTTCTTCTCTTGTCATATCGGAATGTTTTTATTGTTTTTACTATCGCATCCCTGCTTGCGACCTAAGTGGGCTCGCCTTAATTTCTACCTATCTTTAATTTAAAAAAAACAATTTAATATTTTTTAAAAAAAAATAAGTGAACAAAAAACAAGCCTTTTTGATTGACTTGTTCTTTGTTGTTTATCTTTTTTTCTTTTTGTAGTACATTGCATCTTTGTCGGCTCTCTGCTCTTGCTCTTTTAAATATGTTGGCATTATTGACCATCGTTCTTTTTCTACTATGGTTATTTCATCAATCTCTGCTCTCAATTCTTTTACCTTTTCTGTTCTTTCCTTTTCGTTTAGTTTTAAAAGCTCGGCAAAATGTGATTGATTTTCTAAAAAGTAAAGCATTGATTGCTTGGCTTTGTTTTCCTTTGCTTTTAGTATCTGTCTAATCTCCGGTAAGTTAATGATTACAGATTGGTCGGCTTTTATATCTCTATAAATACCACCGATTAAACACTTAAAGGTTAGCATAATATTAAATTGTTAATTATAAAAAACAAATTGATAAGCAAGGTTTCCCCTGCTCATCCATCTGTTTTCTAAAAGTCGGATTGCCCACCACCTGCTAACACTGATTTCAATGCTTGTTCATAGTCATCGGCTGTTGGTTCGGCTGTCTTTTCGTTGCTAATCAATCCTGCATCTGTCAATTTAACGATAAGCTCTTTTTTGTTCTCTCTGTTCTTTTCTGTGTCTTTTTCTGTTAGCAAGGAAACGGCATCAATTGGTTCTAATATACCACCCTCAATTGCCATTTTGACAAGGTCTTTTATGCTACCATCTGCTCTCTCTCTCTGATTTTTTCTAATCGTGGCTGTTCTCTCTACCTTTTGGCTAAAAAACTTTGCCACCATTTCATCGCTTAATTCGTAGCTCTTGCCCTTGTAGTCAATTTTAATTGACATAGTTTGAATTAGCCCTTAAATAAAACATAATAGTATTTATTTAATTGCTTTCATTATTTTGTAAAGTTCTTATTAAGCTCGGCTAGTTTTGCTCTGCTTAATTTCTAATAATATTATAGCAAAAATAAATAGGAAAGTCAAGAGTAAAAAAGCCCTATAAATAAAAGGGAAAAAAAGCAATTCAATAAAAGGAATTAAAAAGTAAATAACAATAGTTTTTTCTTTTGTCTTGCCCTGTTGTTGCCCTTTGGCTTGTTTTATGGGGGGATTATCCAATCAAATCACAATCCGATGTGGCTAGTGGCTGGTTAGGTGGTATACCCCCACCAAACAAAACAAGTCTTATGCTTATACCTATATAAATTACCTCTACTACGTGTGTATAATAAATAACACCATAAATATAGCCGAAAGCTTGTAAAGACAATGGTTTATTAACTTTATAGGGGGCTATATATTATTAGTGGCGCTGGCATTTATATAAAGCATTCTTTTAGCCTGTTTTTTAAGATCCCAGGTTGGTTGACAAAAAATACGTTATGTTGTAGGTGTAACATTTTCTGAGTTCATACCTCTTCAACATATTTTAAAATCTTTGTCAAACTTGACAAGCTTTTTAAAGTGTGCTATTATTAATATAAATGAAAGAATAGGTGTAATATGCATTATAAAAAGGTTAATAAAAGAAAGAGAAAATCTAGGATAAAATATAGTTGGAATCTTGGTAAGATATATTACGATAAACAGACTTATTCTAGGATGGTTAGAAACAAAGATTATAGCATGATATAAAAATGAAAAAAAATATTTATTTTTATTTTTTGACAAAATAAGTAAAATATGGTAAAGTAACGATCTCCTTATTTTATAGGGATATTTGTACCATAAAAATATACATTTGTCAAACTTGACAAGCTGTAAACACCGTGCTATAATAATAATATAATTTAAAAACTTGGGAATTTATTCCCCTAAATACTGGAGGATGGTGAGAGGCATAATTCGTACTGCCACCTCTGGATGCCGACTTTAAAAGATACGATGAAAAAGGAGTCCCAGTCCCACGCGGAGCAATACAACTTTTTCGGTGTCTATGTCATTACGCCTAAACTTGATTGTGACATAGAACGAACCCTGACCTCAAGATAGCGAGTAGTCAGGAGAGAATCAAGGGTTGATACGAAATTAAATCGATTAATATCAACTGGAATCCCTAAGAAGGTTAAAGTGTTAAAACTTATTAGCATAGGCTTTTAGGTGAACCACGTCCAATCGGAGCAATATATAATATATTACATATGAATAAGTATATAGTAAAACATAGAGATTGATCGATCTGAATATTGATGGAGAAAGATCTAAATAGATATATAGATAAAGTTGATATAATTAATATAATAGAATTAAAGTACCCAAAGAATGAAATAACTGGTAGTAATCTATACTGATATGAATATACCAAATGAAAGGTAGATGTGGTAATACCTACTAGAGATTTAAAATCTACCTTTAGCTCTTTTGAATGGATAATATCTGACACTGTAAATCTTAGAGTTATTGAAAGAATCTTTAACAAAGAAAATGGTTGATTTGCTGCTGCATGTAATTACTGAGCAAATATAAACAAATCTAATTCAGAATTTATAATTTTTATAAACGACGACGTTAAGCTGTTCAAGTGAGATATCGAATTAATGTTAAAAGAATTCGAAGACAGCTCTGTCGGGCTCGTTTGAGCCAAATGTAGTGAAACTGAATGGTGAGTTAATGGTTCTTTGATGGCTATAAGAAGGGAAATATTTGAAAGAATATGATGATTCGATGAAGATTACTTCTTCATGTGGGAAGATAATGATATATGTGAAAATATAACTAGAAGATGATGGAATATAGCAATATCTTGAGCACTTGCAACGCATGAATGAAAAGATAGTGTAAACACAGAATGAGAAATATGGAAACAAAACTACTTTAAATGAAAAAAGATATTTGAAGATAAGTGGAAAGACGACAACAGAATAATAGCGACGATGATAGTATGAGATGAAAATGGTAGATATTTGAAAGATTCGATATGATATCTTAAAAAATCGTTTGTTGACAAAATAATAATAGTGTGTGATTGATCTAATTTTGAAACAATGGCAGAATTAGACGAACTAAAAGACGAAAAGACAAAAATATACTATCATGACAAAAGATTGTTTTGAGAAAAAGAGAATATTTTAAGAGAAAGAACTACAAGTTACGCTATAAGTCAAAATCCTCACTGAATAATACCGTTAGATGCTGACGAAATACTAGATCCTGAGTTAAAACTAGAGAATGTGCTATGATTATTGAATGAAAATATATGAATAGACTTTAGAATAGCGCATTACTGGTGAGATAAAGAGAAAGTAAGGATTGATTGAGCGTTTTGAAATCAATTTAATATAAGATTGTTTAAGTACATACCAGAATATTGATATAAATTTTACGATAGGAATATACACTGTTGATCAGCTCCAGTTTATTGCTATGAAAATAGAATAATTACTGATTATATACTTCACCATTATTGATATGTGAACAAAGAAGATATTAAGATAAAATCAGAAAGACAAAAAAAATACGATTCAGAAATGTCAAAAGAAAATCCTGACTTCTACAAGAGATATGAGACAGAGCCTGAGTTAATAACATTTAATAAAGAATTATTTTTAAAAAAATGCAAAACATAGAAGAGTTGAAGAAGAGAACTATATATCAAAATTTTGAAGACATTAGCTGAATAGCAAAAAATTCAAGGAGTAAAGAAAAGTTAGATGCTATAAATTTTAACCCAAAGTGATTGACAATACTAGATGTTTGATGTAATACATGATACTTCCCAATAAGATTTAGTCAAGCATGAGCAAAACATGTAACATGAATAGATGTTGATAAGAAGTGATGAGCTTGAGAGAATGTAATAGAAATAGCAAATTGATATAAGGAATTCTATAAAATAAATAATATTGACTTTAAAATAAATTCAATATTTGATGAAGAAATAAAGTGAAAATTTGATGCAGTTACATGTTTTTCGACTTTTCATTATTTCAGAGAAAGACAAGAAGAGTTTTTTAATATAGTTAATGAATTATTAAATGAGTGAGGTTTGTTAATCTGGGAATGATGACTATCTCAAGATCATGAACTAGAAAAATATAGCAGATGAGTTGACGAAGAACCATGCTACTTTCCTAGTTTAGAAAGAATAAAAGAAATGGCAAAATGATTTGAAGTTATATATTACTGAAAATCAGTAGACCAAAAATGAGACAAAATTCCAAGATTCGTAATTCACTTTAAAAAAGTATGAAAATAATAATGGTGTGATGAATACCATCTGCGTGAAAGACAACATTGGCTAGAAAACTTTCACTGATAACATGATTTGATATAATTCACACAGACGATGTATATAACAGCGTTTGAATAAAATTATGATATAAATACTGAGACTTTCCAGATCCAAAGCATTGGTGAGAAGTTGATTGAAAAGAACTAGAGTCATTAAAATTCGCTCAATACAATAATAAACTTGTAAAATATCATAAAAGCAAAAGTGAATGAGTAATAATAGAATGATACTGAATGTCGTTTAATGAGGATAGGGAAATGATTAAAAAGCTTGAATGAAATAATATATTTTTTATATATAAAGAAGTTGACTTCTATAAATGGATAGAAAATAAATGAGTTGAAGATAATTTGGAAAGACTAGAAGAATATAAAAAATTAAAATGATTGGAAGAGTTAAATGAAGATTGAATAATATATCTATAATATGGACAAGATTAGACTTAATGAAAAACAAAAACAATTCTGTGAAGAATATGTAAAATGCAGATACAATGCAAAAGAAGCATATGAAAAAGTATACTGAGATGTGAAGGATTGAAAAACAAATGCATCAAAATTACTTGAAAATAAATATGTAAGAAATTATATAGAACTTGTTGAATGATCTTTTTCGTTTATATGAAAAAAATTATGACTTGACAAAGAATATATAGTTAAGCAATTAATAGAGGCAATGGCTGCAACCAGAAAAATATTCAACAAGAGATGAGAATTCACTTCAGAAGCTCCAGATTGGAATACAAGACTTAGAGCGTATAGAGAATATCTGGAGTTGTGTTGATATAAGAAAAACGAAGAACCAGTTATAGATGAACCATTGGATGATTGAGAACAAGATTCTGTGCCAGTAGAAATACTATCAAAAGAAGAAAGACAAAAATTAAAAGAACAAATATTAAACGAACTATAATATATGTTGAAAGACTTAACAATCAAGAAGATGAAGAGATTGTCATTATGACAACTTGCTGTTATAGTTCTTGAATCAGTAAGGCCAAAGTATAAAAAATCTAGAAAAAAATTATAATAATTGCGTCCTAGAGTCTGGGGAAAGTAGTCGATTTTTTCACTATTCATTATATATCCTGAGCTAATAGGAATATATGAAAGTGCATGTCTGGATCAACGACGAAACAGAAAAAGCCCCTAATCCAGACTTTAGGACATAATATAAAAGATGTTAAGTTTAGAATATTTACAAAAATTAAAAAGATCTCCAGCGCTACAAGAATTAGAATGGTATAGATGCAAGGAAGATCCAAAACACTTTATTTTTAATTGGTTAAAAACTCTGGATTCAGATGACCCAGAAAATAAGGTCTTTAAAAATTTCCCAAGAAAAAAATATCTAGAAATAGTTATAGACAAATGGCTTGAACATCAAGTTTTGTTTGTCCCTAAGTCTAGACAACATATGTGAAGCTGGATCTTTGTGTGATTATATTTATGGCTAGCACAGTTTAGAAAATGAAAACTTGTTTTCTTTCAGTCAAAGAAAGAAGACGATGCTATAGACTTAGTAAATAGAGCTAAGATACTATATGAGAACGAACCAGATTTTCTAAAAAGGTATTATGAAAACTGAAAATTCATAGAACTCAAGGAATGAAAAACAAAAAAGAAGCAAGAAAGTTCTGCTAAGTTATCATTTCCAGCTATAAAATCAGAAATAAGATGAGTTCCTCAGTGAAGAGATCAGGTTCGTATGCAGACATTGTCATGACTACTAATGGATGAGGCTGCGTTCCAAAACGAAGCAGAGTGAGCATTTGAAGCTGCTCTACCAGCTATATGAAAAACATGAAAAGTTACACTTCTTAGCACTGCTCTTGCAAATACATTTTTTGAAAAAGCGTGCTTTGATGAAATAGAAGACGATTAATATGCAATATAAAGATTTTCCATGAAAGGAAATAATAAAATGAGTTAAATTTTGGGAAAATAAAAATAACAAATATCCAGTACTAGCATTACATTATAGTTCAGATCCAGATAAAGATCCAGAAAGACAGTGAAGAGAATGGTATAACATGCAAAAAAGGAAAATAAGTATTCAGGCAAAGTGGGACAGAGAAATGGAGATAGAATTTAAGGAGGCGTGAAGCAGGTTGATATTTTGACCACAGTATTGTGACTTTGATCCATCAATACATCTAATACCATCATTTTCAATAAGTTGAGCAGAAATGGCGCTTTCACTAGACTTTTGACAATCAAATCCAAACTGCTGACTTATCGCTGCATACAAAGACTGAATATTGTATATAATAGACGAGTATTATAAACCAGCAATACCATCAGCAGCGTCAAAAGATATGAGAATCTTCTTTAGAAATTATATCTGAAACACTGACAATATGTCAATGGATGAGGTTAGATATACTGTAGATAGGGCATTTCAAGTTAAGGTCATAGATCCAAGTACAAAAAATAAAAACAGAACAAAGGACACAGAATCTTGAGAAATACCATATTCTGTTATACAAGAGTTTTATGACAACTGATTTGATTTTATGCCATGAAACAATGACGTTGATGCTTCTATAACAAGAATAAGAGAACTATTTAAAATACAAAAAGATTGAAAATCTAGATTATACATATTTATTGACAAGTGTCCAAATCTTGTTAGACAAATACAAAAATATAGATATAAGAATCAGACTGAAAGACAAGCTATAACAAATGATAATCCTGAAAAGGTTGTAAAAAAGGACGATCACGCAGTTGACGCTCTTAGATATTTAGTAATGTGTTATTTACACGAACCACCAACACCAAAAGATAAAATGACACCGATACAAAAAGATATACAAAGATTATTAAAACCATCCATAATAACAGATATGGATTTATAAAAAACTATGAAACAAGACGTAGAAATCAAAGCAGAGACAATCAACGCATCATGATCAACATGATCGTTGAAATCGGACAAAAAAGCTGAGTTCGAAAATGAATTGCAGCAATTATTAAAAAAATATAATTTTATAATTTACGCTGCAAATGTATTAGTCGAATGATGAGAGGTTATTCCTAGCATTAGAATAGTAGAGAATACATTTGTACAAAACGAAGATGGAAATAAAAAAGAAGAAGTGATTACTGTTGCTTAAGAAACCAACAGATACTAGAATATCTCAAGATATTATAGTTGAAGAAACAGACGAGGATAAAATATTAGTATCTTGTGAGGTAATTGATTGAGACGAGGATTATAAAACTTGAGACTTCGTCATAGTATGAAAATACGCATTATTTTTATTAGAATATAATGGCGAGCAAGTATATTTCGTTGACAAAGACGATGTACTTGGTAGCATAACAAAAAATGTATAAAGATTTATTATTTTGAAAAAAACTTAGAGACGAATTTGTTAAATGAGTTGATATTCTGGCAGATGCAGTAGTGTCAACGCTTTGACCAAAATGAAGAAATGTTATTTTTACTGAATCTTCATACCCTACAATTACTAAAGATTGAGTCACTGTTGCAAGTCAAATAATGTTAAAGAATAAATATCAGAATATGTGAGTAATGCTTGCAAGAGAAGCATCCGAAAATACAAATAGAGAGGCATGAGACTGAACAACATCAACAATTTCAATACTAAGAAGTATAGTAAAAAGATGAGCTAAGGAAATTGAATCATGAATAAATCCAGTTTTAATGAAAAGATGAATGGATTATGCATCATCGAAAATTTGTGACTTTATAAAACAAACAAAGAAAGACATTAAAACAGATTCAGATAGAGAAAATATATCTATAATATCTGCAAACAACGACAAAGAACTTTGAAAAATAATATCAGATACAATAAAATCAGTCTGAAAAGATTGAGTAATAACAGTTTCATGATGAATGTGAAAATGAATAGATGTTGAATACATAGAGTGAATTAAAATAGATTCATGATACGAATCACATCTAGTTATTAATGACAGGAAAAGATTAACATCTAGGTTGGAAAATCCAGTAATAATAATAACTACAGATAAATTAGACATGCAATCACAGTTATTAGATGTTATTCAAAACTCATTAAAAGCACAAAAAAGAAACATATTATTAATTGCAAGCGCTATAGAATGAACTGCACTAGCATTTCTAATATGAAACCATTTACAAGATAAGTTTTCAGTTATACCAGTTAAAATGTCTTCATTTTGAGACTACCAAAGAGACCTGTTGTACGACTTGGCAAAAAAAACATGAGCAACAGTTGTATGAGATGATTGTCCTGTAAAGCTTAAAATGGCTAATATAGAACATTTCTGAACATGCGATACTGTTGTAGCATCAAAGGACGACACAATTTTGGTATGAGCAAATTGAGACGTTAAAGACAGACAAGATGAAGTAAAGGCATTATTAGAGTCTGAAAAAGATACATTTAAAATAGAAAAATTAAAACAAAGACTTGGAAGATTAACATGAAAAATTGCTAACATAAAGATTTTAACAAATTCAGAAACTGAACAGACAGAAATAAAGTATAGAGTTGAAGATGCAATAAATGCAGTTAAATCAGCAATAGATGAGTGAGTTGTTTTGTGAGCATGAACATCTCTACTAAAAATATCAGACATGATGAATGATAATGTAAAAAAAATGTCTAAAGATGAAAGAATATGATATGAAATAGTCAGAGAGTCAATAAAATCTCCATTTAGACAAATAATTATTAATGCATGATTGAACCCGTCAGGAATAGAGAAGGAGATAGAAAAATCAAACAATAAAAAATGTTTTAATGTTCTTACTTCAGAATATTGTGACTGATTTGCTAGCTGAATTATCGATCCAGCAAAATGCGTAAAAAATGAAGTTCTAAACGCCGTTTCTGCTGCAAGCATACTATTAACAAGCGAAGTTTGAATAACTGACTCAGAATAAAAATATGGTTTCAATAATAATATTATGAATAGTCTGCATCTGATTAATGGTAACATCAGTAATGATTGTTAAGCAGATGTCAGAATGAATGAATTCAAGTTTAGACAAATTTATATGAACAATATCGTATTTGTCTTGAATGTGAACAGAGCCAGACGAAAAATCTGACAACGTTATGTCGATAGATGAGGTTCCAGAAAAGGAATTAATAACGGCTTTAAAAAAAGAAATAAACGAATATGACGATAACTAAAATAAAAATAAATAAAGTGTCGTGAGAGAAGTGATTGATTTGATTCGCTCAAATAGTTTTAGATGATTGTCTTTTTCTATGAGGGATTTGAATATTTTCAAGACTAAATGAGCCTCAAAAAATAAGATTAGTTTTTCCAACAAAAAAAAGGAATTGAGTGGACATAAGAATGTTCTGCCCATTAACCGAGTCTCTTTATAGACAACTGGAAAAAGAAATCCAAAATAAAATATGATTGATTTAAAATTTCTAAGATGAAATCAAATATCAAAATGAAAAAATGAAAATGTATCAACATTTGTAGACACTCTTTATGATGAGACTAAAAACTGAATACTAAAATTACATAAAGACTGGTATATAAATGAAAGGTTTGTGAGATGAGATCATTGGGTCTACTACAACAAATCATTATGAAAAATAGCCCAAATACCAGTAGAGGAGTGAGAAATAAGAAGAACTGTAAACAAAATAAGATCACAAATAAGGGGTGTTAAGAATTTTATAAAAAGAAGTCAACCAAGATGGCAGTGTTCACCAAAAGACTGATCTGATGAAGCGATGCAAGAGGCTATCGCATCTAATAAGATATTGCAGAATGAATACGATTCACTTTCAATGAAGAGATTGATGACAGATATAATTGTTAATTCATTAAAAACATCTGTTTGAATATTGCAAGTTTGAGTTTCAAATATAACATGAATGTGACCAGAAATTGAGGCTGTGGTAAAGAATTCGTTTGAAGTTCTGTTTGATCCATCATCAACTGATTACAGAAAGTGAAGGTTTATATTAGTTTCATACCCAGTGCCAGTGTCAACGTTAAAGGAGAAATACTCATGAGTCCTATGAAAAGACTGAGAAGTTTCACCAGACAACAAAGAGTGAGAATCTGAATTTTGGGATTTATTGGAAAAGGAGAGAACAAATAAAAGCACATGACAAAGTAGAGAACTAGATACGGTTATAGTAAAAGACATATGGTTAAGATGGATAGAAAATTGAAAAGTTAAAATAAGACAAATAGTAACATGTAAATGATATATATTGGATGTTTACAATCCAAAATTTAACAGGTTTCCATTTTTTGTATATAATCCAGAAAGAAATTTTAACTCAGTATATAGTGATCCATGGATCAAGGACTTAATATCACTTAATAAGAGCTTAGATAAGACAGCATCTGCAATAGAATGATATATCCACAGAATGCTTGGTTGAAAATACTTAATAAAGAAATGAGTTGAGGTATCGTCAATCACAGACAAGTGATCTGAAAAGATATACTATAAATGAAATGTAAAGCCAGAGCAAATGAGACTTGAGCCATTGCCATATACTCCAATAACATATACTTCAAATATAGAAAAGTGGTTAGAAGAATTATGATGACAGAGAGAGGCTTCGTTGTGAAGAAATCCATGATCATTACAATCGTGAAAATGAATAGAAGCGTTACAAGCTGCAGACGCAGCAGTTGTATCTGAACCAGTTGAAAATTTAGAGGATTTTTTAAAGGAGGTATGAGAGTTTATTCTTGATATAATTTCAGAATACTGAATAGTTTCTAAGACAATATTCTCAGAATGACAGGAGGTTAAATTTGTTTGAAAAGAGTGACCAGACATTAAGTGAGTAGTTAAAATAAAAAGAAAAGCAAAAGTAAAGGTTGTTATAGTTCCAGAAATAGCATATAGTGAAGAAGCAAAATTTGAAAGAATGATGAAAATGGTTGAGCTATGAATAATCGACACACAAACAGTTTTGGAGAAACTATCAT
>Ga0208460_10000165_pt1 | contig 49484 bp, 49 predicted proteins | sample AD_STIC10_MetaG_FD_184436 | JGI IMG/M metagenome (GOLD analysis project Ga0208460, IMG submission 184436) | Active sludge microbial communities of municipal wastewater-treating anaerobic digesters from USA - AD_STIC10_MetaG (SPAdes) (version 2) | ecosystem: Engineered > Bioreactor > Anaerobic >... | reverse complement strand
TGCGCGGTCTGCGACCCGGAAAATGAACGACTTTTTCCTCGCGCGGCTTGAGCGGACCTTTCGTGTCTTCGAGGCTCATCCCAAACTGATGGAGCTGGCGGAGATTATGGGGCGCGAGCGGCCGGAATACATGGCCGAGGAACTGGCCCAGGAACGCAGGCAGATCGAGCATATTCTCGATGAGGGCCAAAAGTCGGGAGATTTCGCGCTGCCGGCCGATCTGACCATCACGGCGGACCTTGTTCAGTGCGCGATGATGAAGTTCCGGATCCCTCAATTGTGGACCACGGAGCAGCTCGATGCGCTTCGCCCGGAGCTGGAAGGCGTATTGAGCCTTATTTTCACAGGGCTTTCTGCGAGGCGTTAATCCGATCGCTGAGCTGTGACCAGGCTTTAACGCCTTCTTAATCCGTTTTCTGTTAGCAGGTGCAGCATAGAAATCGCGTGCATGTGATCGCGCCTGCAGCAGAAATAATGAACGTTTAGAGTTTTGTTCATTGCATTCCGCCCAGAGCTAGGCTACATACAATCCATGGACGGGAACAAAGAAGCCCGCCTGCCAAACCTTCCCCCAGGGGCCGTTAGAGACCCCGGAAACAAACTGGAGCTGCACATGACCTTCCTCCCCAAATCCGCCGAAGCCCGCCAGGAACTCCTCGCGCTGCTGATCGCCATCCCGGTCTCCCTGATGGGTACGGGTTTCTTCTTCTACCTGCTCGATGGCGCGAACCGCCTCGTCGTCTAGGTGGCCCACAAAACGGGAAGCCGGCTGCCGGGGGCTTATCCTCCTCCCCAAGCCTCTACGGCGCCGCTTCCCGCTGACTTTCTCTCTCGGCGCCGCAAGGCGCCTCGCGCGGAACGATCTCTCTCCCCCCCAATCGTTCTAGACGCTGCCTGGCGCCGGTCTCTTTCAGAGGCCGGCGCTTTTTTGTCTGTGAACGGGCGTGCGACTAAGTTGCACTTGAGAGGCACTTGCAATCATGTGGGGGCTGTCTTAGGTCTGGGTCGTTGCAGGCCGCTTGCGGAGCTCTTGGGGCGCACTGCGGAAAGCTCAGTGTTTTCGGGCGTTATTCGCCCAAACGTAACCCTCGGCGCGATCACATATCCTCCCCGGATCGGGCCAATCTGACTGGGGCGGTTTCCCTGCGGAAACCGTCCCAATTTTTTTGCCGGTCGGGCCGGTTCCGACTTTCAGAGCTCGCCCCACTTCCGGAGCAGGTTGTGATAGAGGCCGGTCAGGGCGATGACCTGGTCATCGCGTCCGCCACGGTCTGCTGTCAGAACCTGAACCGCGTGATCGAGGTCGAACAGCATCCGGCGGTCTTCCGCAGACCGGATCATGCTCTGGATCCAGAAGAACGAAGCGATCCTGATGCCACGCGTAACCGGTGTGACGCGATGAAGGCTGGATGCGGGATAGAGAACAAGATCGCCAGCGTCGAAGCGTACGCGGTGCTGGCCGTACGTGTCTTCGACGACCAGCTCCCCGCCTTCGTACTCGGAAGGGTCATTGAGAAAGAGCGTTGCCGACAGGTCGCTGCGAATCCGGAAGTCGGAGCCGGCGCGCGCGCGTACTGAATTGTCGACGTGGAGCCCGAACTCTTCGCCGCCTTCATAGCGATTGAACAGAGGCGGATAGACCTTGAAGGGGAGGGAGGCCGAGACAAAGAGCGGGTTTGCGGCGAGGCGATCGAGGATCAGATTGCCGGCGCGCACGGCCGCGGGCGATCCCTCAGGCAGCTGTCGGTTACGCTTCGCCAATGCCGATTGATGGCCGGACGTCGCGTTGCCATCCGCCCATTCGGCATCATCGATTAGCCGCCTGACCTCCTGAACCTGAGGCGAGTTGAGCGCGCCGGGAACACGTAAAAGCATATCAAATCATCCACTTATCGCTGCTTACCGCCGCGCTGCTGGCTCTTTATGTCACAGCCGCAAAATATGAGAACGGTTCGCATTGACACAGATGCGATTAGCTCGCAATTGCACACTCATTCAATTTGACAGCACATTTTGCAATCGGGACGGAGTGAAACAGGTGACCATCGTGACGCAAAGTAAGGTGCCTAATTCGCCGGACAACCGGCGGCTTCAGGTTTCCAGCCTCGCCTTCCTGATGCTCGGCGGAGCGCTCAGCAGCCAACAGGCTTTCGCGCAGACCGCGCCGTCTAATGCCGACAAGGATAAGGGCGACACCGTCACTGTGACCGGCGAGCGCGAAGGGATTGCGTCTCCGAAACTCACCGCGCCTCTGCGCGACACGCCGCGCGCCATCACCATCATCCCCGACGAGATTATGGAGATCACAGCGTCCACCACGCTTGCTGACGCGCTGCGCACCGTGCCGGGCATCACCTTTGGCGCTGGCGAAGGCGGCAACCCGCTCGGCGACCGACCATTCCTCCGCGGCGCCGATAGCCAATCAAGCACGTTTATCGACGGCGTACGCGACATCGGCGCCGGCGCGCGCGAAGTCTTCAACATTGAAAGCGTCGAAGTCATCAAGGGCGCGTCTGGCGCCTACGCCGGCCGCGGCGGTCCCGGCGGCGGCATCTACATCAACAACAAGGTTCCGACGCTCCAGTCCTTTATCAAGGGTTCGGTCGGTGTTGGCACCGACGAATACATTCGCGGCACGATCGACCTCAATCAACAGGTCGGCGACACGGCCGGCGTCCGGCTCAACGCCATGTACCATGATGCGGGCGTCGCAGGGCGCGACGAAGTCTACAGCACGCGCTGGGGCATCGCGCCGTCGTTCGGCTTCGGCATCGGCACGCCGACCCGCGGTTATGTCAGTTACTACCACCTTGAGAGCGAAGGTCTGCCGGATACCGGAGTGCCCTACAGCAACCCGGTCGAGCGTCCGCGCACAGACGTTCCGCGCGTTCTGCCGATCGGCGATGGTGGTCCTGTGAGCGTCCCCAGCGACGCTTTCTACGGTCTGGTGAATCGCGACTTCCGCAACGAGCGCGCCGATCTTTATACGGTCCGCCTGGAGCACGACCTCAGCGCCAACCTGCACGTCCGCAACACGACGCGTTATGGCGAGACGGCTCAGGACTATATCTACACGCAGCCCGACGACTCGCAGGGCAACATCTACTACGGGTTCGTCTGGCGCCGCGCTAACACGCGCGTCAGCGCAGTCCAGTCGATCATCAACCAGACCGATCTCTACGGCACGTTCAACACGGGCGGCATTTCGCACAGCTTCGCTGTAGGCGTCGAACTCTCGCGCGAAGAGGGTGAGAACGACAGCTATAATATCATGAGCGCAGGCCAGCTCCTGAACACTTACAACCGTTGCCTGCCAGCGGCCGTCGCTACGTTCAATTGCGCGAGCCTCTACAACCCGAACTCCAACGATGCCTGGACCGGCGTGATCTCGCGGGCCAACAATCCGAACAACAGCATGACCGAGACGAAGGCGATCTACGCGTTCGACACGATCGAGTTGAACCCGCAATGGCAGCTCAGCCTGGGTGTGCGTTACGACAAATATAGCTCGGAATTCACCTCGGCGCGCGCCGCGACCACGCCGTTTGCGCGGACGACATTCATGCGCGAAGACGACCTGCTCAACTATCAGATCGGCGTTGTCTACAAGCCGATCGAAGCTGCCTCGATCTACGGTTCATTCGCGACCTCCAGCTCCCCGGCCGGCAACGCCCTCAACCAGGGCTCTGATCCGAACGCGCTGAGCAGCGCCATCAACGCAGCGCTCGAGCCGGAAGAAAGCGATCTCTACGAGATTGGCGGCAAGTGGGACTTGCTGAACGGCGCGCTCTCACTGTCGAGCGCGGTCTTCCACACGGAAACCAACAACTCGCGGATTACGCTTGCTGACGGGTCCATTGCCCAAGTCGGTCAAAAGGTTGTCGATGGCGTTGAGATCGGCATTACCGGTCAAATCACGCCTGAATGGATGGTCTTCGGCGGATACACCTACCTTGACGCGGTCCTTGAAAAAGCCGGCGGCTCAGGTGCGGCATTCGGCTTGAACGACGGTATCCAGTATCCCAACACGCCCAAGAACAGCGCATCGTTCACGACGAACTACCAAATCCTGCCGAACCTCAATATCGGTCTGGGCGCGTACTATATGGACAAGGTGTTCGGAAACGCCTCGACTGTTTCGGCCACCAGCCTGAAGTACATTCCGAGCTACACGCGCCTCGATTTCATGGCGACGTATGTCTTCACCGATGATCTCCGTCTCCAGCTGAACATTCAGAACCTGACGGACGAATACTACTTCAATCAGGCCTATCCGACGCACTACGTCAGCGTTGCGCCCGGCCGCTCGGCGACCCTGACGCTGAACTACGGCTTCTAGCGCGTCACTGCGATCGGCAATGCAAAGCTCCCGCGCGGATGGCCGCGCGGGAGCATCTGTTTTAAGAGACCGTATGTCGATGACTTCCGCACCAACCTCCGCAGACATTGACGCCGCCATGGCAAAGTCAGCCGGCGAGGCTTTCCTCTTGATGCGAGCGTGGGCCGAGGCCGGCGTCGCGGAAGCGCAAACCATCCTTGGCCAGCTCCTGCTCGATGGGCGCGGCGCGGCGGTTGATCCGGAGGCCGCGTTTGGCTGGTTCTCCAAGGCCGCGGCCGCTGGCCACCCCATGGGTTTGAACATGGCTGGCCGATGCCTTGAGAACGGCATTGGCGTATCGCCCGATCCCGTCAAATCGACCGCGCTCTATGCAAAGTCCGCGCGCGCTGGGCTTGCGTGGGGCATGTACAACTATGCCACGTCGCTCGCGCTTGGGCGCGGCGTCGAGGAAGATCGGGAGGCGGCCTTCGCGTGGCTCAGCAAAGCGGTCGAGATGGGGCACGCCAAATCGATGGCCATCCTTGGCGGCTTCTATGAAGACGGGTGGGTGGTGGAGAAGAATGATGCGCAGGCCCGCGCGCTCTACGAAGCTTCAGCGCGGGCGGGGGATTTTCGGGGGCACTTCAATTTTGCGCGCTTCCTCGTTCGCGAGAACAACATTCCCGAAGCAACTGACCATCTCAATGCTGCTTATGGCGGGGGAACGCCCGCCTTTCGCGACAAGATGCTGACCTTCCTCCGGCAGTCGGGCCATCACGCGCTGCAAGGGGCGGCGGCGCGGCTGGAGTTTTCGGCCGGAGGCCGCAGAGCCTGACGCTTACTGCACGCGCTCGGCCTTGACGCCCTTGGCGTCGAGCATGGCGATCACGCTGTCGGGGCCAATGAGGTGGGCTGCGCCGACGGCGATGAAGGTCGTGCCTGAGCCCTTGAGCATGTCCTCGATCTTCACGACCCAGTTGGCGTTGCGATTGACGAGCAGGGCGGCATAGAGGTCCGCCTCTTCCTGCTTCATCTCGGTCACGAACATTTTCTCCATGCCGGCGATATCGGCGGAGGCCCATTGCTTGACCATCGCGTCGAGTTCGGTGGGCGCGTCGTGGTATTCTTCCATCGTCTCGCGCAGGTATTCGAGTTCCTGTGTTGGCGACATGCCGGCGAAGACCTTGATCTGCTCTTCGGCGGTCTCGAGGCCCTTTGGCTTGATGTTGCGGGCGCGGAAGATGCCTTCGATCTTGCTGTCGACGCCCGAGGCGGGGTCGTAGCCGGCGCGCGTCATGGCGGCGGAGGAAATCGTGAGGGCCGCGAACCAGGGACGGAAAACGTCGAGCTGGCCAGCGGAGAGGCCGGCGAGGCGCGCGGCTTCGTCAAGCGTCTTGATTTCCGCTTCGGTGAGCTTTTTCGACAGGCGATCGGTGGGTGAAAGGCCGTAGCGCGAGACCAGCACCATCATGTCGCCCTGCATGGCGGCAGCGTTGGTGGTGGGCAGTTCGAGCCAGAGGTCGCCGGATTCAGCGATGGCGGTATCGAGCTTTTCGGTCCGCCACTGGGTTTCGGGTTTCAGCAGGTGGATGGTGCCGAGGAGGTAGATGGTGGAATCCGCATCCTTGATGACCCAGAAGGCGGGCTGCGCGAAAGCGGGTGTCGCCAGGCTGGTCAGGGCAAGCACGGCAAGCGCCGCAAACGACTTGAGCACAAGACGGCTGACGCTGGCGAACCAGTGCATGGCAATCTCCCCACCGGACGGGGATGCCCGCCTCTCGAGACTAAACTAGCACGCGAGTGCGGGGGCGCCAGCCATGGGCGCAGCACATCGCTTGCGGGGCGGCGGCTTGGGGCTATAAGCGCGCCATCCGCCGTCCCATCTGCCCGGGAGTTGCTCATGGCCGCCGCCAAAACTGCGCCGAAAAAGGTTGTCCTCGCTTATTCGGGCGGGCTCGATACCTCGATCATCCTGAAATGGCTGCAGACCGAATACGGCTGCGAGGTTGTCACATTCACTGCCGATCTGGGGCAGGGCGAGGAGCTGTCGCCGGCCCGCAAGAAGGCCGAGCTGATGGGCATCAAGCCCGAGAACATCTTCATCGAGGATGTGCGCGAAGAGTTCGTGCGGGACTTCGTCTTCCCGATGTTCCGCGCCAACGCGGTCTATGAGGGGCAATACCTGCTGGGCACGTCGATTGCGCGGCCTCTGATCGCCAAGCGTCTGGTGGAGATCGCGAAGGAGACCGGCGCCGATGCGATCGCGCATGGCGCGACGGGCAAGGGCAACGATCAGGTGCGGTTCGAGCTTTCGGCTTATGCGCTGAACCCGAACATCAAGGTGATCGCGCCGTGGCGGACGTGGGAGTTCAAGTCGCGCACCGACCTGATCGAGTTCGCCGAGAAGCACCAGATTCCGGTGGCCAAGGACAAGCGCGGCGAGGCGCCGTTCTCTGTCGACGCCAATCTGCTGCACTCGTCGTCTGAGGGCAAAGTGCTGGAAGATCCGGCGGTTGAACCGCCGCCCTACGTGTTCATGCGCACAGTCTCGCCGATGGACGCGCCGGATGTGGCGACCGATATCGAGATCGGTTTCGAGCGCGGCGACGCGGTGTCGATCAATGGCAAGAAGCTGTCTGGCGCGACACTGCTGGCTCAACTGAATGATCTCGGCCGCGACAATGGCATTGGCCGCCTCGACCTGGTCGAGAACCGCTTCGTCGGCATGAAGTCGCGTGGCGTCTACGAGACGCCGGGCGGCACCATCCTGCTGCAGGCTCACCGTGCAATGGAATCGATCACGCTGGATCGCGGTGCGGGGCACCTCAAGGACGAACTGATGCCGCGCTATGCGGAGCTCATCTACAATGGCTTCTGGTTCGCCCCTGAGCGCGAGATGCTGCAGGCGGCGATCGACAAGAGCCAGGAGAACGTCACCGGCACGGTCACGCTGAAGCTCTACAAGGGCAATGTCATCGTGACGGGCAGGTCATCGCCGTACTCGCTCTACTCGGCCGCGCACGTGACGTTCGAGGACGATGCCGGCGCCTACGACCAGAAGGACGCCGAAGGCTTTATTCGCCTGAATGCGCTGCGGCTGCGGCTGCTTGGGCAGAGCAAGAAGCGCTAGACAGGACCGGTTCTCGGGGAGTTCCCCCCAGAAATTCCCCGAGAAATTCGGAAAATGCGCCGTCTCGTGCATGGTCCGGCTTGAAATCGTCACCCAAAGGTTAATTATGCTAGCGGCACATCTGTGCTAGTGATTCTCTATTGGGGCGAGTGATAGCTCGCAGGGTAATGGGCAGCGGCAATGGACACGCCACCGCTCCCTCGCGACAGCAACGAGGACCAGGCTTCGGCCGAGGCCCATCCCGAGAATATGTCGTCGTCTGCGGACACATCGAGCCGTCGTGATCCGGCGGCTGACTGGATCTGCGTCGCTGCTGCACGCACCGTGCTGGTGGTCGATGACAACGATCGCCATCTCGACATTCTCAGCACCATACTGTCCAGCGTCGGCCATGACGTGGAGACGTGCGGGTCCGGAGCCGAAGCGCTGCGCCGGCTCGACATGCGCCACTATGATGTCGTGGTGCTGGATCTGGTGATGCCGGAGGTGAGCGGGCTGGTGGTGGCGCAACAGATGCGCTCACTGACGTTCAACCAGAATACGCCGGTGGTGATCTGCACCGCCAACATGACCATCGCGCGTCGGCAGTTGGCGGATATGCCGGGAATTGCCGCGATCATCGCAAAGCCGATCGATACGGCAAATCTGGTCCTTGCGGTGGCGCGTGCGCCGGTTCGGAAGCGGGAGCGCCATCCCGACCAGATTCACATCTGATCACATGATGCGTCCCCGGATTGATTTGGCCTGTCGGTTCCATTTTCTGTCGATCGGATACGCGCCGGCTGCGCTCTGCTATCGTCGCGGGTAGTGTGTTCGAGGGGGTGTTTTTTGCTTGATGTACGACCGCTTCCTGCTGAAGCCCGATAATGAAGACGAGCGGCTTGCCGCGCTCTTTGAGCTCGACCTGCTCGATGGACAGCATTTTCCAGAAATGGACAGGCTGACATCACTGGCGGTCGAGGTCTGCAATGCCGACCAGTCCCTGATCACGTTCTTTGATGCAGATGACGGGGCCAGCGTTTCGGCCAGCCACGAAAGCGTCTGGAATGCGAGGACGCCGCGCGCCGATACCTTCTGCACGCACGTCATCCATGAGCCCCGCACGCTGGTCGTCAATGATGCAGCGGCAGATCCGCGTTTCAGCAACAACCGGTTTGTCGCTCCGCCCAACAACCTGCGCAGCTATATCGGCGTGCCGGTCGGGACCGAGCGCGGCCTGCCGGTTGGCGTGCTGTGTGTGACCCAGACGTATCCGAACGCCTTCTCTCAAGCTTCCGTGTCCCGTCTCCAGAAGATCGGAATGCTTGTGGATGCGTTTCTCGAAACGCGGCGCAACAGCCTCAGGGCCGATCAGGCCGCGCGCAAGACGACTGCGGAGCGTCTGCGGCACAACATATACGAGGCGATCTTCGAGGCGATCCAGGAGGGCGTGAACGTCCACACGGCTTCCGGCGATGTCGTGGAGATGAATGCCGCATGCCTGCGCATTCTCGGCCTGACGCGCGAGGAGATGCAGGGCAGGGTTTTTACCGATCCGCGCTGGCGCATGTTCAAGGCCGATGGCACGCCATTCCTGGCGGACGAGTATCCCGTCAAGGTGACACTGGACACGGGACTGTCGCTGCAGAACGTGCCGATGGGCATTCAGCTTGCCTCCGGCGAGATCCGCTGGATCACGATCAATTCAGTGCCGCTTCGTGATGCGGATACGGACGCCGTCAAATATGCTGTCGTGACCATGAAAGATGTGACGGCCCAGCATGAGGCCGAGCGCCTGGTCCACGACCAGAACAAGCGACTGGCGGATGCGCTGACGGAAGCAGAGAAGGCGAGCCGCGCCAAAACCGACTTCCTGGGTGTCATGAGTCACGAACTGCGCACGCCTATGAATGCTGTCCTGAGCTGCGCCCAGCTGCTGTCGCAGTCAGAGCTGGATACGGTGCAGAAGCGCACGCTTGGCGTGCTGGAAGATGCGGGCCGCCAGATGCTGGCAGTGCTCAACGACCTGCTCGATCTTTCCAGCCTGAACGCGGACAAGGTGCGGATCGAGCGTGAGCCGGTTTCGCTCGCCAGGCTGATCGAGGGCGCCGCGGTCATCTGGGCGTCGGAAGTCCGCAACAAGGGGCTCTCGCTGTCGGTGATGATCGATCCGAAGCTGGTGGAGCCGCGCAATGTCGATTCAGCCAGGCTTCTTCAGATCATCGGCAACCTGATGGCCAACGCCATCAAGTTTACCGCGACGGGCGGGGTGACGATCCAGGCATGGCCGGAAACGGGCAGGGGCGGTGTTGAACTCGTCGGTATCGAGGTGGAGGACACCGGACCGGGCGTGCCAGCCGAGGCGGCCAAGCGGATCTTCTCGGCATTTGAACAGGCAGATGCCTCCACCACGCGCAGGCATGGCGGTCTTGGTCTGGGTCTGCACGTTGCGCGGCGTCTGGCGGTGGCCATGGGCGGTGATGTGAGCCTCGAAACGGACGAGGGGCAGGGGTCGCGCTTCACCGTTCGGATTGAAGCGCCGCGGGTCCAGACGGCTTCCGGGCCCCCGCAGCCGGCCGTTGTTGTCGAAAACGATTTTGCGGACGCCACCGGACGGGAGATCCTGTGTGTCGATGATAACCATCGCAATCTCTACGTCATCGGAGCGATATTACGGGCAGCAGGACACCGCGCGACGGAGTGCGCCTCGGGCGCAGAGGCGCTTGAGCTGCTGGCGACGCGCAAATTCGATGTGGTCATGCTCGATATGGTGATGCCCGGCATGGATGGCCTGGAAACATTGGCGAAACTGCGCGACGGCGGAGGCCCTAATGCGGACACGCCGGTGATCGCCTGTACCGCAAACGTGCTGCCGGATCAGGTAGAGGCCTACAGGAAGGCCGGAACAGCTAACGTCCTGGCCAAGCCTATCGATGCGCGCGCCATGCTGCAGGCTGTGGCTGCGGCCGCCTGAGCGTCGCCTGGGGCCGGGGGCGTGTAATTTAGGCGCGGACTGCTGGTTAACCTTGCGATTGTACGAGGCCTCGATATTGCAGGCGCCGCAGCGTAATAACGCGCCTCTTCCCAGACGGACCCAGGACGAAACGATGGACCTCTCCAAGATCTCGATCGGACCCAATCCCCCCGAAGACGTAAACGTCGTCATCGAGGTGCCGCTGGGCGGCGAACCGATCAAGTACGAGATCGACAAGGCGTCAGGCGCCATGTTTGTCGACCGCTTCCTGTACACGCCGATGCGCTATCCGTGTAACTACGGTTTCGTTCCCCATACCCTGTCCCTGGATGGCGATCCGATTGACGTGATGGTGGTCGGCAACCGCGCCCTTGTGCCGGGCTGCGTCGTGCGCGTCGTGCCGGTTGGCGTGCTGATGATGACGGACGACAAGGGCCAGGACGAGAAGATCCTCGCCGTGCCGCACCCCAAGCTCACGCGCTATTACGAGAAGGTCAAACACTACAACGATCTTCCCGAAATCGTCGTCGAGCGCATCGTCCACTTCTTCGAACACTACAAGGATCTGGAACCCGGCAAGTGGGTGAAGATCGAAGGTCTGCACGGACCGGAGCGCGCGCGCGAGCTGATCGTCGAATCGATCGAGCGCGCCAAGGCAACGAAGAAGTAGGCTTCGGGAAAGCGGGCGGGTTAGTGCGAGGCCGGTCCGAACACGACCGGATAAAGCGTCGCGACCAGAACGACCGCCATCGTGACATTGAAGATGCGCAGTTTGAGTGGATCGCTGAGGAAGCGGCGCAGCTGCATTGGTGCTGGGGCAGGCGCCTGAGGTGGCGTCGATCACCAGCTATATCGTGATGGGGTCGCCAAAGGACGAGCGAGCCTAGGCCTGCTTCTTCACGTATTCGGATTTGAGCTTCATCGGGCCGAAGCCTTCGATCTTGCAATCGATGTCGTGGTCTTCATCGACCAGCCGGATATTCTTGACCTTCGTTCCCTGCTTCACGACGCCTGAGCCGCCGCGCAGCTTGAGGTCCTTGATGACGGTGACGGTATCGCCATCTGCGAGCACATTGCCGTTGGCGTCCTTGTAGACGCGCGCCGTCTCGGTCGCAGACGGGGCCGTCGGCGACCATTCGTGTGCGCATTCAGGGCAGACCAGCATTGCTCCGTCCTCATAGGTGAGGGCGGAGCTGCAGGCTGGGCAGGGCGGGAGCGTGTCCGCCAAGTTTATGCGTCGACCGAGGCGCGGGAGAAGCGCTTGCGATCGTTCGGGTCGAGATAGACCTTGCGGAGACGGATGTTCTCCGGCGTCACTTCGACCAGCTCATCGTCCTGGATGTAGGCGAGTGCTTTTTCCAGCGTCATGCGGATCGGGGTGGTGAGGCGCACCGCTTCATCCGTGCCCGAGGCGCGGACGTTGGTGAGCTTCTTGCCTTTGAGCACGTTCACTTCGAGATCGTTGCCGCGCGTGTGCTCGCCGATGATCATGCCTTCGTAGACCTTGATGCCGACCTCGATCATCATCGGGCCGCGGTCTTCGAGGTTCCACATCGCGAAGGCGACGCTTTCGCCCGCGCCGTTGGAGATCAGCACGCCGGTGTGACGGCCTTTGATCTCACCCTTGTGCGGGGCGTAGGCGTGGAACAGACGGTTCATCACGGCGGTGCCGCGCGTGTCCGACAGCAATTCGCCCTGATAACCGATCAGGCCGCGGGTCGGGGCATGGAACACCAGGCGCGTACGGCCGGCGCTGGACGGGCGCATTTCGAGCAGGTCGGCGCGGCGCTCCGAGAGCTTCTGCACGACGACGCCGGAATGCTCGTCATCGACGTCGATGACGACTTCTTCGATCGGCTCAAGCGTTTCGCCGGTGACCGGGTCTTTCTGCATCACGACCTTGGGGCGCGACACGCCAAGTTCGAAGCCTTCGCGGCGCATGCTTTCGATCAGCACGGCGAGCTGGAGTTCGCCGCGGCCGGCGACTTCGAACGCGTCGGAGTCGGCGGCGCGCGAGATCTTCAGCGCGACGTTGCCTTCGGCTTCACGCTGCAGGCGGTCCCAGATCACGCGGCTGGTGACTTTCTTGCCTTCGGTGCCGGCGAGCGGCGAGTCGTTGACGCGGAACGTCATCGCCAGGGTCGGCGGATCGATCGGCTGGGCTTCCATGGCCGTTTCGATCAGCGGATCGCAGACGGTGTCGGCCACGGTCGCTTTGGTGAGGCCGGCGATCGAGACGATGTCGCCAGCGACGCCTTCATCGATCGGCGCGCGGGTGAGGCCGCGGAAAGCGAGAATTTTCGAGACGCGGCCCTGTTCGACGAGCGAGCCGTCACGCGCCAGAACTTTCACGGTCTGGTTCGGCTTCACCGAGCCAGCGACGACGCGGCCCGTAAGAATGCGGCCGAGGAACGGGTCGGAGCCGATCGTGGTGCCGAGCAGGCGGAACGGGCCGGGCTCAACGGTCGGCGGCGGAACGTGGGCCAGGACGGTTTCGAAGAGCGCCGTCATGTCGGTCGTCTTGACCGTCGGGTCCTTGCTCATCCAGCCGTTCTTGGCTGAGCCGTAAATGATCGGGAAGTCGAGCTGTTCGTCGGTGGCGTCGAGATTGGCGAAGAGATCAAAGACCTCGTTGATCACCTCGTTGTGGCGCTCTTCCGGCTTGTCGATCTTGTTGACGCAGACGATGGGGCGCAGGCCGAGCTTCAGGGCTTTCGACACCACGAACTTGGTCTGCGGCATCGGGCCTTCAGCGGCGTCGACCAGCACGATGGCGCCGTCGACCATGTTCAGGATGCGCTCGACCTCGCCGCCGAAGTCGGCGTGTCCGGGCGTGTCGACGATGTTGATGCGGTAGTCGTTCCAGACGACGGAAGTGGCCTTGGCGAGGATGGTGATGCCGCGCTCACGCTCCTGGTCGTTCGAGTCCATCATCCGTTCGGACGTCTTCTCGTTCTCGCGGAAGAGGCCGGATTGCTTGAGCAGGCAGTCGACGAGCGTCGTCTTGCCGTGGTCGACGTGGGCGATGATGGCGATGTTGCGCAGTTGCATGACGGGTTCTTTGCCGGGGGAGGTCTGAATTGTGCGCCGCAATACCCGTGTTTTGTGAATAAAGCGAGCACCTGAGGCGCCGCACCGGGTTCCGGGCCGAAATACCCGCTGCAGGGGCTGTTTTGGGACCCTAATCGCGTTGATTATGCTCAACTTACGCGCCCGGAGGGCCGGGGCGGGCTGGTTTACGGAGCGGGAAGTGATGCGCCATCTGCTCGCCCTTGCGGCCCTGCTCGCTACAACAGGCTGTGCCGGCATCCCTGGGGCCCAAACGGTTGGACCGGTTGCCGCCTGCCAGTTTGGCGAGCCGATGGTGGAAACCATGCTGTTCCTTGGCATGGCCCGGCCCGGCGGATCGGTGTCGCGGTTTGAATTCGGGGAGTTCGTCGAAAAGGAAGTCGCCACCCGCTGGAAAGAGGGTTTCACCGTCCTTGAGGGGCAGGGACTGTGGTTCTCTGAACAGCGCAAGATCACCGAGCGGGAGCCTTCGCGCGTGCTGATCCGCTTTCACGATGGGAGCGCGGCTGCCTCCGCCGATATCGAGGCGATCCGCGACGCCTACATCAAGGCGTTCACGCAGGACGCGGTGCTGCGGACCGACCGGACGACGTGCGCGGATTTCTAGGCGTCAGCCGGGAAAAAGCTGCAGGCCGATGTCTTCCATTGAAGTTGGCTGATCGGCCGCGCCTTGGCGCAGAACTGCGCACTTCGTGCTCTCGCCGCCCTGCGGGAAGCAGAACATGTCGAGCTTCTCGGCTTTCAGCGCATCCCACGCCGCCTTGTCGAACCAGCTTTCGGGCATGAACGGGAATTCCGAGCGCTTGGGCTGGCCATCGGTTTCTTCCCACGGCGGCAGCCTGTCCGTCGTGTTGTTCATGACGTTGCCCTGATCAATCCAGTCCGTCAGCGCTGCTTTCATCGCGGCGGGGTCGTGCGCATCCTTGAGACCGAAGAGATAGGTGGTCAGGCCGGACCAGGTGTAGATCGGCGTGCCTTCGCGTTGCCTGATGACAAGGACAGCCACGCCCTGATCGCATGTCGGGCCGAGAACGGAGGCGTGCGCTGTGTAGCGGCGGACCGGCGTCTCCTGATCGATCCACGCTTTCTCGACGCTGACATTGCAGCCGTCCGTGGCGGCAGTATCCACGGGCGTTGGGGACGTGCCTTCGACTGGCTTCGCTATTTCGGCTGGCGGCTGACAGCCGGCGAGTGCAAGCAGCGAAGCGGCGATTGCAAAACGGGCTTTCATGTAATTCCCCTCGGGTCGTTCCCGGCGCCATCCGTCATCAAGCCGGGTGCAAACTCAATAGGCGGCGAGCAAACGCGTTCCGCAAAAAATTCGGCCAGCGGCGGGGAGAAATTGCCACTGGCCGAACCTGGATCCTGCCTTGCCGTTGCAGGTGAAGCGGACCCGCGGCGTCCCCCGACGCCAGTAGACCTCTATGGGTTGCCGCGTTGCAGCGGGGTGTTGTTGCGCTCTTTGACTTCTTCTTCCTTCGCAGCGGCGCGATCTTCGGCATTCCATTCAACCGATGGCGCGGCGCCCGAGGCATAGTCCTTCGACTTCTGCGCGAGACGGTTCATCGAGTCGGAAAGCTGGTCTTTCGAGACGGCCATGTTGCGCGAGGCGGTCTGGCCGACACCCTCTGCATCGTCGAAGTTCGAGAACTCGGTGCCGAGGAAGACGACTTCCCACCCCTTGGCGCGAACACGGTCGAGCGCGGCCTTGGCGGATTTCTTGGTCATTTCGGTGGACGAGTTTTCCTCGCCATCAGTCATGATGACGATGACGGCTTTCTCCGGCCTGTCTTTCTCAGCAAGCGAGACCATGCGGCCGATCGCGTCATAGAGAGGCGTCATCCCGCGCGGAGAGATTTCGTTATTGGTCACATCGCGCCAGTCGCTGGCGTCGATATCCTTGCGCAACACGTCGAACTGCAGGCCATCCTGCGCATCGAAAGCGGCAAGCGTGATGTCGGCGTCAACGCGCGGACCGCCATCGAGCGAGGCGAGGCCGTCAGCATAGGCGTTCACCGATGAGAGGGCTTCAGACCAGATCGGCTCCATCGAGCCGGTGCGGTCAAGCAGGATGTAGGAATGGATCGCCGGAGCGCGCGGCGGTTTGGCGAAAGCTGCCGTGGTGGTGATTGCGCCGGCCGTGGCGAGAGCCAGGATGGCGGCGATGGCTGTGCGGGTTTTCATGACTGGTCCCCAATAGTGTTGATGGCGAAACGCGGACGCTATTGCCGGGTGAAACTCGCGAGCGCGGTTTCAACGACGGGACCTGAGGTCGCTTCGGCCGGCGGAAGCGGAGCGTCGAGCGTGGCGCTGGCCGTCTGCGGTTTCGGCATGAAGGGAAGGGGCGCGCCCGAAGCGGCGAACGTGATGCCGCACACGAGAAGCGAGGTGAGGGCGAGGCGGATTGATGTCTTCACGGCCAGTCCCCTTTCCCGCGGGGTCAGGTCGTTGGTCCCGCGATGCACAACTTGTCGCAGCCGATCATGGCCGCGCCACGGCGCGAATTGGGGCGAAAGAGGGATTAGTGGGGTTCGTTTTAAGTCTGGACGCCGTCAGGCTGCGTCTGGCGCGGAGAGGTTGAGCCAGAGAATGAGCCCGATCACCCCCGCATAGAGCAGGATCGACAGGAAGGCTGTGCCTGTGCCGCCCTTGGCGAGGGAATGGGCTGCGGCGAGCTGTTTTTCTTCTTCCGCATTGCCGGTGGTCATCACCAGCAGGGCCACGACCAGAAGCACGAAGCCATACGAGGCGAGGTAGATCTGGTCCAACATCAGGAGGTAGCCGACATCCGGCAGGGCGGCCTGGGCGCTGAACTGCAGGGCCACGAGGGTAAGAAGCGCGGTGATCGAAAGACCGACGCGGGCTTCGATATGTTCCGGCTTCAGCAGCAGGGCGGCGGCGGCGACGAGCACCACGATAAAGACCGGGAGCAGGGATTTCGTGACGCCGGAGACGACGGGCCGGGAAATCGGGATCGACACGATCGCACGAGAGTATGTTTCGGGCTGGCTCATCGTCGTGTCGCCGAAGTTCGTGGGGTAGGGGCGATTGCGGACTTCGAGCTTTGGCTGGCCGATGACGAAGCCGGGGAGTTCGATCTCCGGGTTCATCGTCACCTGATCGACGACGTAGACGAGGCGCGACGCATTCCATTCCTGGTCTTCGATTTCGATCGTGAGATCGTGGGCGTCGAAGGGATAGGTCTTCACCGAGAACTTCGCGGCGAAGGGGCCTTGATGGCGGAACACCTGGTATTGCGTGCCATCTGGCTGGTTCACGGGCTCGGGATAGATGTCGGTTTGAACGTGGTCGTCGGGCGCGAACATGTTCATCCATTCGAACGTCGACCCCGGAACGATCTGCGCGTCCGTATCGCGGAACCAGAGATAGACGTCGGCGACGAAGGAGTAGCTGTGCAGGTCGATCGACTGGATGTCGTTGATGTACATCCCGACTTTCACTTCAGCAGGCGCTGACGCGGCCGGAGCTGGAGGTGCGGGATCCTGCGCGCTGGCCATCGGGGCGAGGCAGAACACGGCTGCCATCATGACAGTCAGGAAACGCAGCACGGTCTGCATCACGGAAATCCCCAAACGCTGAGTCGACCTTGATGGTGAGTGTCGCGCGTGAAGGCAAGGGTGAGTGATATCTCTGGCGCATGTACATGCGCGCATGTTTTATGACGCATCCGAGGAGGGATCACTGATGAAACTCGAGGGCGGATGTTATTGTGGTGCGGTGCGCTACGAAGCGGTGGGCGAGCCTATCCTGAAAGCGCAATGCCATTGCCGCGCGTGCCAGCACATCACGGGCGGCGCGCCGAACATGTTCATGCTGATGCCGGTCGCGGGTTTTCGATGGACCAAGGGTGAGCCGAAGACATTCTCGCATCCCGGCAAGGAGAATGCGGTGACGCGTGCGTTCTGCGCGGCATGCGGCACGCACATGACCACGCGCAGGCCGGGGCTGGATGCGGTCGTCCTGAAGATCGGCACGCTGGATGATCCCACGCTTTATGGCGGTCCCGCGATCGCGATCTTCACGGAAGACAAGCAGCCCTTCCATGCTGTGCCTGATGGCGTGCATCAGTTTGAGAAGCTGCCGCCGACACGGGGCTAGACGGTTCGATCTGTCTCGCTTGCAGAATGACGCCCGCGCAATGCTGCGCGGCGCATCAAGAATCGTCCGCACCCGGAACAAGTCTGCATCATCGACGTTTCACGCATGGGCCCAAACCGTATCGGGCCAAACGCGATTGCGTATCAACGATGACACCCCCGGTGATCGTCCGAAAAAGGATGCCGAATATGTCTTTGCTTAAAAAGCACGCAGCGACCGCACGTGTCGCCGCTGTAATAATTCTGGGCGGGCTCAGCGCCACGGCCTGCGCCACAAACGGATATGTCGACGAAAAATTTGCGGCCGCGAACAGTCGTATCGACGCGCTTGATGCGCGCGTGCAGAGCGCAGCGCAACGCGCCGAAGCGGCCAACACCGCAGCCGGCGCTGCTTCGAGCCAGGCTGCGGCCGCCAATGCTGCCGCACAAGCCGCGGCGACAGACGCACGCACGGCAAACCAGCGCCTCGACCAGGTTGGTGGTCGTCTCGACACCCTCGAGAAGCCGAAAACACCCGCTCGCACGCCGCGGGGTTGACCCTAAACTAACTGGATGGTCAGAGATTGATCTGGCCGGTGGCCGGGCCCCGACAAGGGTCCGGCCTATCCAGTGAAGCGCCACCCCGATCAGGAGCGACTGGCATTCGTATCGCGCTGAAAACAATGATGCTGAAAACAATGGTGAGAGCGTCGGCTTTGTCTCTCGCGCTGATGTGGAGCGGAGCGAGCATGCTCGGCGCCGTTGCGCAGCCGCTTGACGAGGTCGATGCGGAGCAGGCGGTTTCGAACAATGTCGTCGACATTGCCGGCTGGGTGCTTGGCGCCGGCGACAATCGCGGCCTGCCCTTCGCGATCATCGACAAGGAAGCCGCGCAGGTTCTGATATTCGACGCCGAGGGCAAGCTGCAGGGCCTCGCGCCCGCGCTGCTCGGATCGGCTGTTGGCGACGACTCCGCGCCCGGCGTTGCCGATCGCGAGCTCAAGGATATTCCCGCGAAGGATCGCACCACGCCCGCGGGTCGTTTCCTTGCCGGCTACGGTCCGGCGGCAGGCGGCAAGACGGTGCTGTGGGTCGACTATGCGACGGCGATCTCGATCCATCCGCTGCCGAAGACCAGCCCGAAAAAAGAGAAACGCAAGGAGCGTCTCGCTTCAGCGACGGCGGAAGACAACCGCATCACGCATGGCTGCATCAATGTGTCGGCAGCGTTCTACAACAAGATCGTCAAGCCGACTTTCGGCAAGCAGGGCGGGGTGTTTTACGTCCTGCCGGATTCGAGCCCGGTGCAGACGGCGTTCCCCGGCTTCGTGCCGCAGGAGCAGCTGGTTTCCTCGCGCGATGCGGCGTCGTTCGGCCTCGGCCGGTAATCGCGCCAGCCATGGCGCGTTAACGCGCCTTCGCATAACAATGCCCGCTCAACCATCCTGTCCGTGAGGATCTCCATGGCGTTGTTTGTCCTGAGCGTTGTCGGCAGTGATCGCCCCGGCCTGACGAAAGCGCTGGCGGCCGCTGTGCTGTCGGCTGGCGGCAACTGGCTGGAGAGCCATCTCTCGCGCCTGGGCGGGCTCTATGTCGGCTCGGTTCTGGTCGAGCTGGCCACGGCCAAAGCCGAGGCCTTGCGCGCCGTCGTGGCCGCAGTCGACGCGGCGGGGCTTGAGGTGCGCATCGCCCCGGCGCTGGAAGGCGCGGGCGTCGCGGGCGAGACGCTGGAGTTCAGCCTCGTCGGACAGGACCGGCCCGGCATCGTCAATCAGGTGACGGCGGCGGTCAGCGAGCTCGGCGCCAACATCGAAACCTTCGAGACATGGCTGAGCAGCGAAGCCCACTCCGGCGCACCCCTCTTCCATATGGCCGCACACCTGCGCCTGCCGGTGGGGCTGGAAGCCGCGAAGGTGCAGGCGGCGCTGGAGGCGATCTCGGGCGAGATCATGGTGGATGTTGCGGTGGGGTAGGGACGTCTGTGTTGATTCGTGCACAGACGAAATTTTCGCAGTTACGCGCTCGAGAACGTTTGACGAACACAGAATCGGTGTATCGTTGAGGCACGCTGAGAAATCGGCGTGGCTGGGCGGGTTCTCCTAGGAGAAACTCGCATGAGCAAAGGAAGCAAGACGTTCCCGATTGGGCGCAATTCCAAGACAGGGGAATTCATCCCCGTAAAGGAAGCGAAGAGTCGGCCGTCTACGACGACCGTCGAACGTATGCCGAAGTCGGGTCACGGCGACACGAAACGCAAGTAGCGGTTGCCGGACTTGAGTCTCCAACCGGCGAGAGCGGCGACGCTCTCGCCGGTCCCTTCCGCAACCACTATTGTAGTGGTGCAACCATTGCACTATATGAAGCTATGCCAAGGATAGCGAGGCTCGCGTCAACGCAGATCGCCATGTACTTCGCGGACCATCCGCCCCCGCACTTTCATGTGCTTGGGTCGGATGGTCAGGCGCAGATCGCGATCGCGACATTTGAGGTGCTCGAAACTAGTGGGCGCATTGATGTGCGCGATGCGTTGGAGTGGGCTGTTACCAATCAGGCGAAGTTGCTTGCTCTTTGGAATGAGTACAGCGGAGAGGCTAATGACAATCGGTAAATTGACTTCGCTTGCCGTAGTTGGATCCAACGCTCTTGAATTGGAATGGGACGACGGCGTGTCTGGTCGAGTTGACTTGACAGATCTCATCGCTAGCCGCCCCGGCTTAAAAGGGATTCGGAGTGTTCGCGCTTTCTCGAAAGCGGCGATAAGTGACGATGGCTGGTCAGTAGAGTGGAGCGATGGCGTAGATTTCGGAGCGCCGCAGTTGCGGCGATGGATGGACGAGCAAGCAGGGGAGGCAATGCCTGCCGCCGAATTTCGTCAGTGGGTCGAACATCACGATCTGACGCTCGACGCAGCTGCTTCCGAGCTTGGGCTGTCCCGCAGGATGATCGCGTACTACCTCAGTGGCGAGAAAGCGATTCCGAAGACGGTTCTTCTTGCTACCCAAGGGTGGCAAAAGCAAAAGAGAAGAGTGGATCGCCGTACGGCGGTTAGCGAATCTCGGATCGGTATGGGCTACACATTGCGCGTCAATGAGGGCCGGGTTGCAGACCGTAAGATTGCGCGCGATTCTAAGTCGGGCGAATTTGTTTCTGTAAAAGCAGCTAAGAATAGACCGTCTACTACCGTTGTTGAGCGTGTACCTAGGTCAGACCACGGTAATTCGAAAAAGAAATAGCCCTACTCCCCGCTCACATACTCCAGCTCGATCGGCCCCGTCATGATGACGTGGTCCGTTGCTTCGCTCCACTCGATGGTGATGTCGCCGCCGTCATTGTGGACGAGGACTTTGCGGTCGGTGAGGTTGCGGCGGGCGGCGGCGACGATGGCGGCGCAGTTGTTGCTGCCGCAAGCCAGGGTTTGACCGGCATTGCGTTCCCAGGTTCTGAGGCGCGTCTCGGTGCGGGAGATCACTTCGAGGAAGCCGACATTGACGCCCTGCGGAAACAGCGGGTGCCACTCGCAGAGTGAGCCTACGGCTTTCACATCGACAGCGTCGAGATCAGGCACGAAGAAGACGATGTGCGGGTTGCCCATGTTCACCGCGCCGGGAAGCTGAAGGTAGGGCGCATCGATCGGGCCGATCTTGAGATCGATGCCGCGCGTGTCCATCCGCTCGGCCAGCGGGATCTCTTCCCACTTCAGAAGCGGCGAGCCCATGTCGACGGAGATCTGCTTGTCCGCGATGCGATCCGCCTTGAGGCGGCCGGCGACTGTCTCGACGACGATCTTCTCCTTGCCGGTTTCCTCCATCACCAGCCAGGCGACGCAGCGCGTGGCGTTGCCGCAGGCTTCGGCGCTGGAGCCGTCCCTGTTCCAGATGCGCATGAAGACGTCGCCGCGCAGGGTGGATTCCATGGCGATGACCTGGTCGGCGCCTGCGCCGGTTTCCGGGTTGGCGATGGCCTTGATCTGCTCGGGCTTGAGGCCAAGCGCGCCCTTGCGGTCGTCAAAGATGACGAACGAATTGCCAGCCCCATTCATCTTCCAAAACTTCACGGCGCGTTCCCGGATTTCATGTGGGGAGATGTAAGGGCGTTGGGGCGGGGTGGCTAGGCGCCGCGGAATAGCGATTTTGCTGGAAAAACAGGGAGAAGCTTGCTTCCCGGACGTCAGCCGCTAACCCTTGGCGGGCAAGACATAAGGGGCCATGTGCATGCGCATCATGTTCGCGAGCGTAGCGGCGGCGGTGCTGGCGGCGTGTTCCCCGCAGGAGGAAGTCAAAGTGACGACGAATGCCCTCGACCCGAATTCGGAAGCGCATCTCTATCTGGAGGAGGTGGAAGGGGCCGAGGCTCTGGCGTGGGTGCGGGGGGAGAATGAGCGGACGCTGAAAGTGCTCGAGGGGGATGCGCGGTATCAGGGCTATTACGATGCGGCGCTGAAGATCGCGACATCGGCCGAGCGCATTCCGTACGGGTCGATTCGCGGCGGGTATGTCTACAATTTCTGGCGGGACGCGGCGCATGAGCGCGGCATCTGGCGACGCACGCCGGTGGCGGAATATGCGAAGGCTTCTCCGGCGTGGGAAACGCTGCTCGATCTCGACGCGCTGTCGAAGGCCGAGGGGGCGAACTGGGTCTACAAGGGCGTAAGCTGTCTGCCGCCGGAGAATGTGGATTGCCTGCTGTCGCTGTCGGACGGCGGCAAGGATGCGGTGCGGGTGCGCGAGTATTCGATCGCGCAGGGTGCGGCGAAGGCCGGGTTCGTGGCAGGCGGGTTCGATATCCCCGAGGCGAAAAGCTCGATCACCTGGCAGGACAAGGACACGCTGCTGATCGCAACCGACTGGGGCGGCGATACGCCCTCGATGACCGAGAGCGGCTATGCCTTCGTGACCAAGCGGCTGAAGCGCGGGCAGACGCTGGCGCAGGCTGTCGAAGTGCATCGTGGCGAAGTGACGGATGTGGCGGCGTCTGCATTCGCGCTGGAGGATTCGAGCGGCAAGCGCTGGTTCGGCGCGGTGCGGGCGGAGACGTTCTACACGTCGAGCTATGTGCTGTTCCCCGAAGATGGATCTGCGCCAGTGAAGATCCCGCTGCCGGAAAAAGCGAGTCCGCAGGGCGTGTTCGCCGACACGCTGATCGCGACGATCGAGGAAGACTGGGCGCCAGAGGGGCAGGGCCCGTTCAAATCTGGTGACCTGATCGGCTACAAGTGGAGTGAGTTCGTTGCGACCGGCAAACTGCCGAAGGTTGAGCTGGTGTTCCGTCCGACGTCACGCCAGGCGCTGCAGGGCGTCGGCATTACCAAGCACGAGCTGCTGGTGAACATCTCCGACAATGTCGTCGTGAAGGTGATGGCCTATCGCAAGGGCGCTTCGGGCTGGATATCGAAGGAAGTGCCACTGCCGCCGAACGGGTCTGCGGGGGTGATCTTCTCGGATGTGGAGGAAGGCGCGGCTTTCCTCGGCTTCGACGGCTATCTCTCGCCGGACTCATTGTTCACCTACGACTCGGCGTCGGGCGCGCTTGCGCAGATCAAGTCGTTGCCGGCGTGGTTTGACGCGTCGGACATGCAGGTCGATCAGCACGAAGCGACATCGAAGGACGGAACGAAAGTGCCGTACTTCGTCGTGCGCAAAAAGGACCTCAAGCTCGATGGAAGCAACCCCACGCTGGTCTACGGCTATGGCGGTTTTCAGGTGAGCCAGACGCCGGGTTATTCGGGCACGGTGGGCAAGCTGTGGCTGGAGCAGGGCGGCGTCTATGTGATGGCCAACATCCGCGGCGGCGGGGAGTTCGGCCCGGCCTGGCACCAGGCGGGCCTCAAGACCAAGCGGCAGGTCGTCTATGACGATTTCATCGCGGTGGCCGAGGATGTGATCGCGCGGAAGATCACGAGCAAGGAAAAGCTGGGTGCGATGGGCGGCTCGAATGGCGGGCTGTTGATGGGCGTGATGTTCACGCAGCGGCCGGACCTGTTCAGGGCGATTGTCTGTCAGGTGCCGCTGCTCGACATGCTGCGCTATCACATGCTGCTCGCCGGCGCGTCGTGGATGGACGAGTATGGCGATCCGGACGTGGCGGAGGAACGCGCCTTCCTCGAGAAGACATCGCCCTATCACAATGTCGATCCGGCGAAGACTTACCCTGAGATCTATTTCGAGACGTCAACCAAGGATGATCGTGTGCATCCCGGTCATGCGCGCAAGCTGGCAAAGCGTCTGGAAGAACTGGGCAAGCCGTTCCTGTACTACGAGAACATCGATGGCGGGCACTCGGCTGCGGCGAACCAGCGCGAGGCGGCGAAGCGCTCGGCGCTGGAGTTCACCTATCTGGCGCGCAAGCTCATGGACGGGAAATAGAGCGCCGCGCCACCGGGAAATCGAAATAGGTTTCCGGGAAAGGCTCGTCGTTGAGCGTGAAGTGCCACCATTCTTCGGCGAGCGGACGGAAGCCGTTGGCGGTCATCACGGACTGCAGCATCAGGCGGTTGGCGCGCTGCGCGGGCCTGACGGTCTGGTCAGTCGGCCAGGAGCGCGTGTCGAAAAGATCGTAGGCGCTGCCCATGTCGACCTCGGCTCCTGTCGTCAGATCGATGAGGGTGATGTCGAGCGTTGAGCCGCGGGAGTGGCCGGAGCGTTCCGCGATATAGCCCAACGCGAAGAGCTGGGACTTGTCCACGTTCGGATAGTAGTCGGGCTTGCGCGCCTGATCCTGTGGATCGCGCGCCCATGCAGCGAAGTCGGCGACGGCGCGCGTCGGGCGGTAGCAGTCGAATACCTTCAGGCCGAGGCCAGATTCGGCGAGCACTTTCTGGGCGTTCGCAAGGGCTGCGGCGGCTCGCTGTGTAAGAAGACAGACCGGAGCGTCATAGCCCGTGATCGGGCGGCCCACGAAATTCTCGTGGCCTGCATAGCGCATTTCGACGACGAGATCGGGAATCAGCGCGCGGGTATCGACAAAGTCGGTGGCGTCTTGCGGATCAGGCGCATGCGTGCATGCAGCGAGAGCCAGTGTGAGGATGAATGCGTGCGGGCGCATGACAGTCTCTACCTTCAGTCGCAGCGGCGATGAGGCAGGAAGCCAGCTACGCTGCCGGCCTGCAAGGGTGGATCAGGCCACTTCGCTCGTCTTTGGCGTCAGCGCATCGAGACCAGCGATCATGTCGTCGAGATTGGCGTTGAGCGCGTCGAGATCGGCATTGGCGCTGATGGACGCTTCATCGACTGCAAAGGCGGGTGCGGATTTTGGCGGAGCAGCGAGGCTCGCCCCCGCTGCGCCCGGTGACTGGCGGGCGATGGCGGCAAGCAGGGCGTCGAGGTCGATCGGCTTCGAGACATAGTCGCTCATGCCGGCAGCAAGATAGGCCTCGCGGTCACCAGTCATCGCATTGGCGGTCAGTGCAATGATCGGCACGCGCGAGACGGCGTGGGGCAGGGCGCGAATGAGGCGGGTGGCGGTGGGTCCATCCATGATGGGCATCGAGACGTCCATCAGGATGATATCGAAGGCGTCGTCTCGAGCGGCAGCCACTGCCTGCATGCCATCACTCACGAAGACGAGGTCGTGGCCCTGGCCGGACAGCAGGGTGCGGAGAACCTTCTGGTTCACGGCATTGTCCTCGGCGATGAGCATGCGGAGGCGGACGCCGCTGGCGGCGACTGAGCGGGTGCTGATTTTCACTTCGGGCTCGGCGCCGGCCTCGGTCGGGATCTCGAACCAGAAGCAGCTGCCTTTGCCAACTTCCGAGGTGACGCCGATTTCGCCGCCCATGCAGGCGACAAGCTCACGGCTGATGGCAAGGCCAAGGCCGGTGCCGCCGAAGCGCCGCGTTGTGGAGGCATCGGCCTGGCTGAAGCGGTTGAAGAGTTTTGCCCGAACGTCCTCGGGAATGCCGATGCCGGTGTCGCGTACTTCGACGCGGAGAATGTGGGGCGCCTCGCCGGCGAGATAACTGATGTGGAGCGTGACCGATCCGTTGCCGGTGAACTTCACAGCGTTGGAAGCAAGGTTGAGCAGGATTTGGCGGAAACGGGTCGGGTCGCCGATGACCCAAGCGGGTGTGGCGGTGTCGATTGCGACATCGAACCGGACTCGCTTCTCTGTCGCGCCGGGGGTCAGCATCGAGGCGACTTCGTCGGCGATCTGGCGGACGCTGAAGGACAGGCGTTCCAGCTGGAACTGGCCGGCTTCGAGTTTCGAATAGTCGAGAATGTCGTTGAGGATGGTGAGAAGGTTCACCGCACTGTCGCGGACAAGGGTGAGATTGTCGCGTGCAGTTTCATCGATGTGGTTGCGTAGCGTAGCGTCCAGCATGCCGAGCACGCCATTCATCGGCGTGCGGATCTCGTGACTCATCGTGGCGAGAAACGCCGATTTGGCGCGATTGGCGGCTTCAGCTTCGCGCCGGGCCTCTTCAAGGTCGTTATTGATTTCACGCAGGCGCTGGGATTCGCGCGAGCGAGCTTCGAGGCGCCGGTCTATGAAAGCGAGCACGAGCGCGAGACAGACGAAAGCGCTGGTCGCGATGGTCACGCAGGCGGCGAGCACGCCTTTGGACACCAGGGTTTCGTGCGGCGTGACGACAGGGGCGGCGGTCAACACAACGCCTGTCATGCCGGTATAGTGCATGCCGCAGATCGCGATGGCCATGACGATCGCGGCGGCGGCGCGCTGCCAAAGCAGAGTCAGATTGGCGGCAAGCCATAGGGCGACCGTGGCTGCGGTAAGGGCGATGACAATGGAGGCTGTGAAGAGCTCAGGCCGGTAGGCGATTTCACCGGCGATCCTCAGCGCGCTCATGCCCATATAGTGCATGACAACAACGCCCGTGCCGACGAACGCGCCCGCGCCCAGCAGGCGGACGAGCCCAGGCTTGCGGCCGAGCGCCGCTAGGCCCGCCGTGACGGCGGCCACGGCGACCAGTCCTGAAAGCAGGGTCAGCTTCGGGTCATAACCGCGTTCGATCGGCACGTAGAATGCTGTCATGGCGATGAAGTGCATCGACCAGATGCCGCCGCCGAGCGTGATGCCGGCCATGATCAGCCAGAAGGTGCGTGTCCGGCCTTCGGCGGCGCGCATGCGCTCTGCCATGTCCAGCGAACAAAATGATGCAAGGGCAGCGATGGCGAATGACAACACGACCAGACCGATGTCGTGGTCATGCGCCATACCAGGACTAGTGGAGTCGAAGCAGAAGCCCAGGATCGTCATGAGCTTTGTGGTACGCCGGGAACGGTAAATAACTTATGCTAAAAGCACAAAGAAGCTTAGGTTAGTCGGCGGATTTATGAAGTCCGCCCCGAAGTTTCCTCCGGGGCGGTGTTTATGCGGGCCGTGCTTGTGACCCGCCGATAAGCTGTTCGATCAGTTCAGGATGATCGACGCGATGATGCCGGTGGCGATGGCGGCGAGAATGATCTCACCGGTATTGTCGTCCTTCACGTAGTGATAGCCACGCGGCGGGGCCTTCTGGTGGATCCCGCGATAGTCGACTTCGCGATAGTTGCGATTGTAGTCGCCGAGACGGTCGCCGCGCGCCCATGGTTTATAGCCCAGCTGGAAGCCGCGGGTGCGATAGGCCGAAGCGGGCGGCGGGCCAGCGTGCCACGTGTTGCGAACGTAGTAGCCATTGTGGACGCGTGCATCCCAGCGTGCGTTCGATCGATCGTCGCGCCACACGGTGGTGCGCGTGTGTGTGACGACGCGGGTGTCGCTGCGATCGTTGCGACGGTCGCTGCGGTCATCGCGACGGTCATTGCGATCGTCGTAGCTGCGCTGATTGTACGATTGCTCGTAGCCGCGGCCCGGCTGGGCGAAGGCGGCGGGAGCGGCGACGGGAGCGGCCAGCGTCATCATGGCGGTGGCGGCGAGAAGGAAGCGTTTCATCTGTGGTCTCCTTTTTCGATCCTGCGGCGCCGGGGAGGAGTGGCGTCCTGGATTGGACCTAGAGAACGCTTTGGCGGGTGAACGGTGCTTATGAGTGTTGTCTACTTGCGTTCATCCGTGTCGCAACTTGTCGCGAAGGGCGTGTTTCAGACGCGTCAGACACATCATGCGACAGAGCTCACGACGAGGTGAAAAAGAACTGCAGCTGGCCTGCCCAGATATTCTTGGCCGTTGCGCCCGCGAGCCTGAATGAGTGTTCAGGCTCGGACAGACACAAGGTTGCGAGGGTTGTAACGGGCTGTCGCAGGATGCGCTGTGCGGCACGAAATGTGACTCACTCGGGCATCATTGAGGGAAAGAAGGAGCCCACATCTGCGTTGAACCAGAACTGGTAACGCACGAGGCCTCTCCCATGCCCGCTGATACGACACGCGAACTGATTGCCGACGAGATCGAGACGACTGACATCGAGACGCGTGACAGAGAGGGCGATGCGCCGAAGGGGCGTGCGTCGTCGATCGTATCGGGGCTCGCGCGCAGAAAATGGCTGATCGGCGGAGCGGCGGTTGCGCTCGTTGCGCTGGCGCTGGTGTTCAGTCCATTCAACGCGAAGAAGCCGCAGATGGTGACAGCCACCGTCGGACGCGGAGATATAGAACAGACCGTGCTGGCCACAGGCGTGCTGGAGCCGGCCAAGCTGGTGAGCGTCGGCGCACAGGCATCCGGCCAGGTGAAAAAGCTCTATGTCGAGCTTGGCGATACAGTGAAAGCAGGCGATCCGATCGCGGACATCGACTCACGCAATCAAACCAACTCGGTCAGCAACGCGCAGGCGGGTCTGTCCAACGTGGTTGCGCAGCGCTCGGCAGCGCAGGCAAGTCTCACCGAAGCTCAGCTCAATTTCGACCGCCAGAAGCGGCTCTTCGCTGAGGGCGCCTCGGCCAAGGCCGATCTGGACTCGGCGGAATCGCAGCTGGCCAATGCGCGCGCAAACCTCACGGCGTCGAACGCGCAGATCAAGCAGGCGAACCTGACGCTGAATACGGCCGAGACGAACCTTGGCTACACCAAAATCGTTGCGCCGATGGATGGCACGGTCGTCGCCGTCGTCACGGAAGAAGGCCAGACTGTGAACGCCAACCAGTCGGCGCCCACCATCGTCATGCTGGCGCAACTCGACAAGATGACGGTGAGCGCGGAGATTTCCGAGGCTGACGTCGAGAAGGTGGAAGCAGGGCAAGACGTCTATTTCACCACGCTCGGCGATGCGAACAAACGGCACTATGCGAAGCTGCGCACGGTGGCGCCGGCGCCTGAATCGATTGAATCAACATCATCCTCGACGTCTTCGAGCACGGCGAGCGCGGTCTATTACAACGGCCTGTTCGACGTCGACAATGCGGATGGCAAGCTGAAGACCGGCATGACCGCGCAGGTCTATATCGTGCAGGCGTCCGCCAAGGATGCGCTGACCGTTCCGTCTTCTGCGCTCGAACGCCGGGGTCGCGACGGGTATTTCGCCAAGGTTGTGAAAGAGAATGGCGAGGTCGAACGGCGTGCGGTCAAGGTCGGCATCAACACCAACGTCACAGCGCAAGTCACCGAAGGCCTGAAGGAAGGCGAGAAGATCGTCGTCGCTGAGGTGTCGGCTGAACAGAAAGCGTCGAGCTCGCAGAACCAGAACAGCAATCCGCTTGCCGTGGGTGGCGGCAGCCGCCGTGGCATGGGCGGTGGAGGTCCGCGCCCATGAGCCCGCCAGATCAATCGACCTTTCACGAGCTCCCGGCACGACCTGCGAAACGGACCTCGCCCGCCCTGATCGAATTGAAAAAAGTGCGGCGGGAATTTCCGGCGGGCGACGAGGTCGTCGTCGCTCTCAAGGACGTCAGCCTCACCATTGAGCATGGCGAGATGGTCGCCATTGTAGGTTCGTCGGGCTCGGGCAAGTCGACGCTGATGAACATTCTCGGTTGCCTCGACCGGCCGACATCAGGCACATACCGCGTGCTCGGGCGCGATACGCGCGACATGGCCCCGGATGATCTGGCGGCGCTGCGTCGCGAGCATTTCGGCTTCATTTTCCAGCGCTATCATCTGCTGTCTGACCTGACGGCGGCGGGAAACGTCGAGACACCAGCGATCTATCTCGGGCGTGCTCCTGAAGAGCGTCGGGCTGAAGCCAAAAAGCTGCTCACGCGGCTCGGGCTCAAGGATCGCGCAGGCCATACGCCAAGTCAGCTGTCTGGCGGTCAACAGCAGCGCGTCTCGATCGCGCGCGCTCTTATCAATGGCGGCGACGTCATCCTGGCGGACGAGCCTACGGGCGCGCTGGATACCACCACTGGCGAAGAGGTGATGGGCATTCTGCGGCAGCTCAATTCAGAGGGCCGCACGATCATCATTGTGACGCACGACATGCATGTGGCCGAACACGCGGACCGGATCATCGAAATCCGCGACGGCGTGATCGTCTCCGACACGCGCAAGGCCGGCACAAGCGCCGCTGTCACAAAGGGCCAGCCGCACGCGAAACTGACTTACGGCGCGGAAAGCTGGCGCGACAGGTTCAACGAAGCTTTCCGAATGGCCCTGCGCGCAATGCGGTCGCACAAGCTGCGCACCTTCCTCACGATGCTCGGCATCATTATCGGCATCGCGGCGGTGGTCTCGGTGGTGGCTCTGGGCGAGGGGTCGCGCAAGCAGGTGCTGTCGAACATCAGCGCGCTTGGCACGAACACGATCGACGTCCGGCCAGGCACAGGCTTTGGCGACAGGCGCGCATCAGCGACGCGGACGCTGACCGTGGCCGATGCGGATGCGATCGCGGAGCAATCCTATGTCGACAGCGTGACGCCGACTGTCAGCACCAGCGCCACGCTGCGGCGGGGGAATGTTGAAACGTCCGCGACGGTGAACGGCGTTGGCGATCAGTATTTCCGCGTGCGGGGGATGCAGCTCCTTTCAGGCAGCCTGATCTCGGCGGAAAGCGTCTCGAGCTTGTCGCAGGATATCGTCATCGACCCCAACACGCGCGACACACTGTTTGCCGACGGAACCGATCCGATCGGGCAGGTGATCCTTGTGGGGCAGATGCCTGCTCGGGTGGTTGGCGTCGCCAAGTCGAGCTCCAGCGGGTTCGGCGCTGACCAGCTCAACGTCTATGCGCCTTATACGTCTGTGATGCGCCGACTGCTTGGGCAGTCCTACCTACGCGGAATCACCGTTCGGGTGAGCGATGACGCCTCGATGGATGCGGCGCAGGCGGGGATCACTGCCCTGCTTGTGAGCCGGCATGGCACAACAGACTTTTATCTCAACAACACTGACGAAATCCGTCAGTCGATCGAGCAGACAACGGGTACGCTGACGCTGCTGATCGCATCCATCGCTGTGATCTCGCTGATCGTCGGCGGCATTGGCGTGATGAATATCATGCTCGTGTCCGTCACAGAGCGTGTGAAGGAGATAGGGGTGCGCATGGCCGTGGGCGCGCGTCAGGCCGATATCATGCAGCAGTTCCTGATCGAGGCCGTGCTCGTCTGCATGATCGGTGGGGCGCTGGGCGTCGGGCTGGCGCTGAGTTTCGGGGTCATCTTCCCCCTGTTCAACTCGTCCTTCGTGCTCGATTACTCCCTTGCATCGATCGTGATGGCGTTTGCGTGCTCGACGGCGATTGGTGTCGCCTTTGGCTTCCTGCCGGCGCGGAGTGCGTCGAAACTTGATCCGATCGAGGCATTGGCGCGCGAATAGGCGTGACGCATCGCGGCAATCGATAAGCGCGAGGAGCGTGAGCAAAATTTCATGCAGCGGCAACGCTGGCCTTGCGCGCGCGTAGCAAGGACATGCCGATCAATCGAATGCCGTGCGGAAACGCAATTGAATCAGGATTGTCCGAACGCGGATGAACTCGGCGTAATCGGAATCCGTGATTTCCACAGACCCGCATCGGGCGAGTTGTGCGCCGCAAGCTGCTGATTGCGTGAAGGTTTGCGGTTGTTTCACTTGCCGCCTAACCGGGCTGATCCATGTTCCGCGAAGGTGATGGAGGATTACTCGTATGAATTTCAAAACGATCGCAGCCGCGGTTGCCATGGCGATTTCGGTGGCTGCGTGCCAACAGATTCCTGAAGACATGACTGTGGTCGAGTATTGCTCGAACCCGGACAACATCAACAAGGACGTGTGCAAGGTGAACGTCGAAGTCGACGGTCAGAAGCGCGCGCTTTCCGAAACCAACATGAGCCTCAGCCAGGCTCGCCAGATCGCCGACAGCGCTCTCTCGCGCGCCAACTCGGCCCAGGCTTCGGCCGATGCGGCGAAGGCCGCTGCCGACGCTGCGATGACGCAAGCTGCTTTCAACTGCGAAACCAAAACGGTCCAGAAGTCGAAAGTCGGCGCATGCGGCACCGGCTACAAGGTGCAATCGTGCGTGCAAACGCGCTTCACCTACCGCGCTGGCGCTCCGTCGATCCTGCGTGAGATCAGCGACGAAGGCTGCCGCTTCAACGATCAGGTCCTCGAAATGCAGATCCGTTGCTGCACGACGGGTCCGAAGCCGGAACCGACCGAAGCGGCCGCTCCGGTTACCGAACAGCCGACTGCCCCGACCACGCCGGCGCGTTCGTCGTAAGTCGTAGTTCAATCTACTCAGCCTGGCGCCGCTCCCTAACCGGGGGCGGCGCTTTGCATTTGAGGTTGCCGCGGGCAGGGTGAGCGGAGCGATGGAGACATTCCGATGATCCTGATAACGGGGACAGTTGTTGTGGCTGAGGAGAACCGGGCGGCATTCATCGCGGCGTCCACGCGCCACGTAACCCTGTCGCGCATCGAGCCGGGCTGCATCAGCCACGGCCTGCACGAGGACGTCATGGCGCCCGGCACGTTCGTGTTCGTTGAGCGGTGGCGCGACATGGCGGCGGTGCAGGAGCATTTCGCCAAGGACTACAGCCGCGATACCGTGGCGGTGATCCGGCAGCTGGCGCTGAGCTCAAGCGGCGTCGAGATCCACGATATCGCATCAACGCGAGTGGTCTGAACTCGCACGTTCACACCCCTCGAAACAAAAAGGCCGCCCCGGATATCCGGGGCGGCCTCCATGCCTGAGCGCGATTGCGCCAGAGATCAGTTCGTAACCTTCACCGACACGCCGATGATGCGGGGCTCGTTGACGAAGGCGGTGTTGTTGTTGAAGTCGATGGCGCCCTTGATGTTGTCCTCGTCCGTGATGTTGCGGGCGAAGGCTGCAACTTCCAGCGAGCCATCCGTGCGAGCCCAGCCGAATTTCAGGCCGCCCTCGAACTGGTCGTCGGTCTGGAATTCGGTCGACTCGTAGATGAACAGGTTGGTCGCGCCCTGATAGGACCAGTCTGTGTAGGCGAAGAGTTCGCCGTCATTGCCCATGGGGATCGCGTAACGGGCCGTGAAGTTGGCGATCGTTTCCGGCGCGTTCGGGAACGGGTTGCCATCGACCAGCGCGCGGGTTTGCGCGTTGATCACGACCAGCGGGTCGGTGACGGTGCATTGAGCGCAGATGCCCACTGCAAGGTTGTTGTCGTCGATTTCGCTGTCGACGTAGGAGAAGCCGCCGGTGAAGATGAGGTTGTCGATCGGCGCCCATTCGGCGTCGACTTCGAAGCCCCAGGCCTTGCCGGTGTCGGCATTGATCAGCTGCACGAGGTTGCCGCCGCCGCCGACCGCGGTCAGCTGGATATCGGAGACTTCATAGGTGAAGGCCGCCGCGTTCAGGCGGAACGAGTCGCCCAGCGTCGACTTGAAGCCGGCTTCGTACGAGATGACGGTTTCCGATTGCGCAACTGAAGGCGGGTTGAAGAAGGCAATGTCGCGGCCCTGGATGGACGGGCCACGGAAGCCGTCCGCAACGCGCGCGAAGACCGAGAAGTCTGGCGTGATGTCGTACATCGCGCTGACATCCCAGCTGACATGGTCATCCGAGATGCTGACATTGTTGACCGGCGCGGCGGCGACGGTGAGATCCTTGTCGTCGTCGGTGTAGCGAACGCCGCCGGTGACGGTCAGCGCGTCGGTGAAGTCATAGCTGACCTGACCGAAGACAGCCCACGATGTGTTCGCGTGCTTCAGCGTGGCCGGCGGCGGGAAGCCAGACGGTCCAACCGTGGTGACGGTGAAGGCTGAGTCGAAATAGTAGACGCCGGTCTGCCATTGCAGCGGGCCTGCGGTGTCGCTGGCGAGGCGCAGTTCCTGCGTCGTCTGGCCCAGCTTGTCGATCGAGTCCTGCGTGTCCGAGTCGAACGGGATGAAGCCCGGGCCGACACCGGCAACGCCGCCATCGATATCGCCGCGGCTGTAGCCGTTGGCGCTCTCATAGCCGGTGATCGAGGTCAGTTTGATGTCGCCGAAATCGTACGCGATGTTCGCTGAGCCGCCCCAGGCGTTGTACGATTGCGGGTTTCCGCCGCCCTGGTTGTAGGTGACCGTGTCGCGATCGTAATTGCCGTTGAGGCCGTTGCCGCCGACATCGATCACGTTGGCGCGGAAGACCGCCGCAGTGCCGTCGAGGTCGCGGGCGTGGACGTTGAGCAGGATGTCGAGATTGTCGATCGGTTGCAGGGCAACCTGGAAGCGGCCGGCCAGTTCGTCATAGCCGCCGAGATTGTCGTCGCCCTTGACGAGCGTGTTGTCGATCCAGTCGTCGCGGTGCTGATACAGCATCGAGCCGCGGGCCTGGATGCCCGGTGCGATGGCGCCGCCGATGCCGCCTTCAAACGTCTTGGTGCCGTAGGTGCCGTAAGAGGCTTGCGCGCGTGCGTCGAATTCCTCGGTTGGCTTGATCGAGGTGAAGCGCACGATGCCGGCGGTCGTGTTGCGGCCGAACAGCGTGCCTTGCGGGCCGCGATACACCTCGACGCGATCAACGTCGAAGATCGGGGTGGATTTGAGAACCACGTTCTCCATCACGATGTCGTCCATGATGATGGAGACGGGCTGCGAGGCGGCGAGGTCGAAGTCGGTGTTGCCAAGGCCGCGGATGTAGAAGCGCGGCGCGACACGGCCGTTGGAGCTTTCGGCGTAGAGCGCAGGCACGCGCGCGGCGAGGGCGACGACGTCTTCACCTGCTGAGAAGACCGCAGCGACCTGATCTTCCGGCATTGCTACGGCCGAGACCGGAACGTCCTGCAGGTTTTCTTCGCGCTGCGTCGCCGTGATGATCACAACATCGAGGCGACTGTCGGTGGTGTCCTGCGCAAGGGCAGGGGCGGCCATCAGGGCAGCGGCAGACGCCGCCGCCATCAGGCTGGCAATGAATTTGGCTTTCGAGATTTTCGATCGAGACATGGGCGCTCCCCGGGGTGAAATCACGGAGCGCAGATCACCCGAACGGGTTTCAGGAGTCTTGTACAGCTTGCGCGATTTCGCGTCCGCAGCACGGATTGCCCGCTATCGATGCAAAACTGTCACGTACCGGGTCGCCCCATTTTCGCGCGCCGCGCGAACCCGGACGCTCTGGCCCCCGCACATTCAGGCAATGATGTCCGGCATGATCTTCGAGGACAGCCAGACAATGCGGTCTTTCACGCGCAACTTCTCGCGCTTGAGGCCCATCACCTGAATGTCCTGGCCACCAGCACTTTCGAGCTCGTCGATTGTCTGATCGAGCTCGCGATGGCGCGAACGCAGCTCCTCCAGACGCGCAAGCATGCCTTCCATGTCGGTGGGGTCGAAAACGATATCAGTCAAACGCGCCGACTCCGGTTCTGCTCGACGCCGCATCGCTTCCGGAATCCGGCGCGATTCAAGGCGTTGGAACGCGAGAGCCCTTGCCACGGACTCATCGCCCGTCTGCCCTCCCGCCGGCGCCCGCAATATCAAATTCGGAGGAGTCCGTGAAGGCGGCGTCGAGCCCTGAAAGCGTCTTCGCGACGCCTTACGTATGGGCGGCGAGCGTTGTGCCGGAGGCGGATTGATATTTTTTCATGAGGAGCGAGATTTCACCGCTTTCAAGGCGTGACGCGCGAATTTCTTCGTGGTTCATTTCTCGTTGCGGCTGGTCAGCGAGCCGCGCGGATCTCCCGATTCTCCGTCGGGACCGTGGCGGACGCAGCCCTTCCGCTCGCGGTCGGGGTAGGTCGATGCCGGGCTGAAATCCCTTTGCGGACAAGGTCTGGGCGGCCTCTGAAAAGGAGATGCCCTATATGAGCCAGGAAGCACGCGTTCGGGAGTTGAGTGAACGCCACAAACGCCTTGAGGCGGCAATCGCGGCAGAGTTGAAACATCCGGCAGGCGACGACCTGCGCGTACACGAACTGAAACGGAAGAAGCTTCGAATAAAGGACGAGATCGCCCAGCTTAGAACGAACTAGGCTGGCCACCCGCGCGTCCACGCGCGGATTCACTACCTCCCGGTTTTTCAGGCGCGCGCTTGCCAGTTATTGCGTGGCGCGCGCCGATATCGGCAAGCATCCCCCAACTCGAGATTGACGTCCCGCGCGGGCGCGCGAATGTGCTGCGCAGGGGCGTGTATTCGGCGGACGAGGGAATATCGATGCGAGGCCTCTGGGACAACGAACAACCCGTATCGCCGAGCCTGTTGCGGTCTGCGCTCGCGCTCGCAGGCGGATTTCTGGCGCTTACCTCCGTCGTGATGCTGTTCCTGGCCGTCGGCAGCGTGGTTGCCGAACACTATGTCGTGGCGGGGTTGCAGCTTGCCTTTGGCATTGCCGTGCCGTTCGCCATCTGGCTCGGCCTGCGCATGATGGCGGATATACTGGTCGCCCTGAACCGGTCGCACGACAGGCTGGAAGGTATCGAGGATGCGCTGGCGGGCAGGGCTGCGCCCGCGCCAAGGCCTGTGCATCCCAACACACCGGCAGCCGAGCGCGCCAGCGATGACGGCCCGGCCTATCCGGTGGAAGACTAGCTACTCGTCAGCAGGCTTGTTCTTGCCGAAGTTGGCGAACAGCTGCTCGGCCGTGATCTTGTCGCGCTTGGGCTCGTCGCCATCCTCGGATGCTTCAACCGACGGATCGGCTGCCGTCGGCGTGACAACCTTGCGCAGCGTCGGGCCGGCAAGGCGCGCATCTTTCTCGTCGCGCGACTGTGTACGTTTCGCAGCTGCTTTCGACACGATCGCATCGAGTTCGATCTGCGTGCAGAGGCCCAGCGTCACGGGATCGACCGGCTTGAGGTTGGTCGCATTCCAGTGCTGGCGCGAGCGCACGGATTCGATCGTCGACTTCGTCGTGCCGATCAGGCGCGAGATCTGCGCGTCGGTGATTTCCGGGTGGTGGCGCAGGAACCATGCGATGGCGTCCGGGCGATCCTTGCGGCGCGAGACCGGCGTGAAGCGGGCGCCCTTCTTCTTGGCCTCCGGCACGTTGGCGTGTTTCATCGGGGGCATCTGCAGGGTGTAGGTCTTGTCTTCTTCACCCTTCGCGATCTCTTCGCGGGTCAGCTCGCCCGATGCGACGGGGTCGGCGCCACGCATGTTCTCCGCGACTTCGCCATCTGCGATGCCTTTGACCTCAAGCGGATGCAGTTCGCAGAATTCCGCGATCTGCTCGAAGGTGAGCGTGGTGTTGTCGATCAGCCAGACGGCTGTCGCTTTGGGCATGAGAATCTTGGCCATGGTCGCCTCGGTAGATGCTGAAAACGAAAAACCCGGCGCTAGGGCCGGGTTTCTCGGAATTGTCGAGAAGAAGAAAAAGTCCTGAGCGAGGCTGATATAGTTCAGGTTTTCCGGGTTGTGAACCCGGAATGACAACCCCTGAACGCCTAGAATCAGCGACTTATCAGCTAACCTGCAGAATTATTTTTCCCGCGTGGTCGCTGGAATCCATTTTTGCGTGGGCCGCATCGGCTTCCGCTAGGGTAAACGTGCCGCTCACCAGGGGGCGGAACTGGCCCGATTTGATCATCGGCCAGACGTTTTCGACGACGCCCTTGGCCAGCATGCCCTTGTAGTCATCTGTGCGGATGCGCAGCGTCGAGCCCATCACCGAGATGCGCTTCATCATGAGGCGGAGCAGGTCGCCTTCAATCTTCGAGCCCTGAAGGAAGGCGATGTAGCAGAGGCGACCCAGATCCTTGAGGATGGTGAGGTTCTTGTCGAAGTATGGCTTGCCGACCATGTCGAGGATCACATCGACGCCGCCCGCATCGCGCATGACCGCTTCGAAGTCTTCGGTCTTGTAGTTGATGCCGCGTGTCGCGCCGAGCTTCTCGCACAGCCTGCATTTCTCGTCCGTGCCCGCCGTCGCATAGACCGTTGCGCCCCAGGCCTTGGCGATCTGGATCGCCGTTGTGCCGATGCCGCTCGCCCCGCCATGGATCAGCAGCGTCTCGCCGGGCTTGAGTTTCCCCATCTCGAACACGTTGTTCCAGACCGTCAGCACCGTTTCAGGCAACCCCGCTGCTTCCTCATAGCTCAGAGGTTCTGGGACAGGCATCGCCGACCCCTCATGCGCCAGCGCATACGTGGCATAGCCGCCGCCCGGCACGAGCGCGCAGACTTTTTCCCCGCCCTTCCAGCGAGTGACGCCGGGGCCGACGGCCTCGATATCGCCGGCAACCTCCAGGCCCAGCGTATCCGGCGCGCCCGGAGGAGGCGGATACTTGCCGGCGCGCTGGACGAGGTCGGGACGGTTTACCCCCGCCGCGCGCACCCGGATCAGCACCTGACCCGGGCCGGGCGAGGGTTTTTCGATCTCATGCAGGACCAGAGGCTGTCCCACCACGGACTTCACCGCAGTCATCATCGGTTTGGACATTTGGCGCATCCCGGGTTTTAATCATGAAAAGGGGCTGCGGCTTCTTGGGCGCGTGCAGGCCACGCGGTCAAGAAGGGGAAAGGACTAGCGGCAGGTCAGAACCGAGGAGACACGGCCATGACATTCGACGAAGAGCCCATCAGAACGGCGGTGAAACGGTCGCTGGACGACATGTCGATTCAGGATCTGAAAGACCGGATCGAGGCCCTCAAGGGCGAGATATCGGCCTGCGAATCCATGATTGTGAAGAAGGAAGCGACACGAAAGGCGGCTGAGGCGGCCTTCTTCAAGTCGTGATGGAAGCCAGCCTAAACGGGCGGCTCGGAAAGCGGCAAGAGATTTGCGTGATACCGGAACGAACCATGGGGTTGCCGTTAATAAGGCTTGTGCAAGGTCTCGGGACGAGACTGCTCGCCGGACGGATGTATTTTTGAGGGTATAATGCGCGACGCGATGCAATCTACCGACCCAATGCGCGACGACTGGAAGCGCCGGGTGGTGGAATTTGCCGGATCCGAAATGTTCGACCGACTGTTCAAGGAGGGCATGTCCCTCGTTGAGGAAGCCGCCACCTACCTTGATGGTCCCGGCCGCACGGATTCCCGCAAGCTTAACCGTGAGCTCGCGCTGGTCTACGCCGCAGAGAGCATGGAAGTGACCACGCGTCTGATGCAGGCCGCCTCGTGGCTGGTCGTGCAGCGCGCCGTCCGCGAAAAGGACATGAAGGTCGACGAGGCAGGCGACGAAAAATACCGCATCGCGAAGCCCGGCGAACCGCATCCGTGCGATCGCGCCGTGATGCCGGCGCCGCTGATGGCCCTCGTCGATCGTTCGCGCGCCCTCTATGAGCGCGTCTGGCGTTTCGACTCGACGCTTTTCTCGGAAAGCCCCCAGCCAGCCGACAACCACGTCATGAAGCAGATCGACCGTTTGCGTCAGGCTGCCGAAGGCGGTGCGTTCGATCCACTGTCGGTCTGGCGCCGCTAGGCTAGTGCTCTGCGCCTTCCGGTGAGGGCGCAGCGCCGTTCCGCACCATTTTCGCGTCCAGCCTGCTCACGTCAGCAGCGATGCCCATGTTCGAATAGATCGAAGAAGCGTCGAGATAGTGCGCGATCGCCCGCGTCTTGTCGTTCTGCTTCTCTGCAACGTCGCCAAGGCCCTCAAGCGCAACCGCCTCATTCTCGCTGGCGCTGACCTTTGCCGCCGCCGCGAGGCTTTGCTCGTAGTAGGTGCGGGCCGCAGCCAGATTGCCGCTGTCGAACTCGACATCGCCAAGCCCGCTCAAGGCGAATGATTGTCCGATAACGTCGTCGATGCTGGTGGAAAGATCGAGCGCGCGCTTGAAGGCGGCAATGGCGTCGGGTCGCTTCCCGCGGTCGCGCGCCACGGCGCCAAGCCTCGCTTGCGCAACGGCTTCGCCCTCGGTGTCGCCAACCTGGACGTATAGCGCCATCGATTTCCTGAAGCGCGTCTCGGCGACGCCGTACTGTTTGCGTATGCGCGCAAGTTCGCCGAGGTCGCCCAGATCGCTCGCCTGTCCCTGCACGTTTCCGGTTGTCTCGTTGAACTGCAGCGCTTCGTTGAAATGAAGTTCAGCGCTCTCGAAGTCGCCGCGCGTCATGTCAATAACGCCAAGATTGCCGGATGCGATGGCATACATGACGGTGTCGTCGGCATTCTGGTAGATGAACTGGAAGGCCTCGGTGGCTTCGGCGAGAAAGCCTGCTCTGATGTACAGGCTGCCGAGCTGGCTGCGGGCGACATAGTCCTTCGGCGCCAGCTGCACGGCCCGCTCGTAGGCATCAATCGCATCGAAGGTGCGTGTGGCGTAGGCGAGGGCGCCGATTTCCTGCCAGGTTTCTGAAAGGCCAGCGGCCGCCTTTTCGCCTTCCAGCGCCGCCGTGTTGAGATCCGCAAGCGCCCCTTCGATATCGCCAGCGGCCAGCCTGTCGGCTGCTTCGCCGCGCGCGCCTGACTGGGCGGACAGCAGGCGCTCGATACTCTCGCGCATGGCGGCTTCTGCGTCGGCGCTCAACGGCTGCGGCGACTTCTGCTTCAGCAGCGTCAGCACTTCCTCGACCTTCGCGTCCGTGGCGGTCAGCGCTTTCTCGGACGCCGCCGGATTGAGAAAGCCATCAACCGTCTGCCGCATGTCTCCGAAATTCGTGATCAATGCGACCGCGCCCAGCGTCACGGCGCCAGCGCCGCCCCATGACAGGGGCGAGCTCCACACAGCGCCGCTGAACAACCTGCCGGACAGGCGGCCGTGCAGCGCGTGGACGAGCGTTATGAACTCCTTGTCCGTCGGGTCGCCCCGCCAGCCTGAAAGGTCCGCCAGTCTGAAGCGCCCACCAAGGTTTGCAGGTGGCGAGCAGGGGGCGAGCAGAATGGCTGCCAACTTGCGCGCCTTCTGCGCCCGTGCGGCCTGAAGGTTGACGATATCGCTGGCGACCGCGGCGGGCGTCCAGCACACGATGACGGCGTTGGCCGCATCGATGGCCGCGGCGGCTTCGGTCGGGTCGGCGGGCGCGATCTGCGTCGTGAATCCGGCGGCCTCAAAGGCGCTGCGCAGCGGCGCGACGAGGTGGGCGCTGCTATCGGCATAGGCCAGCAGCAGCCGGCGTTTTGACCCTGACGGCGCGTCGGCCATGTCCTGTCCCCGGAGGCGCGAACGCTAGCGCGTGATGCTGGGGGGTGCAACGAAGCCGGATGTTACCCGAAACGGGAGGCTGAAATTAGAAAGCCCGCCGTCTCCGGCGGGCCTTCCCAGTGTTCGATTAGGTTCGTGTTCCGTCGGGATCGCAGGGCGATCAGGATTTCACGAAACCCTTGAACTTGTCCTTGAAGCGCGACAGGCGGCCGCCGCGGTCCAGCGTCTGCGCTGCGCCGCCGGTCCAGGCCGGGTGCGATTTCGGGTCGATGTCGAGCGACAGCGTGTCGCCGGCTTTGCCCATGGTCGAGCGAACCTGATACTTGGTCCCGTCGGTCATCACCACGTTGATGAGGTGATAGTCGGGATGGCCTTCTTTCTTCATCGGAAGTCTCTGGCGGCTGCGCGAGGGTCCGTCTGGCGTTAACGCCCGGGGAGCCTTGCTGAATTCGGGAGCGGGGCTCATACCCGAAGGCGGCTTTGCTGGCAAGCTTGGCCGCCAGACTGCCAGAAATAGCGGTTTTTGAGGGCTAAATGAGTGACGGAACCAGCCAATCCAGCAGCAGCGCGGGCAGCGCCAGCTTCGACCGCACGGCTGGGGCGCAGCGCTGGGGCGAGGGCGGCCCCGAACGGCAGAAGTCGAAATCCCTGGGGCCGTTACTCAAACTGGCGCCGTATGTGAAGCGGCAGCGAACCACTGCCGTGCTGGCCGTGATTTTCCTCTTCGTCGCCGCCGTCCTGAACCTCGCGATCACTTTTCCGGTGCAGTGGCTGGGCAACAACGCCTTCCAGAGCTTCGACCCCGCGCTGATCAATGCCGGCTTTAGCGCGATGATCGCGATTGCTCTTGCGCTGGGCGTCGCCTCCGCCGTCCGCTTCTATTTCTTCTCGCGTTTCGGCGAACGACTGGCGGCTGATCTGCGTGGCGATGTTTATGCGCGGCTGATGTCGCTTTCACCCGCCTATTTCTCGAAGCTGAAGACAGGCGAGGCGGTCTCGCGGCTCACGGCCGACGTCACGCTGATCGAGACGTTCTTTGGCTCGACCTTTTCCATGGCGGTCCGCTCCTTCGTGACGTCTGTCGGCGCTCTGATCCTGATGTTCATCACGTCATGGAAGCTGACCGGCATCCTGTTCGTTCTGGCGCCGGTGCTGATCCTGCCGATCCTCGCCATGGGGCGCCGCGTGCGCAAGCTTTCGGTCAACGCGCAGGATCGCATCGCGGATGCAGCCGCCGAAGCGACCGAAACCATCGACGCGATCGATCTCGTGCAGGCCTATGGCATGGAGAAGGAACGCGAAATGCGCTTCCGCTCCACCATCGAAGCGGCGTTCAAGGCGGCGCTCGCCCGCATCGGCGCACGCGCCTGGCTTACCGGCATTATCATCGCGCTGATGTTCGCGGGCGTCACCGGCGTCATCTGGATCGGCGCGCTGGAAGTGCAATCCGGCGCGATGACAGTCGGCGCCTTCATGCAGTTCGTGCTGCTTGCGGTGTTCGGCGTCGGCGGTTTTGCGACCGTGGCCGAAGTGATGGGCGATGCGATGCGCGCCTCGGGCGCGGCCGAACGATCGGTCGAAATCCTTGCGCAGACGCCTGACATCGCCGCCCCGCCCAGCCCCAAGCCGATGCCCGCGAAACTCTCAGGCCACGTGAAGCTCGATGGTGTTTCGTTCTCCTATCCGGCGGCGCAGGGGCCCTCGCTCAAGGACGTCACATTCGAAGCAAGGCCCGGCGAACTTGTCGCTCTGGTCGGCCCATCGGGCGCGGGCAAATCGACTGTCTTCCGCATGCTGCTGCGTTTCTTCGATCCGCAGACAGGCGCTGTCACGTTGGACGGGCTTGATGCGCGCGACACGGATCCCGCCGAATGGCGCGCCCGCTTCGCTTATGTGCCGCAGGACGCACCGATCTTTTCGGGCGATGCAGCGGGCAATGTCCGCTTCGGTCGCACAGGCGCGACAGACGACGAGGTTCGCGACGCGTTGCGCAAAGCCGAGGCCTTTGCCTTCCTCGAACAACGCGGAGGCCTCGCAGCCGAAGTCGGCGCCAAGGGCCGCCAGCTATCCGGCGGCGAGCGTCAGCGTATCGCCATCGCCCGTGCGCTTGTGCGCGGCGCGCCGGTGATGTTGCTCGACGAAGCCACCAGCGCTCTCGACGCAGCCAACGAACGCCTTGTCCAGAAAGCGCTGGACCAGGCCAGCGAAGGCCGCACCACGCTGGTCATCGCCCACCGCCTCGCCACCGTGCGGCGCGCAGATCGCATCATCGTGCTGGATCAGGGGCGCGTCGTGGAGCAGGGCAACCACGAAAGCCTCGTCGGCGCCGGCGGCCTCTATGCCAAGCTCGCCGAAATGCAGTTCACCAGCGCATAGGACCGCTTTCGATGGACGACCGCAAGACAGAGCGCGCCGCGGCCGCCACGTACGATCGCGTCGCCGATGTTTATGCGGCGGCCATCGAAACGAAGCCGCACAACGCTTACTACGACCGGCCGGCGGTGATCTCGCTATGGCCCGATATTGCAGGGCTGGACGTTCTGGATGCAGGCTGCGGTCCTGGCGTCTACGCGGAAGAGCTGGTGCGACGTGGTGCGCGGGTTGTCGCTGGCGATGTCGCGCCACGCATGCGCGAAATTGCGGCTGAACGTTTGGCCGGCAGCGCCAGCATTATCGAACTCGATCTTGCCGCGCCGCTCCCGCTCGCAGACGGCGCCTTCGACATGATCAACGCGCCGCTTTGCCTCGACTATGTCCGCGACTGGGATCAGGTGTTTTCCGAATTCTTTCGCGTGCTCAGGCCCCGTGGCGTCGTCGTGCTATCCGCCGCTCACCCCGCGTTCGACGCCGAGTATTTCAACACCAGCGCGTATTTCGAGGTGGAGCCCGTCGAAGCCACATGGAGCGGTTTCGGCGAGGCGTTCCGCATGAACAGCTACCGCCGCCCGCTTTCTGCCTTCCTCAACCCAGCGATCAGGTCGGGTTTCCGTATCGACCGCATGCTGGAGCCTCTTCCCACGGATCAGTTCAAGGCCGCTGATCCTCGCCGTCACGCAAGACTGATGCACCGCCCTTCCTTCCTGATGATGCGTCTGCAACGGCCATAAGAATTTGCCGGGCTGAGCGGCGGGTGTAGAAGAGCCTATCCGCAACGGAGGCTCCCCCATGTTCGACGCGAAGAAGCTGCTCAACGAACTGTTCGGCGCAGGGGGTGCAAACAGTCCGCTCGACAAGATCGGCGGCGCGCTTGGCGGATTGCTCAACGACAGCGTTTCAGGCGTGAAGGAAGGCGCTGCTGCAATCGAACAGAAGACCGGCATCGGCGCCAAGGCTGACGCCGCATTGAAGAGCGCTACTGGCAAGTCTGGCGGCGACCTGTTCGAGCAGGCAAAATCCTTCGCGGGTCAGAACAAGGCAGTGACCGGCGCAGCGCTTGGCGGCCTCGGTCTTCTGCTGCTCGGCACGCGCGGCGGCCGTGGCCTCGTCGGCGGCGCAGCGACGCTTGGCGGCCTCGCGATGGTCGGCGGGCTTGCCTACAAGGCCTGGCAGAAACACCAGGCTGGCGAAGCGCCCGCAGCGCAGGCCCAGATCGAAGCGGCGCCTGACGCCAGCCCGTTCGGTGAAACCGGCAATCCGGAGCAGGACAACGAAACATCGATGCTCGTGTTGCGCGCGATGATTGCGGCCGCCGCCAGCGATGGCGTCATCGACAATGCAGAACGCTCCCGCATCATCGGCGCGCTTGAAAGCGCGGGCCTTGATGTCCACGCCGCAAAATTTCTCGATGCGGAGTTTGCAAAGCCTGCCACAATCGCCGAGCTGGCTGCCGCCGCGAACACGCCCGCTCTGGCGGCGCAGGCCTACACCGCCGCACGCATCGCGATCGAGCCGGACGGCATGAAGGAAAAGGCGTTCCTGATGAATCTCGCCGTGGCCCTTGGTCTCGATGCAGGCCTCGTCGCACAAATCGACGCGGGCGCTTCGGGTGCGAAGGCCTAGAGCGGTCTCAGCAGCTTCGTGCCGGTCGCAGGCTTCTTCAGCTTGCCCTCGACCAGCTCGGTGATCTTCGGCGCAAGACTCGTGTTGGCCGTGACGAAGGAGCCCTTCGTCGCGTCCTTCTTGTCGAGCCCGATGGTCATGCCCCCGGCTTCCTGAACCAGCACGAAACCCGCCGCGATATCCCAGAGCTGCAGGTCGCGCTCCCAGAAGCCGTCGAAGCGGCCGGCGGCAACCCATGCGAGATCAAGCGCGGCCGAGCCGAAACGGCGCACGGCGGAAACTTCGGCGCGCACGCGCACCAGCTCGTCGATGAATTTCTCCGCGCCATTCTTGCCGAGCTGCGGAATGCCGGTCGTTACAACAGCTTCGGAAAGCTTGCGGCGCGCGCCAACACGCAGCCGCTTGTTGTCGAGCCAGGCGCCCTGGCCCTCTTCAGCCCAGAAGCACTCGTTGCGCATGGGATCGAACACCACGCCGGCGCGCAGCTTGCCATCGCGCTCAAGACCGATCGACACCGAGAAGTGCGGGATGCCGTGCAGGAAGTTCAGCGTGCCATCGAGCGGATCGATGATGAAGCGGTGCGTCTTGTCCGATCCCTGAACCTCGCCGCCTTCTTCAAGCAGGAAGCCATACCCCGGCCGTGTCTTCTCGAGACTCTTGCGGATGATCTCTTCGGCTTTCTTGTCTGCCGCAGAAACGAAATCAGAGGGTCCCTTGCGGGACACCTGCAGGTTCTCGACTTCACCGAAATCGCGGATCAGCCGGCGGCCAGCGGCGCGCGCAGCATCCATCATCACGGTGACGGTGGGGGAGGGACGGGACATGTCAAACAGCCTTGGCTAGCGTCGGATCGCTTTCGGATATGGCTCGAAAACGTGAATCCGGCGCTCACTTGGAGTGCGGCTTCCCTTAGCGGGCAGGGCTTAAAGCGCAAGCTTTGTTCGCTTTCAGGGGGTGCGGCCCCTGAGACAGATCAACCCGCCAGTGCGTCAAACAGGGCGTTGAAGGCGCGAACGGCCTCGGCCGGCCCTTTACCATGGCGCCAGACGCCCGCCGAAACCGCGAGGAAGTCGGCCCCCGCCTCGACCAGTGGAGCGGCATTTTCCGTGGTGATGCCGCCTATCGCGACGCAGGGCAGCTCCATCATCTGCTGCCACCACGTCAGCAGCTCAGTCTCGGCACGGGTGGCTGGGTCCTTCGTTTCGGTCGGGTAGAAAGCGCCGAACGCCACATAGTCGGCTCCAGCCTCTCCTGCTTCCATCGCCAGATGGCGGCTGTCATGGCAGGTGACGCCCACGATCCCGCCTTCGCCAACCAGCTTGCGCGCTCGCGCATACGGCATGTCCTGCTGCCCGATATGCACGCCATCGGCGCCCAGTTCCGCTGCCAGATCCGGCCTGTCATTGATCAGCACGGCGACGCCGCGATCCTGCGCGCGGGCAATGATGTGGTGACCCAGTTCCAGAATGCGGCTGTCCGGGGCAGGAACGCCATCGCGCGACTTCAGCCTGATCTGCAGGGAAGCGACGTCGCCGGCATCCAGAGCCTGCTCCAGCTCGCGGGTGAACGCGGCGATATCCGGTATCTCCGGCGGCGTGATCAGATAGAGGCGGCAGCGGCGTGACATGGGCGTGACGTACGCGAGCGGTCACAGCCGTCAAGCGGCGGTCTCAAACCGCCAGGCAACCGTTCGGCTTTACCTTGCGGATGGTCGAAGCGGGGAATTTACCGAGAAGCGCCGCCGCGCGGGGAGGGCGGGCCACCAGACCCCCGCCACAGTTCGGGCATTTGCCCTTCAACGTGCGCTCGGCGCAGTCTGCGCAGAACGTGCATTCGAACGAACAGATGCGCGCGTCGATGCCCGAAGGATCGAGGTCCTTGTCGCAACATTCGCAGTTCGGGCGCATCTCAAGCATGTGGCTAGCCTATCCGCTCTCCGCACCGCGACAATCGGCTCGCCGGACAAAGAGGCCACCAAAACAGACGCGCTCTTACGTGTGCTCAGCCCTGTCCGACCGAACGGATGATCGCGAAGCCGCGCTCGTTTGTGGTGCGCATCCGTAGCGTTGTTTCGGCCATGTCGTCCCGGCGAAACAGTGAGGCGCGCGCGTGTCCTTTTACAGGCTCCGGTCCGCGCTCCTTGGTGCGAGGCCGACTGGGCTCGAGCCGGTAGGCCGTTGTCGCGTCGGCCCACAATGCGTCGAACTCCTGACTCATCGTGCGGTGATAACTATCGCCAGCGTTCGCGAAGATGGTGGGGCTCTCTGCCGTGGTGCGACTGTTCAGGTAGGGCGTCGCCAGGATCGCCTGATCGGTGATCAACGCGCTCGTCAGCGGCAGCGATGTCTGGGCGCGGCGAACCGTCAGGGTCAGTTGCCCGCCAATCGCGTCGGCGAGTCGCTTCCACGCGCCGGTCGCCGCATTGATCTGGCTCTTCACGGCGTCCAGATGTTCTGCATTGCGCGCCCCGACGAGCGAGCCAAGAGCGGGGTTGGTCGGCGCGCATTGCAGGACGCGGATTTCCACGCCACGTCCGGCGCATGTGCGCACCAGGTCCAGGGTCTGCGCGTGCGAGGCCAGTCCGAGATTGGCGACGCCCATGATGTCGATGCGTGTCGTCGCCTCGCGCATCATGTCGAGCCGCCGGTCGTAGCCAAGTTCCGGTGAACGTTCGAACAGCTTGACGCTGGGTTCCTTGCCGCCATTGAGCGCGGCCGCGCCTGCCCGAAATCCCTGACGGACAGAGTGTCCGCGTTCGTCGATCTCGCGGATGACGGTCTGCAACCGTTCGACGTTGAAAGCGCTGACGACGCTCTCCGTATCCAGTCGATAGGTCACGATCTCCGCATTGCGCGGATCGAAGCCAAGGTCCTGGCCTTCCTCAATCAGGATGATCAGCGGCCGCGCCGCCGCCTGGGCGAGTGCTGTTTCGTAAAACACCCGCGCATTGCCGAAGGAGGGAACCGCAATGATCAGGTCATCGTCGAGCACCGCGTCGATGGCCGCCTGATCGGTCGGTCCGTTCTCGTAGTTCCGGTCCGTCCGGTAGGCGTGATACTCGGTATCCAGCACGGCCGGCTGGATCACGTATTTCCAGAGCATGTCGGCATGCCGGCGCACATTGGCGTCCGCGTCGTGCGATGGATCGACGACAAGGCATCGCTTGGATTTTATGGCCTGTCGCTCGCGTCCGATAACGCTTCGGAAGAGCGGGTAAGCCCGCAGGTCGTAATGTTGGTCTGGCATCGCCCGATTTCCCCAGCCGGGCGTTTCCGCCCGCCGGGAAATACTCCACGGGGATATCCACACCGCCACAGCATTAAACCAGGGGGGGAATCAGGTTCCGTCACAAACCCTTGTTAAGAGAAACCGCCACGTTTCCTGCTCAACCTCTAAGCGTACGCCGCTCAGGCGAGTGGCAATATCGGGTGCGCGGCCCGGTCAGCGAGAAAAACACAAAGGCCTGTGAGCGCATCCGCCCACAGGCCTGTGCATGTCGAACTTGCCGGGAAAGCCTATTCGGCCGCTTTCGCCGTGACGGCGATGCGCGGGGCAAGCTTGCCGGCCGCGTAGTCCTTGGCCATCACGGCCAGCGACACCGGCTTGATCTTGCTCGCCATGCCCTCGCAGCCGAACTCCTGATAGCGCTGGATGCAGACCTTGCGCATCGCTTCCTTGGCGGGCTTCAGATAGCTGCGCGGATCGAATTCGCCCGGCTTCTCGGTGAGGATTTTCCGGATCGCGGCGGTGATCGCCATGCGGTTGTCGGTGTCGATGTTGATCTTGCGCACGCCATGCTTGATGCCGCGCTGGATCTCTTCAACCGGTACGCCCCAGGTTTGAGGCATCTTGCCGCCATACTTGTTGATCTCGTCCTGCAGGTCCTGGGGCACGGACGAAGAGCCATGCATCACAAGGTGCGTGTTCGGCAGGCGGCGATGGATCTCCTCGATCACGTTCATCGCCAGCACTTCGCCGTCCGGTTTGCGCGTGAATTTGTAGGCGCCGTGGCTGGTGCCCATGGCAATCGCCAGCGCATCAACCTGCGTCTCGCGCACGAAGTCGACTGCCTGGTCCGGGTCGGTCAGAAGCTGGGAATGGTCGAGCTTGCCCTCGGCGCCGTGGCCGTCTTCGGCTTCGCCCATGCCGGTCTCCAGCGAACCCAGCACGCCCAGCTCGCCTTCCACTGATACGCCGCACGAATGCGCCATCTCGGTCACGCGGCGGGTCACGTCCACATTGTACTCATAGTCTGCCGGTGTCTTTGCGTCTTCCTTGAGCGAGCCGTCCATCATCACCGAGGTGAAACCGAACTGGATCGCCGTGGCGCAGGTGGCGGGACCATTGCCATGGTCCTGGTGCATGCAGATCGGGATGTTGGGGTACATCTCCGCGCAGGCGTCGATGATGTGCTTCAGCACGATGTCGTTGGCGTAGGAGCGCGCACCGCGCGAGGCCTGCATGATGACCGGAGCGTCGACCTTCTCGGCCGCCTCCATGATCGCCAGCGCTTGTTCCATGTTGTTGATGTTGAAGGCGGGCAGCCCGTAGCTGTACTCGGCAGCGTGGTCGAGCAACTGACGCAACGTGATGCGGGCCATGGTTTAGTTTCCCCTGAGAGCTGTATTCCGCGTT
>Ga0208460_10000157_pt1 | contig 50630 bp, 44 predicted proteins | sample AD_STIC10_MetaG_FD_184436 | JGI IMG/M metagenome (GOLD analysis project Ga0208460, IMG submission 184436) | Active sludge microbial communities of municipal wastewater-treating anaerobic digesters from USA - AD_STIC10_MetaG (SPAdes) (version 2) | ecosystem: Engineered > Bioreactor > Anaerobic >... | reverse complement strand
ACAGGGACTGCTTGTAGGCAATCGGCAAGGGATCGTTGTCGGGTGGAAGGATTCCGCCCGGTTGTGTCGACGACGCATCGACACTCGAAGCGAACAGGAACAACACAGCGACAACAGGCAACAGACGCAAACGGGCAATGATCGACAGGTTTCGGCAAGAGCGCATGACGGACTCCCTCAGGGGTGGGAATGGTTGCCTCGATGGGAAACCCGCGACCCGCGAAGAACGAACAAGCAGCGCCGCGGTGGCAGCAGCAACGCAGGCGCGGCGTGCGCCTCCGCCCTGGCTCGCCAACGGGATGCGCACGGTCCTGTTCGTTTCCACCCTGTTGCCGGTTTCACGTTTCTGACATGACCGCCATCGCACTTCCACTGCCAACGGCTTTGCCGATCCCGCCTGCGCTGCGTGCTATAAGGCCGCGGATGGATACCGCCCCGGCAGACAACACCCAGCAACTGCTCAATCGCATCCGCAGCGGAGACAAGGCGGCGCGCGAACGCCTGCTGGCGCGCTATCTGCCGATGCTCAGGCGCTGGGCGCACGGCCGCCTGCCACAACATGCGCGCGACCTCGGAGATACCGAGGACCTGGTCCAGGCCACCCTGCTGCGCATCTTCAACCAGCTCGATCGCTTCGAATACGAAGGCGAAGGCTGCTTTCTCGGCTATCTGCGCCATGTCCTGCTCAACGTGATGCGCAACGAGATCCGCCGTTCGGCGACGCACGGTGGCAACAGCGAACTGGATGAAGCCCGCGCCGACGATGCCGGTGAGTCGCCGCTGGAAGCGAGCATCGGCCGCGAACGCCTGCATCGCTACGAAACCGCGCTGATCGCACTTCCTCGACGCAGCCAGGAACTGCTGGTCATGCGCATCGAATTCGGCCTCGATTACGAGGAGATCGCCGACGAGACCGGCATGAGTCGCGATGCCATTCGCATGGCCATCAAGCGCGCCGTGGCCGAACTGGCGAGGAGGATGGGCGATGCCGCGTCCTGACCCGCAGGAAATCGATCGCCTGATCGAGCGCATCCTCGATGCCGAACCGGCCGACTGGCCACCGCTGGAAGCCAGGACATCCGGATTGCAGCGTGAGCTGGAAGCCCTGCAGACCGTGTCCGACATTGCGCGCGCCTTTCGTCGCATGGATGCGAAGCCACGCGCGGTGCCGGACTCCGTGCAGTTCCGCTGGGGCCATCTCGCGGTACTGGAGAAAGTAGCCAGTGGCGGAAGTGCAGACATATACCGCGCCTGGGATGCAGGCCTGGGCTGTCATGTGGCGCTCAAACTGTTGCGCGATGATTCCTCGACATCAACAGCGCGCCGCTTCCTCGACGAAGCCGGGCGCCTGGCCCGCATTCGCCATCACAACGTGCTCAGCGTCTACGGTGCCGCAAGCCATGACGGTCGACCCGGGCTGTGGTGCGATTGGATCGATGGCCACACCTTGACCGCGCAGATCGTCGAGCAGGGCTCCATGGGGCCGGATGAAACCATCGTTCTCGGCATCGCCTTGTGCCGCGCACTCGCTGCGGTGCACGCGGCGGGCCTGCTGCATGGTGATGTCAAACCCGACAACATTCTGCGCGAACGCGGCGGGCGCATCGTGCTGGCCGATCTGGGCGCAGGCGGCGAACCTGCTGCGGTGAATGCCAGTCTGCGCAGCGAAGCCACGCCGGCATGGCTCGCGCCCGAAGTCCTCGCAGGCGCAATGCGCACGCCGCAGCAGGACCTGTTCGCACTGGGTGGCGTACTGCAGTACGTGCTCGGCGCGCGCGTGCCGGATCCGGCTCGTTTGGGAGCGCACCTTGATCGTGCCGACGTGCCGGCGGCATTGCGCGGCGTGATCGAACGCGCCCGCTCTGCCGATCCCGCGCAACGCTTTGCCCACGCACAGGAAATGGAACACGCCCTGCTTGCCTGTCTTGCGTCGCCCGCAAACCCATCGCCGTCCGGTGGGGGCCTTCGCCGCGGCCTGCTGCTTGCCGCCGCGCTCGCCATGATCGCGGCACTGGCCACCGGACTCTGGCCACGGGTTCCTCAATCGTTGCCGCTGGATGTTGAAGTCAGCCTGCAGCGCCAGCGCGGAGAGTCCGTCGAAACCCTCAATGATGGCGCGGCGGTCACGCTCGGGGATCGTCTCTCCTTCCGAACCCATGGCAACCAAGCGGTCTGGCTTTACATCTACAACGCGGATGATCGCGGCGAACTGCAACAGTTGTTCCCGCTGCGCGGACTGGACACCAGCAACCCGCTGCCTGCAGGTCGCGGCGTGGAAATTCCCGGTCGCGCCCAGGGCCAGGTCATGCGCTTCGAAGTGTCCTCCAGCGCCAACGCCGAGGACTTCCTGTTGGTCGCATCCGCAGCGCCGGTGGAAAGCCTGGAGGCGATGAACCTGGCGAACGCGCAAATCCAGGATGAGGTGAATCCGCGCGGCACTGCACGCCTGGTCGCTGCCACGCCAAAACTGCCCGGCACACGGCTGGATTCAATGGCTGCCGAACTTGCGGCAGCCGACCCGTCGCTGCGCCTGTGGCGTTTCCGCCTGCCACACCAGGACCGACCCGTTGGCGATTGAACGGATCGATCCCGATGCTTCAGCGGTTCATTGGGCGGGCGGTGGCGGCGGTGGCGTCCTGGTGAACTCGACATCCATGGGCCGCGCACGCACACCTGCTGCCGAGGCCGCAGCCAGTTCCTGGGTTTGTGCCCAGTTCTTGACCGCGCGACCAAAGCGGGCAATCAGGATCATGTTGAAGAAGTGCATCAAACCCAGCACCAGCAGGCTGACGCCCACGCGGGAACCGACATCGGGAATCAGGTCAACCGAATCCACTTGCCAATTGCCCAACCGGTAGCTGATGAATCCCAGGTTGACCAGATAGAAGCCGATCACCAGCAGGCGGTTGGTGGAGGCGGCCAGTTCGGTGTCCTGGCCAAAACAGCGCACCAGGAAAACCTCACCGTTGCTGGACAGCGCACGCGCCACCCACACGGTCATGGCAATGGAAATGCCCAGGTACAGGCCATAGGCCAGATTGGTCATCACGAAATCTCCCGCGTCGAGGCTTACATCAATCATGGTTGTCACTCCGGTTTGGACTGACACCAGGATTGCCCGGCGCGGGGGGCTTCGGCCTCCACAATGATCAGGGCGGAACAGGTCTTGCTCGCTGCAGGCTTCAAGGCCGAACAATCAATGGCTTGCAACTATCCGGATTGATCATTTGATGGGTGTCAGGAGCCTGCGCGGCAGAATGAATTCGAAGCGAAACGGCGCTGGCGCGATTCAGCGGATCAAGCGGAAGGCGCGCATAGCGGGCTCTATGCAAGCCTGACGATTGATCCGATCAATCGATGACAGCGGCGTTGCAGCCGGATGGCTTCTGCCGCGCAGGCTCCTATGGATTCAGAATGCGTTTGCGATACGCCGCCGGTGTTTCCCCGAGCTGTTCCTTGAAGGCCACATAGAAACTCGATTGCGAGTTGAAGCCGCAGGCCATGCCCACCGACAGCACCGACGCGCGCGGTTCCTCAACCAGCATCCGCTTTGCGCTCTGCACCCGGTACTCGCGCACCAACCGTGAAAACCCCATGCCGAACTGGGTATTCACCAGCTCGGAAAGCTGGTGGCTGCTGAGGCCGATCAGCGCCGCCAACGAAGAAAGGCTCAGGGATTCCGAGCAGTGCACCTGGTCCTGCTCGAAGGCCTGACGCAGGCGCGCGGCCATGGATTCCCGGTCAATCTTGTCCAGCGTGGACTGTGCATAAGCCACCGCCACCGCCTCGCGTGCCTTGGGCAGCAGATCCGGCACCGCCAGCAACAGCCAGCTGACCAGCCAGAAACCCAGCGCGATCAGCGCGCCATAGATCCATGCGTAGCGCACCCAGCCCAGTCCGTGCGGGGCCAGCACGCCGACCGCCGCCACCACCACGGCCATCAGCGCGAATACGGCGAGCACCTTCAATTCCAGCGCAAACCAGCGCCGCAGCGCGCGCAGACGAAACACCAGCACGCCCAGGTGCGCAACCGCCACAGTGGCCAGGACCAGAGCCAACGGAATCGCCCAGTCCTGGGGAACAAGAAAAGCCAGCACAAGGACGAAAACCGGCAAGAGCCACTCCCTGCGTGGCCACGCTCCTTCTGGTCGCAGCGCACCCAGCAACAGCCAGTAGAAACCCAGGGATTGCAGGAACAACACCACGATGTAGCGCCGCGAAGGCCCATCCACACCGATGCCCGTGATGAGATGCAGATGCGCAAGCTGGGTCAGCGCCAAACCGCCGAGCATGAGCAAACCGCCCACCCGCGATGGCCAGGGCAGCGGCACCTGCCGATAGCCCATCGCCAGGGCCGCAGCCAGCAGCAGCGCCACACCAATGGAAAAGCCGACGAGCATGGGCAGGATCTGGTTCATGGGCTTTCGATCGGTGCGCTGGGAGCGGATCGGAAGCGTAGCGGCAATGGATGGCTTGCGGGAGCCCGGCGTGAATGTCGACTCAGCAATGCGTCGATGCGACAAACACGCCACATCTCGTGACAAGGGTTCGCGTTATCCTGAATGCAGACCACGCAGGTGCCTGCATGCTGAACAGCGCTTTCCATCGACTTGGATTCCTCGGCCTGATCAGTCTGGTCGTGCTCGGTGCCGCACCTTGCCTGGCCACGCAGCCTGCGGCGGAGCTGAGCGCGATAGAGGCGATGCTTGCGCGTGGCGACGATCAGTCCGCCCTGCCTCGCGTCAACGCGCTGCTGACCGCGTTGCCCGACGATGCAAGCCCGCGCCAACCCGCGCACCTTGAATTGTTGCTGGCGCGTGCCCTGGATGCGGGTGAGAAGGATCACGACGGCGTGATTGCCGCTGCCACGCGTGCAATCGAGGGATTCGGCTCCGATCCCGAGTTCGCGGATCAGGTGCTGGAAGCGCGCCGCCTGCGCGGCCTGGCCTGGACCCGTCAGCGCAACGCGGACAAGGCGCTGGCCGAGCTTGGCGAGGTCGAACGCCTCATGCGCGAGCGCGGCGCCGACCAATCGCCGGCCCATGCCCAGGTGTTGTCCGATCTTTCACTGGCACAGCGCATCTCGGCGGACTACGGCGGCGCCCTGACTTCGCTGGATGCGGCGCTGGCCATCCTGCGCCAACAGGCGGCGCCGGATTCGCGTGCGCTGGCGCGCACCTTGATCCGCATGGGGCAGACGAGTCGCATCAGTGGCGACCTGGAACGTGCCGATGCGGCCTATCGCGAGGCACTGGCGCTCGAACTGACCTCTCCGGATCCAAGTGGACGCAACCAGGCCACGGTGCTGTATGCGCTGGGCAATCTTGCGCGCGCCCGCGCGCAACCCGTTCAGGCCATCGACTGGTATGCCAAGGCACTGCCGGCCTTCAAGCGCGTGTACGGTGCGGATTCGCTGCAGAGCGCGATGCTGTACAACAACTACGGCAATGCCGAAAGTGAAATCCCGGGCCACGGCGATGCCGCCATTGCCCGCTTCCAGCAGGCCCTGGAAATTGCGCAACGCAAGCAAAGCAAGAACGTCGCGGATTTCCTTCCCTTGGGCAACATCGCCATGGTGCGCGTCTGGCAAGGCCGCTTCGTCGAGGCGGAAACCGGCTTCAGGGGGATGTTGGCGAAACTGCGCGATGCACCGGCCGGCGCGGAGAGCTCGCCGCTGTTTTCGCAACACGGATTGGCTGCGGCCTTGTGGGGCCAGGGTCGCCATGTCGAAGCCTTCAATGCGGCTACGGCAGCCGAGACGACGCGCCAGACCGCCGTGCGCGAAGTGGCTTCCGGGTTGTCCGACGAGCAGGCCCTGGCCTATCAGGAACAGGACTACACCACCCTCGATCACGCGCTGGCGATTGCCCTGGACAGCAAGGATCCGCGGCTGCTGGAACGGGCCTGGTCACTGGCGATTTCCGCACGCGGACAGGTGACGGCTATCCAGGCCGAACGCCTGGCTCGCGCCCGCGTCGACAAGGACGCGAAATTGCAACCGCTGTGGAAGGAATTGCAAGCCGCCAGTGCCGGTGTCGAACGGCTGCGCAGTGCCGGCCTGGCCAATTCCCGGGCCAGCACGCGACTGGAGCGTGCCGAGCGCCAGCTCGCCCAGGCCCTGCCGCCGGCAGGTCGCATGGCAAACTCGACCATCGACCTGGGCACCTTGCGCGCCGCGCGACCGGCGGACACGGCACTGGTCTGGTTGCATGATCTCAGGCACACGCGGCCGACCGACTTCGCCAACGCCGCCGTGGATATCGAAGATGCGGAAACCTGGGCATTCGTGCTGCCGCCCGGGGATGTGCCGGTTGTCGCGATCCGACTCGGCTCGGCGCAGGGAATCGCGGCAGCGCTCGCCGCTTGGCAAGCGTCGCTGGCCACGCCGACCAGCGAAATCGCCGAAGTGCGTGATCGTGGCGCAAGCTTGGCGAAGACGGTCTGGCTTCCGATCCGCAAGGCAACCGCTGCCAAGCGCTTTCTGATCATCGCCGAAGGTCCGCTGCTGCGCCTGCCCTGGCCTGCACTTCCCGATGCGGACGGCTATCTGGTGGAACGCGATGTGCAATTCCACGTGCTCAACCATGAGCGTGACTTGTTCGCGACGACAGCGCGACCCGCGCCGCAGCATGCGCTGCTCGCCGTCGCCGATCCACGCGGCGGTGAGAAGGGCGACAAGGCCAGTCGGACATGCCCGGACGGATCCGCATTGCCTGCCCTTCCCGGTGCCCGGCGCGAAGTCGAGCGCATTGCCCAGCTGCTGCGCAAGCAAGGCGATGATCGCGCCCTGCTGGCACTGGTCGGCGACGACGCCAGCGAAGCACGCTTTCGTCGCGAAGCGCCGCAAGCCGCACTGCTGCACCTGGCCACGCACGGCATCGAAGCCGGCTCATCCGGCTGCGCCGGCAACTCGGTTACGCGTGGCATCAGCTTGCGCGCGCAGACATCGGGCGAAGCGTCCGCGGCCTCCACCGCGTTGCTGCTTGCGGCACCGAAGCAAGGCGACGGCAGCAACACCGACGACGGCTTGCTCGGCGCAATGGAGATCGCGGCGCTGGATCTGGGTGCGGTGCAATGGGCAGTGCTCGCCGCGTGTTCCACGGCCAGCGGCAGCACCCACGCCTACGAAGGACTGAACGGCCTGGCACGCGCGTTCCACCTGGCTGGCGCGCGTACCGTACTGCTCAGCCTGTGGTCAGTGGACGATGAAGCCACCGCGCAATGGAGCGAAGCGCTCTATCTGGCCCGGATTGCCGACAAGGCCGACACGCCAACCGCCATGCAACATGCGCAACGCGCCGTGCTGAAGTCGCGTCGCGCCGCCGGGCGCAGCGATCATCCCTATTTCTGGGCAGGATTCGTGGCGTTGGGCGACTGGCGCTGAATTCTGCATCCACGCACGCGCTGACACGCCACTGTCAACTGTTGTGTGCATGCTTGCAGCGTGCTTGCGCGTAACAAGCCGTTCAGATTCGCTGACGGAAACTCGAAGCATTGACGGTTTCTGGAGGACTGCCATGCACGTGACCATCCTGTTTGGCGATCGCGAGAAGAAATCCGCGCCGGACCAGATTGCCGCGCGCGCACGCGCCGTGGTGGATCGTGCCCTCACCCGCATTGGCGGCCAGGTGCCGACCGGCCCGGTCTGGCACAGCGTGGCCATGCAGATCCGCTGCCGCGAACAGGCTGAATTCCTGGAACTGCTGGAAGCCATCACCCTTGACTGTGCGCAACGCAATGTCGCGGTGATGGGTGTGCGCTGCGCCTGAACTGGAAACTCACCTCACGCCGTGCATCAGGCGGTTGACCAGGGGCGTCATCAGCAGGACCACGATGCCCGCGCCAATGCCGATCTTCGCCGAGAACAGGAACACCTCGCTGTAGCGGCTCAGGGCATCGGCCACGTTGAGCGCAACGTCCTCGGAAATCTCGATGGAGGCAAGCTGGCCGATCTTTGCCGCCAGCACTTCCGAGTACGAGGTGCCGAGGAACCAGCCGCCCATCATCAAGCCCACCACGCGCGGCACCGACAACTCGGTGACTGCTGAAAGCCCGATAGGCGAGAGCAGCATCTCACCCACTTCCAGCACGAAATAGGCGAGAACGAACCACCAGATTCCGGTCAGGCCATTGGCCTGCGGATGCCTCGCACTCCACACCAGCACGAGGAAGGAAACACCGGCAAGGATCAATCCCCAGGCCGACTTGGCCGACTTGCCCGGATTCAGGCCGCGCTTTTCCAGTCGTGGCCACAGCCAGGCGAAAAATGGAGCCAGCACAAGAATGAAGAACGCTCCCAGCGAAGTCAGCTGGCTCGCCGACCACTCGATGCCAAGCGCGGCATGGTTCATCGCACGATCAGAGAACAGCACCCACGAGCCATAGGTCTGCTCGTACAGGGTGAAGAAAACCAGACAAAATCCAATGAACGCAAGCACAGCAAACATCTGATCGCGTTCGACCTTGCTGCAGTGGCGAAACATGAACCAGAGGATGCCGCCGAACAGGCACACGGTCACCAGATGCATGGCCAGCAACACCGGGGAGGTTTCAAAAACCCCAGGAATCACCGCCACCAACAAGGAGTGCGACTGGATCAACAACCAGACCACCGCGAGACCGGCGATGGCTGCCAGATAAATGCAGTGTTCGCGCGATAGCCCGGCAAACAGGCGTTCGCGCAGGCGCGCCGGATCCGGTGGTTCGGCATGGCCCATCAAATGCTTCTGGCCATAGAGGAAATTGGCCAGGCCAGCGATCATGCCGATGCCCGCCGCACCGAATCCCCAGCCCCAGCCCCAGGTTTCCCCGAGCCAGCCGCACAAGAGCGCGGAAACCGTCGCGCCGATGTTGATGCCGGCGTAGAAAATGCTGAACCCGGAATCACGCCGCGCATCATTCGGCCCGTACAGCTTGCCGACGATGGTGGAGATGTTGGGCTTGAGGAAGCCCACGCCCATGATGATCAGGGCCAGCGAGAAATAGAACACCTGCAGTGCGCCCTCGTCGCGCACGATGACACCATCGACCATGGCCGCCTGGCGACCCTCGAAGGCCATGCCGAGGTGCCCGAGCACGAGCAGGATGCCGCCGAACACCACCGCCTTGCGCATGCCCAGCCAGCGATCCGCGACCAGCCCACCAATCACCGGCATGGCGTAGACCAGGCCGCCGTAGGCGCCAATCAGGTTGTAGCCGTTGTCATCGCTGAACAGGTGGTACTTGACCAGGTACAGCAGCAGCAAGGCCTTCATGCCGTAGAACGAGAAGCGCTCCCACATCTCGGTGAAGAAGCAGATGTAGAGACCCTTGGGATGGCCGAGGAATTCCTGCGCGACCGGCGGAGCGGATGCAGGGGATGGCGTGGATGACATGGACAATTCCGGCATGATCGATGAACGAGTATAGCCAGACACCTGCATCCGGCTATGATCGAAACGCGCCGCACCATGCGCGAGCGCAGGGACTTCCGCCAATGGGCGCCGACACCGACAAGCCGGACAGACTCGCGAGTGGCGAAACCTTGGCCAGCGTCCACAGCGCCGGTTTTCCGGAACTGCTGCGCCAACTTGGCATCAGTCTGCTGGTCAGCACCTACCAGGCCGGCAAGCTGGTCGTGCTGCGTGCGGATGGTGATTCCGTCAATACCCACTTTCTCGACTTCAACACGCCCATGGGAATTGCCGCGGATGCCAACCGCATCGCGCTCGGGACCCGCAGCGAAATCGTCGAGTTCCACAACATGCCGGCCGTCGCCAGCCGATTGCGTGATCCGCCGCGACATGATGCCGTCTATCTGGCGCGCGCTGGCCACATCACCGGTGCCATCGACATCCACGAGATGGCCTGGGACGCGCAGGGCGAGCTTTGGTTCGTCAACACGCTGTTCTCGACACTGTGCACGAGGGATGCAAGCCATAGTTTCGTGCCGCGCTGGCGCCCTGCATTCGTCAGCGGCCTCGCCGCCGAGGATCGTTGCCATCTGAACGGCCTCGGCATGCGCGATGGCCAGCCGCGCTATGTGACTGCACTCGCGCAAACCAACACCGCGCAAGGCTGGCGCGATCACAAACACGATGGCGGCGTGCTGATCGACTGCGCCAATGATGAAACCCTGGTGCGTGGACTGGCCATGCCGCATTCGCCGCGCTGGCACGACGGTCGCCTGTGGTTGCTGGAATCCGGTCGCGGTGCCTTGTGCTGCGTTGATGAGCAGTCGAGGCAACAGCGGGAAGTCGCCCGCCTGCCCGGATTCGTGCGCGGCATGGATCTGATTGGCAAGGTTGCTTTTGTCGGATTGTCGCAACTGCGCGACAAGCATCCGTTTGGCGAAATCGACGGCGAACGCCAATGCGGCGTGTGGGCCGTGCATCTGGAAAGCGGCCGCATCCTCGGCTTGCTCAAGTTCACCGGCGCGGTACAGGAGATTTTTGCTGTACAGGCGATCCGTGGCGTGCAGTTCCCGGAAATTATCCACGACGGACCACTGCTGGATACCTGCTATGCCCTGCCCGATGCGGCACTGGGCGATGTGGAGAACTGAGGCAAATCGGAATCCCGTGCGTTCAACGCCCTGTTTGGAAAATGGGTCCCGGCTTCCACCGGGATGACGGCTGATCCGCGCAGCCCTGACGCGCATCCAGTCAGGCAGACCGGGTGGCCAATGGCATCCGCAAACTGCCAATCAGCCTACAATTGTCGGCGTCGGGAATCGAACAGACTACGGACCGCCATTCACTCCTGGAGCGCAAGCATGCGCCAGACCTTTGGTTCCGCAACACCCCGCATCAGCCTGGGACTGGCGATGGTCCTGCATGCAGGGCTCGCCTGCGCCGATCCGCCACCGCGCTTTCCCAACGAAGCCATCTGGCACCAGAACATTTCGGCTGCGCCGTTGCATCCGAACTCCACGTCGATGATCAACACCCTGGTGGGACTCGGTGGCTGGGGCAACGGCAACCGATTCCAGATCGACTTTTCCCTGCAAACCTATCCGAATGCACCAGCCGGAACGCCCATGCGCACGGTGGTGCCACACCAGGGTTCGGGCGAGTACTACGATCCGGATTGCGAAGACCTACCGACCAGCATGCCGGTACCGGCCGATGCCGCGTTCGAAGGTCAATCCGGCCTGAGCTGCGACAACGACAGTGAGGACTGCCACCTGCTGGTGCGTCAGGGCAACCTGCTCTACGAGCTGTACTCGGGCAACTACTCCGGCGGCGTGCTCAACGCGCGCTGCCTGGTCATCTGGCAATTGAATGCGGTCTATCCGCCCGAAGGACGTGGCGAACATTGCACCAGTGGCGATGCCGCCGGCTTTCCCATCGCTCCACTGCTGGTCAATGCCGACGAAGTGGCCGCCAAGGTGGGTATCGCCAACTCCGATCTCGGCCATGCCATCCGTTTCGTGCTGCCCAATCCGCGCATGGCGACGGATGCATCGCTCGGTGGCGTTGGCGGACGCCTGTATGTTCGTCCCGCATCGCATGCGGGTGGGCCCAGCGGCCCGATCGGCACGGTTCCCTACGGCGTGCGCATGCGCCTGAAGTCGAACTTCAACATGAGCGGCTACAGCGCGGCCGCACAGGTGATCCTGCGCACCATGCAGCGCTACGGCATCGTGCTGGCCGATGGCGGCAACATCGCCCTGACCTTCGAATCCGACCGCTACACCTCGGCCAGCTGGGACAGCCTCGGCATCGAGGCACGCACCTTCGTCGACGTGGTGAATGGATCAACACCGGTGCTGGTCAGCCATTTCGAGATCATCGACACCGGTGCGCGCATCGGCGAAACCTGGAACTGCGTGCGCAGCACGGTCAATGTGCCTGATTTGATCTTTGCAGACGGGTTTGAATGAAACGAGTGGGCCTGCCTTGAATCGCGCGATGGATGGAGAGTACGCAAGCGATGCGGCGCCACAAGGTTGCTGCTTTTTGAGCTTGCAATGGTCGTTCCGATTGCCCACTGCACTTTGTTCGCGCTCACCTGCCGCGTCGGTTAGGATGCCGCCGCCAGACAGGAGTCGGAACATGAGAATGCAGCCATTCGCACGCTTGCTCCAGATGATGCTCCTGGTCATCCCGTCGTTGCTTCTTGCCGGGGAATCGGGCGGCAGGCCCGACGCAGCTTCGCCGATGGCCGACGAGTCTGCCATTGCGGAATTCTCTTTCCACGGCCCGTACCGCGCCTACATGATGACCGCCGAGGATGCGGCCGGCACCTACTACTCGGTCGGCGCCAAGCTGACCTTTTCCCTGGAATCCGACGGGACGCTGGTTCCCGAACTGGGCGATGCGGAACCCACCATCACCGGGGCAACGGACGAATCCACGGATTTCGAATGCTTGGAGCACGGCGGTGGCTACAACCAGCGCACGGCCTGGTTTCCGTACACGGCCATGTTCGTGCGCGGCGGCACCCTGGAGCGTGTGAGATCCGCAGAGGGTGGAGTGCGCAAGCTGCGTGCAATGTCGAAAGAAGAAGACGGCAGCGTCAAGTACATGGGCGATTCTGCGCGCGCCATCGAGTACAGCTTCGTGCCGTGCGTCGGAAAACATCGCGTCGATCCGGGCCTGCGACTGGACAGTTATATGGACGGCAGCGATCGCCTGCTGTTGCGTCTGGACAATGGCAAGCAGATGAACCTGCGCTTGCCGCAACCCTTCGTGCCTTTCGTGCTGGCCCGTTACCAGAACGGCGCGATGATTCCTGTTCCGGTGCGCATCGTGCTGGCCAGCATCGATCTGGTTGATCGTCGCGTCGTGCTGCAGTTGCAGTCGACGGTTGCCATGTCGCCACCGGTGCGCAAGCTGGAGCTGCGCGCGGTCATGAAGGACACAGACCCGGCTGCCGATGAAACCGCCGCACGCTATCGCGAGCGAACCCGTGCCGTGCTCGATGACCTCGCACGCTGCGCCCGACCGATCGACCAAGCCATCGAGCCGTGCGCGGACCCGACTCGAAAACCGGACACGCGCATATTCCTGCCAGGCGGCAGGAAACCGAAGGCCGACTGAACCGGTATCAATGGAAGGCACATCGGAAAGGCCGCGTCTTGTCCGGCACTTTCAAGGGAATTCGTTGCCTGGGAGCCTGCGCGGCAGACTGAACTCGAAGCGGAACGGCGCTGACGCGATTGGACGGATCAGGCGCAAGGTGCACATCGCGGGCCACGCGAGCCTGACAATAAACGCCCCGATTTCGCATAGACTGTGAAACTCGCATGCTGTGCAAACCGCAACCCGGCTGAACCGATTCCGGAGCAAGACATGACCGTTCTCATTGAAGTCGTCGGTGGCCTGGTGCTGGCGGCATTGATCGTGCGTGGCGCCATTGCCTTTTATCAGGATTTCAAACGCAGCAAGTAGTGCTGCTTCAGGCACTCCAACCCCCAAGGAGATCGAAATGAACAGACCCGTCAACTTGATGGTCAACCCCAAGCGTTGGATCAGCCTGGCCCTTTTCGCCGTGGTAGCCATATTGCTGCTGACCGTGGTGTTTGGAAGCTGGTACACCATTGACCAGGGCGAGCGCGGCGTGCAATTGCGCTATGGCGCCGTGGCTGGCATTGCCGAACCGGGCCTCAACTTCAAGTTGCCATTCGTGGACACCGTGAAGGAAATCTCGGTGCAGAACCAGACCATCATCTACCAGTCTGTGGAGTCCTACAGCAAGGATCAGCAGTCGGCCACCTTGCGCATCTCGGTCAGCTACCACGTGCCGGCAAGCAGCGTTGAGGAGTTGTATTCCCAGTACGGAACCATCGACAAGATGGTCGAGCGCCTGATCAGCCGCAAGGTGCCTGACGAGGTCAAGAACGTGTTTGGTCGTTACACGGCGATCTCGGCAATCCAGGACCGGACCAAGCTCGGCATCGATATCAACCAGGGTTTGAAGGAAGGCGTGACAGGACCGGTGATGATCGACAGCGTGCAGGTCGAGGACGTGACCTTTTCCGATGCCTACGAACAGTCGATCGAGAAACGCATGATGGCCGAGGTGGAAATCCAGACCAAACGCCAGAACCTCGAAACCGAGCGCATCAATGCGGAAATCACCGTGACCCAGGCCAAGGCGCAGGCCGATTCGGCGCTGGCCAAGGCGCAGGCCGAAGCCGAAGCCATTCGCGTGCGCGGCATTGCCGAAGCCGATGCCATCAAGGCGCGTGGCGAGGCCTTGCGCCAGAACGCACAGTTGATTGCCCTGACCCAGGCCGAGAAGTGGGACGGCGTGCTGCCGACCACCATGATTCCGGGGGGTGCGGTTCCATTCCTCAATCTGAAATCCAATACCGATACCCAGTGACGCCCGGACACCCGTGCAGGCTGCCTGCGCGCGCACGGCTTGTGCGCAGGCGTTCATCCGTTCTCGCCAGCTTGCTGGGCTGCGTGGTCATGGTCCTGGCCACTGCGGGGACAGTGCGTGCCGCTGAGCTTTTGGTGTTTGCCGCGGCCAGCCTGAAGCCTGCGCTGGACACCATCATCGCCCAGCCTCAGGCACACGCCATCGGCCAGATCGAGGTGAGCTACGCGGCGTCTTCGCAGTTGGCGCGCCAGATCGAGCACGGCGCACCGGCCGCTCTTTTCATTTCAGCCGATGAGGACTGGATGAATCACGTCGAGGCCACGGGCCGGATCGTGGCCGGCACGCGCCGCAACCTGCTCGGCAATGCACTGGTGCTGATTGGGCCAGCGCAGGGCAATGTGCAGTTGCGCATCGAGCAAGGCTTCGATCTTGCCGGTGCACTCGGTGGCGATGGCCGCCTCGCCATCGCCACGCCAGACAGCGTGCCCGCCGGCAAGTATTCAAAGGCCGCTTTGATTTCCCTGGGTGTGTGGGACTCGGTGGCATCGCGCCTGGCCCCCGCTGCGCATGTGCGCGCCGCCCTGCGATTTGTGGCGAGCGCAGAAACGCCGCTTGGCATCGTCTATCGCTCGGATGCGGTTTCCGAGCCGCGTGTGCGCGTGGTCGATACGTTTCCACAATCCAGCCACGCGCCGATCATTTATCCGATTGCAGCCATCCAGGGCGATGATGTCGAATCAGCGCGGCATCTGCTCGACCTGCTCGAATCCGCACAAGCCGGCGCCGTGTTCCAGCGTTGCGGATTTGATTCGCTCACGCCATGAGCGCGCTGACGTCCGCCGAGTGGCAGGCATTGCTGCTCAGCCTGCATGTGGGAATCCTCAGCGTACTGGCCTCGTTGCCGTTTGCCATCGGCCTGGCCTGGCTGCTCTCGCGCAAGCGGTTTCCCGGACGCATGCTGGTGGAAGCCTTGATGTTCCTGCCACTGACCCTGCCGCCGGTGGTCACCGGCTATGCGCTACTGGTGCTGTTCGGGCGGCATGGCTGGATTGGCGAATGGCTGGACACGCTCGGCATCGTGTTTGCGTTTCGCTGGACCGGTGCCGTGCTTGCCGCCTGCGTGATGGGATTTCCGCTGTTGGTGATTTCGATCCGGGTCGCCTTCGACCAGGTCGATCAACGCCTGGAACGCGCGGCGGAAACCCTGGGCGCATCGGCATGGCGTCGCTTCTTCACCATCGTGCTGCCGCTGTCATCGCGCGGGATCATCGCCGGCTGCGTGCTGGCGTTTGCCCGCGCGTTCGGTGAATTCGGTGCCACCATCACCTTTGTTTCGAGCATTCCGGGCGAAACGCGCACGCTGTCGATCGCCATCTACGAGTTGATGAACATGCCCGGTGGCGAGGCAGGCGTGGCGCGCCTGACCTGGGTCGCGTTTGCCATTGCCTTGGCGGCAACCCTGGTTGCGGCAGGCCTGGGCGGATCGCTGTGGGGACGCCGACGCCATGATTGAGCTGGAAATCGGCCACACATTTGCCGATCTCGCCATCGACATCCGTTTCCGCGCCGCTTCGCGCTGGCTTGCCCTGTTCGGCGACTCGGGCGCCGGCAAGTCCACCGTGCTCAACGCCATTGCCGGCCTGCTCGAACCCGAGCGGGGACGCATCGTGCTGGATGGCCAGATCCTGTTTGATCGTAGCGAGGGAATCTCGATCAGCACCGCGGCCCGTGACGTGGGTTACGTTTTCCAGGATGGCCGCCTGTTTCCCCACCTCGATGTGCGCACCAACCTGCTTTACGGGGCGCGGGCTCGCAAGCGCAGCACGGCAGACATGATGGCGCTGGTGGACTTGCTGGACCTCGGCGCATTGCTTGAACGCATGCCGGTCAATCTTTCGGGCGGTGAGCGCCAGCGTGTGGCGATTGTTCGCGCGCTGCTGGCGCGACCGCGCATCCTGCTGCTGGACGAGCCCTTGACCGGGCTGCATCGCGGCGCACGCCGCCAGGTGCTCGATCACCTGCTTGCGCTGAAACGCGAACTGCCAGTCGCCGCCTTGATCGTTTCGCATCAGCCCGAGGAAGTGGTTGCGCTGGCCGAAGAAGTGATCCTGCTGGATGCCGGCCAGGTCACCGCGCAACTGGATGTCGCGTCGTTTGCCGCGAGGCAGAAGAATTCCGCAGCTGCCGGTCAGGTTGGCTGACGATCCGCCCGGCGACCGCACAAATGCATGTGCAGCCTGCGCAAGCACGCCGGGCGCGCACGCTTTCCAGAGCCACGGCGACACGCTACGCTAGGCGGGTTGAAACGATCGTTTGAGGAAGCTCATGGCATTGCGCAATCCGGCTCTCGCCCTGTTCTGTGCAGTGGTCCTGCTCGCCTGTGGCGGCGGCCCGGTCAAGCGGATCAGCCCACCCACGGCCAGCGTGCAGCAACTGGCCCTGCAAGCCGACGGCAACTGGCGCCTGTTGCTCAGGGTGCAAAATTTCAGCAACGTCGAAATGACCTTCAGCAACCTTGAAGCAACGCTTGAAGTGGACGGCAGGTCAGTGGGCGAGTTGAACCTCGGCATGAACCTCGACATTCCCGGAAGCAGCGCGGATGTCGTCGAGACGACATTCAAGCCGGCTGCCGGATCCAGCCTGCCGAAGTCCGATTTCGCCTACTTCCTGCACGGAACCATCCGCAGCAGCGAACCGGATGGCAAATACAAGTTCGAGCGCAACAGCCGCCTGTCTCCCGCACCCGGACTTGCCGACACCTGGCGCTGAGCGCCCCACATTCAACGCAACGCAAGCCCATTGCGAGGATCCCCATGACCCAGTACCACGCCCCACTTGCCGACATCCGTTTTGCCCTGAACGATGTCCTGGGTGCCGCCTCATTGTTCCAGCGCCTGCCCAACTTCGAGTCGGCAACGCCGGACATCGTCGATGCCGTGCTTGAGGAGGCCGCGAGGTTTGCCGAACAGGTTCTCGCTCCGATCAATGCCAGCGCCGATCTCGAAGGCTGCGTGCTCGACAAGGCGACCGCCAGCGTGCGCACGCCGAAGGGATTCAAGCAGGCCTACGACCAGTTCGTCGAAGGCGGCTGGCCAGCCTTGACCATACCCGCCCGGTTCGGCGGACAGGAATTGCCGGAAACCATCGGTGCCATCTTCAAGGAAATGGTCGATGCAGCCAACCTGGCCTGGAGCAATTTCCCCATGCTCTCCCACGGCGCTTCCGAAGCGCTGAAGGTGCATGGCGAGCCCTGGCAACAGGAAGCCTTCCTCAAGCCGATCATCGAGGGGCGCTGGACCGGAACCATGTGCCTGACCGAGCCGCAGTGCGGCACCGATCTCGGCCTGCTCAAGACCCGCGCTGAGCCGAATGCGGATGGCAGTTTCCGCATCAGCGGCACCAAGATTTTCATCACCGCCGGCGAACATGACCTCACCGAAAACATCGTGCACCTGGTGCTGGCCCGCCTGCCCGATGCGCCTGCTGGCGTGAAAGGCATCTCGCTGTTCATCGTGCCCAAGTTCAAGGTCGGCAAGGACGGCCGCATGGGCGAACGCAATTCGCTGGCGGTCGGCTCCATCGAACACAAGATGGGCATCCACGCCTCGGTCACCTGCGTGATGAATTTCGACGGCGCCGAAGGCTGGCTGATTGGCGCCCCGAACAAGGGCCTCAATGCCATGTTCACCATGATGAACACGGCGCGCATGGCGGTCGGCGTGCAGGGCCTCGGCCTGATCGAGCGCGCTTACCAGCATTCGTTGCGCTACGCGCGCGAACGCCTGCAGATGCGCTCCCTCTCGGGCGCGAAATTTCCCGACAAGCCCGCCGACCCGCTGATCGTGCATGCCGACGTGCGGCGCATGTTGCTGACCCAGAAAGCCTTTGCCGAGGGCGGTCGCGTGCTCGCCCTTTATGCCTATCTGCAGCAGGACATTTCCACCCATTCAAGCGATGAAGCCGAACGCACCCGCGCCGATGAGCTGGTCGCCTTCCTCACCCCCATCGTCAAGGGCCTGCTGACCGAATTGGCTCAGGAGTCGACCTACCACGCGGTGCAGATCTTCGGTGGCCACGGTTACATCGTGGAAACCGGCGCCGAGCAGTATTCCCGCGATGCGCGCATCACCACCCTGTATGAAGGCACCACGCAGATCCAGGCCAACGACCTTATCGGCCGCAAGATCCTGCAAATGGGCGGCCCCGGGCTCAAGCATTTCCTGGTCGAGATCTCCGCATTCTGCCAGGCGCACACCAACAACCCGGCACTCGGCGAGTTCATTGCGCCACTGGCCATCGTCACCAAGGAATGGAGCGACCTCACCCAGGAAATCGCCAAACGTGCGAAGGACAATGTCGAGGAAATCGGTGCAACCTCGGTGGACTACCTGTTCTACTCCGGCTATGTCGCGCTTGCCTGGTGCTGGGCACGCAGCATTGCGGCACTCGATCAATCCCCGCAATCGGCACAGTTCAAGGAAGCGAAGCGGCATACTGCGCGCTTCTACTTCACCCGCATCCTGCCGCGCATCCATGGCCATGGCGCAGCAATCCGTGCAGGTGCCGATACCCTGATGGCCATGCCCGAATCACAATTTGGTTGAGTTCCGGAATCACGGAAAATGGACACGCAAGCCAATATCCATATCCGCCTTGCCGATGCCGATGACGATGAGTTCATCCTCGGCCTCGTTCCGCGCTTCGTCGAAGGCTTCAACCTGCCGCCATGGCGGCGGCGCGGCGAATGCGCCGAACATGTGCGCGTCGACCTCGCCCGCCATCTGAGCGAGCAACCGCCCGGTTCCCACGTTTTCGTGGCCGAGAATGACGACGGCGAGCGGGTTGGATTCATCCACCTGCAAACCATGAAGGACTTTTTCAGCAACGCCCAGAACTGCCATATTTCCGATCTTGCCGTGGATCGGAAGCACGATGGCGAGGGCATCGGCAGCGCCCTGCTCGCCTACGCGGAACGCTGGGCACGCGAGCACAGGTTCCGTCATTTGCAGCTCGCCGTGTTCGAAGGCAACCAGCGCGCACGCGAGCTGTATGAGCGCAGCGGTTTCGGTGTCGAGCTGCTGCGCATGGTCAAACCCTTGCCATAAACAATTGCCAGTCTTGCGCAGAGGGCCACTACTTGGTCTATGCTGCGACCCGCGCACGTCGGGAAACCGGCTGCGGCCGGAATGCTGACCGCTCTCACCGCAATGGAGCTTCGGATGCTGGCAGACGTTCGAACCATCGGATCCATCCACGGCACCCGCGTCCTTTCGCTGGACGCGAGCGGTCGCATCATGGACTGGATTTCCTGGCAGGACGCGACCTGCCTGTACGTGCGCCGCGCCGTGGCCTGGACCTTGGGCGACCCCTGCCTGACCATCCACGGCGGTACCAATCGCGAAACCGGCCTGCAAAGCACGCTTGATCTGCATCCGATCGTGGCCAGCACCGGGCACGCCAGGCCCGCAGCCATGGACCCCGCGCCGGCACTGACCAACGCCGCCTTGTTCGCCCGCGACCGCAGCCTGTGCATGTATTGCGGCAATCATTTTTCGCGCGGCGAGCTGACCCGCGACCACGTGGTGCCCATCTCGCGGGGTGGACGCGATATCTGGTCGAACGTGGTCACGGCCTGCCTGCACTGCAACGTGAAGAAGGGCTCGCGCACGCCGCAGCAGGCGCACATGCCCCTGCTTGCCGTTCCCTACCGGCCAAGCTGGGTCGAGCACCTGATCCTCTCCAATCGCAACATCCTGGCCGACCAGATGGAGTTTCTGGTCAACCACCTGCCCCGCAATCGCCGTCCGCAGTAGCCTGCTGGCGCCGGGTTGTTGGCCTCGGCAGCTGCATTTGCCCGCAAATTGCCCGCATCGTTTCCTTGCCGAGCATCGCCGGGTAGCCGAAAATGCGGCCTTGAACCGCCCGATTGCCTGGTAATGATCGACTCGACCCGCTATCCGCGCCTTTCGCGCATTGAAACCCCTGCCGACCTTCGCCAGTTGCCCGAGTACGAGCTGGGCGCGGTTGCCCGCGAAGTCCGCGATTACCTGGTGCAGTCGGTGGCCAGTTCGGGCGGGCATTTTGGCGCGGGCCTCGGTGTCGTCGAGCTGACGGTTGCCCTGCACTACCTGTTCGACACCCCGGCCGACCGCCTGGTCTGGGATGTCGGCCATCAGTGCTATCCGCACAAGATCCTCACCGGCCGCCGCGACCGCATCACCACGGTGAAGAAGAAGGGCGGCCTGGCCCCGTTCCCACGTCGTGAGGAAAGCGAGTTCGACACCTTTGGCGTCGGCCATTCCTCGACATCGATCAGTGCGGCGCTGGGCATGGCCATCGCCGCGCAACGCAAGGGCGATGCACGCAAGATCGTCGCCGTGATCGGTGATGGCGCGATGACCGCCGGCCTTGCCTACGAGGCACTCAATCACGGTGGTGATGTCGAGCCCGACCTGCTGGTGATCCTCAACGACAACCAGATGTCGATCAGCGAGAACGTCGGCGCGCTGACGCGCATGCTGGCGCGGCTGATGTCCAGCCGCACGCTCAACCGCATGCGCGAGAGCGGCAAGAAGATGATGAAGCGCAAGGGTTTCCTCTGGCGCTTCGTGAAACGCTGGGAGGAGCATGCCAAGGGCATGTTCATGCCGAGCACGCTGTTCGAGGAGCTGGGTTTCCACTACAGCGGCCCCATCGACGGCCACGATTTGCCCCAACTGGTGCAGACCCTGCGCGTGCTGAAGGACCTCAAGGGCCCGCAGCTTCTGCATGTGATCACCACCAAGGGCAAGGGTTATGCGCCGGCCGAAAAGGAACAGATCGACTACCACGCCGTCGGCCCCTTCGATCCAGACAAGGGCCTGGTCAGCAAGGCTGCCGGCAAACCCACCTACACCGAGATCTTTGGAGACTGGCTGTGCGATCAGGCCGCAGCGGACTCGCGCCTGTACGGGATAACCCCGGCCATGCGCGAAGGTTCCGGACTGGTGCGCTTTTCCCGTGAGTATCCAGATCGCTACTTCGATGTCGGCATCGCCGAGCAACACGCGGTGACGCTTGCTGCCGGCATGGCCTGCGAAGGCGGCAAGCCGGTGGTGGCAATCTACTCGACCTTCCTGCAGCGCGCCTACGATCAGCTCATCCACGACGTGGCGCTGCAGAACCTCGACGTTCTCTTTGCCATCGACCGCGCCGGACTGGTGGGTCCGGATGGCGCCACCCACGCCGGCAGCTTCGATCTCAGCTATCTGCGCTGCATTCCCAACATGGTGGTGATGGCACCTTCCGACGAAAACGAATGTCGGCAGATGCTCAGCACCGGGTTCCAGTACCAGGGACCGGCCGCCGTGCGCTATCCGCGTGGCGGTGGCATCGGCGCGGCCATTGAAGCCAGCCTGGACACCTTGCCGATCGGCAAGGCCGAACTTCGCAGGCGCGGTCGGAGTATTGCTCTGCTTGCCTTTGGTGCAATGCTGGCACCGGCCATGAAGGCGGGCGAGGCCCTCAATGCCAGCGTGGTCAACATGCGCTTCATCAAGCCGCTTGACCAGAAACTGATCCTGGAGCTGGCCGCCAGCCACGAGGCCCTGGTCACCCTGGAAGACAACGCCATTGCCGGTGGTGCAGGCGTGGCTGTGGGCGAGCTGCTGGCTGCGCAGGGCGTGACCCTGCCCCTTTTGCATCTCGGTCTGGCGGACCAGTTCCTCGAACACGCCAGCCGCGAAGAACTGCTCAGTGAATCCGGCCTGGATGCGGCCGGCATTGAATCCGCCATCCGCAAACGCTTCCCGGCACTGACCGCCAGCGACGGCATGCGCAACGTGGGCTGACAAGCGGCCACGACAACACGCGTTTTTTGCTGTCCGCAGCGAGAATCCGGCGCAGCGGCGTAGCCGGCATGCAGCGCAGCCCCCGTTGCCCGGATGCAGCGCAGCCTTTGATCAGACTCGAATCGTTCCACCGCTGACGCGGTCGCGGCCTTCCAGATCCTGCCAGGTCCGTGCGTCTGCGAAGCCGAGTTCCAGCAGCAATCGGCGAACGGCATCGCCTTGCCCATTTCCATGCTCAAGAAGCAGTGCGCCGCCCGCCACGAGGTGGCTTGGCGCGTTCTGCACAATCTCTCGAATGGCATCCAGGCCATCGACGCCCGATGCCAATGCTGCGCCGGGTTCAAAGCGCAGGTCGCCCTGGCCGAGATGCGGATCGCCCGCTGCAATGTAGGGCGGATTGGAAACGATCAGGTCGAAGCGCTTGCCGGCAAGCGGCGCACACCAGTTGCCCTGCGCAAACTCCACATTGGCCATGCCGAGCCTTGCGGCGTTGGCACGCGCCACGGTGAGCGCGGCACTGCTCGCATCCGTTGCCAGCACCCGGCAAGCAGGACGTTCGCTGGCAATGGCCAAGGCGATGGCACCGGAACCGGTGCCGAGGTCTGCAATGCGCAACCCGGAACCCTGCGGAATTCGCGCCAGCGCAAGCTCGACCAGCAATTCGGTTTCCATGCGCGGGATCAGGACGGCCGGATTCACCTCAAGATCGAGCGCCCAGAATCCGCGCCTGCCGAGCAGATAGGCCAGCGGCTCACCGCCTTGCCGGGCCGCCAGCAAATCCCTGAATCGTCCCTGTGCCTGCGCATCGGGAACACTGTCGGCATGCGCAAACAGCCAGGCCCGGTCCTTGCCGAGCGCGTGCGCCAGCAGCACCTCCGCTTCGTGGCGTGACTCGGGGTCGGCGTGGGCTGCTGCCTCGCGCAGCAGCCCATTCACGGTGTCTGCCATGTATCAGATCGCAGGCGGTGGCGCGGGAGGCGTGTCGATCTCGATGGGCTTTGCCTCGCGCCACGGTTGCCAGTAGCCGCCCTGCATCCACGCCGCAAATCCCTTGCGCGCCCAGCCGACGACCGCCCAGGCCAGCCACAAGGACCACACCAGCATGGTCAGGTTGTAGACCCAGAGCGGCAGGCTGATCACGCTGGCTTGCGGAATCACGCCGTCGCTGCGATCCGCAAACCATTGCAGATGCTGGCCCCAGGAGCCATCGCCGCGGATCACCATGTCGGGACTGCCTAGCAATCCGTTCTGGATGCTGCCAAACAGGACCAGCAGGGCAACAAGGCTCAAGGCCGCCAGCCCTAGCTGGGCCAGGTTGAATTTCCAGTTGCGCTCGATCACATGCCGTGAACGCCAATCCATTGCGAACAGCCAGGCCAGAACCACCAGCAATGCAATCCACGAGAACGTCGAGAAGCCGAGCACCAGCAGCAGGTAATGATGGAAACGCAAGCTGCCCTTGCGCCAGCGCGCCAGCAACCAGGCCAACACAATGGCAACGACCAGTTCGCCCCAGAACAGCACGGCGGGTCCGGCTGCGGGGCCGAAAGCCGCCAGCAGCCAGCGATCATTCGGCACATCGATGGACAAACCGAGGTTCGCCGCAGGCAAGCCGGGATCAATCAGCGGAGTGCTGACACGACTTGATAGCGGCTGATTGTCTTGGAAGCGAATCTCGAACTTCTGCGCGCCGGGATTGAGCGGCAGGCTCAGCTTGCGTTCGAGCAGGCGCAATCCCAGTGCTTCGCCGTTGCGGCTGACGCCCAGCAATTCCACGTCCGCCGGCAGGCTGATGGCCTGCTCACCCCCCTGGCTCGCGCGCATGTCCATGGTCAGGCTGTGGATTCGCGAGCGCGGTCCAATGGCGCTTGCCAGGTTCAAGGAATCGATGGCACGAATGGCACCCGTCGACGGGTTTGGCTTCTGCACCTTCATCGTCAGCGTTTCGCCCGGCAAGGGATGGAACTCGAATACGTGGTAGTCGGGCTGGTTGTTGGCGGAAGGATTCGGAGTCTCCGGCAGTCCGGAGAATTCGACGTGCCAGGTCGGACCCACCGCAATGCGCCAGACTTCGGCTTGGGTGCCGAGATCCGGGGCCACCAGGCTGAAGCTCGATACCTGGTCGAAGGTGCTGGTCCAGGATGCGGAATCTTCGCCATCGGCAATGGCCAGGGTGAGCTTTCCATCCTGCACCTTGAGTCCCGGGGTCTGCACATGCTCGCCGGCAAGCATCGCCATGTTGACGGTGAATCCTCCCGTGTCCGGTGCCAGGCGCTCGACGGTGCCGTCGATGCTCCAGTCGAGGTCAAGATTGATCGTTCGGTGCACGCGCACATAGGGAGGAAAACGCTGTTCGACGTTCTCCGCCACTGCATCGCCCGCCTCGCGTGAACGGGTCAGCGAAAGCGTTTCGGTGAGCATGAGGTCATCGGCAATGCCGCTGGACACCCAATCCGAGCCTTCAAAGCGAATCCGACTTGGCTGCTCGGGGAATGCCAACTCGACACGATCACTGCTCACTGCGTAACGAATCTCCACGCGATGCACGCCGCGATCAACAGCTACGCTGGTTGCACCGTTTACATTTGCGAGCTTCGCATCGGCAACTCCATCGATGCTTATCGCTTCAAGGACCAGGGATTTTTCGTCCACGGGAATGGCCACGGACACCCGGGTTTGCGCATGAACATCCATGGCTACACGCAACCCGTCGCCATCGGCGCTCACCAGAGCATTGGCGATGCTGGCGCAGATCGGCGCGCATCGCGGCGGTTCTGCCAACCGTGCCTTCAAATCCTGCAACAGGGTGTCTGAGGGAAAGCCCTGCGCCTGTACAACGCATGGGAACAAGACCAGCAGCAGGACCGAACCCGCCTTGGCATAGCGCGACAGCAGTACACCGCCGCCTGATCGTTTGCGCAGCAACTGCCACAGCAGCACACCCAGCACGGCAACCAGAACCACGCGCAGCAGACGCACCAGCCACGGCGATGCAATGAGCAGGCGAACGCTCTGATCCGCCAGCACCGGACCACTCCAGTTCAACTGGTATCGATTGCCAAGCTGCCAGCCCGGTTCGCCTGCACCGGTCTGCACCACCGTCGACTTGCTGTAGCGGTTGTTGATGCGGGCACGCTGTATGACCACCTTGGGGCTGGCTGTCTCCATGTCCACACGGCCGATGCTGGAGCCCGTGACCGTGATTGATTCCAGTTTCTCCGCACGTCTTTCCGGTTCCTGCGCAGCCTGATTCATTTCGATGGCATCAGGCATCGGCGCTGGCGAAGCCGCCTGCATTGGCACATTGGCAACGTTCATGTCGTTGCCAAACTGGAAGCTGGCCGGCGTGTGGCTGGATTCGAGTTGGGGATACAGGGCGTAGCGCACCTGATCCGCGGCAAAGGGCAAGGCGAAAACCGCCAGAACGATGAGTGCCGCAACCCGCGTCCACTGCCCGGCTGTTGCAAGACGTCCTTTGGGCAGGGCGCGTACAAGGGCTGACAGCGCCAACACCAACAACAGGGTCCACAACGGTGCCCCGGCCTCCTGGTAACCGAGCACGAGGTAGGTCGATGCGGCAATGCCGCCGAGCATTCCCAGCAGGCGGAATGCAAGCAGGCTGATGATCGCTGCAAGAAACACATCAAGAAGGGTCCAGCGCGACAACCAGCTGCCGCTGGCCTGATCCGCGCCGGGGGCTGCGATCAAGCGATAGCCGTAAGGCAGATGCATGGCAATGGTGGCGGAATCGAAAGTCTGGTTCCATCCGGTGACCGGCAAGCGGTCCGCACTGCCATCGATTCGGACGCCGGCCCTGAGGTCGACCTGTGGATTGCGCCATTCCACGCCGCTGCTGCCCGGCGCCGGTCCTTGCGTGATCAGCAGCGCATCGCTGCCGGCACTTGCGGACTGCGCCCGCTGCAAGGTGTAGGGCGCAGCAAGGTCCATGCGCCAGCCACTTTGCATGGAACCGTTGATCGAATCACGTGCAAACCAGCCATCACCGGAGAAATCGAGCCAAGCCTCGCGCTGCAAATTGAGGCGGTTGCTGGCATTGCCATCGAGGCCGCGTGAGCGCTCCTCTATGCTGAGCGTGCCTTCGTTGTCGAGGGCAAAGGCCGGCAGGCTGCGCCATTCCTCGGGCACGCTGGCTTGTGCGGGATCGACCTGGATTGCACCTTCGATTGCGGTAACGCGCAGGAACGGATTGGACTGGTAACTCCAGATTTCCTGATCGACCCAGTTTGACGCCGGCAGGCGCGCCACCAGTTTGTCCAGGGGTTCGATGGCACGCGCCGCGACGGTAACCGTGTTGGTACCGGGTCGCACCTGCACATGCAGCATGCCGGCATCGTCGAGTCGGGCGGGTCGTTCCTCGTTGTCCAGCGACACGGCGATGAACCCATCCGGCAACACCGGGCCAAGCACTTCTTCGCGCGCTTGTCCGGAAACTTCCATGCGAATGCGCGTCGTCAGCTCTCCGGGAATCTGGTCGACATAGCGACGGAAGACGCGCACATCGAGGCTGTCGGCTTCGGTTGCCACCACCTTGCCACGTCCCAGGGTGAGCTGCGTGCCATTGCGCTGCAGGGGTACGACCGCCTTGCCGTCCACCACCAACCTGACCACGCCGATGACTTCGGGCACCTGCAGGGCCTGTGGTCGCTCCGTCCACGCGAGTCGGGCACGCAGGACATGCTCGCCTGGTTCCATCCAGACCTGTGGTCCATCGCGATCGACGACCGCTGCCGGCTTGCCATCTAACGTCACGTCTTGCGGCCAATGGTCCTCGTCAAAGGCAAGCGGAACCCAAGACTCGATCTCGACATTCCAATCCTGCGAAAGATTCGCTCCACGGGTGTCGGCATTGATGGAGAGCACACCCGGCCAGATGCACGCGAATTCGGCGGCAGAGGCGGCTGAAGTATTCGCAATCAGGGTACAGCGCCTGAACTCCTGACCCTTTTGCACCCAACCACGCCACGCCTCGAGTTGTGCGGGAATGTCGTCAGCTGCCTGCGCCACGCCTGCAACCAACAGCCCTGCGAAAAGGATCAATGCACGCATGCCCAATCTCCCTTGAATGCCGGAAACGCAAGTCTGCAACGTGAACTCTGGCCGGACGGGGTTGCGGGCATACAGGCAACGAGCCTGGATTGCGCTGGCCGCAAACTGCCGCGATCAACCCCCGCGCGCCAGCAGTCGCCAGCCCTGCTCCAGGCAGGCCAGCACGAATCCGGTCAGGAAAAACAGGTAGCTGTAGCGCAGATAGCGGTATTTGTGGTGGGAAAGATAGATTCCCAGCGAGTAGATGTCCTTTGCCCATATCAAGTAGGGCGAGCCATCCTTGAGCAAGGTCTTGTTGATTTCGGTGAGGAAGCGTTCCTGCGAAAGTTCGGCGAAATGGCCGAAGAACAGGATGTTGAAATTCGATGGAAGCTCATCGTTGCGCAGCCGCAGCGGCCGGTACTTCGGCAGCACAGCAAGTATTGCGAGCAGCAGTGCAATCAGGGTGAACGAAGCCAGGATCAGAACCGATATCCGCATCTGCGGGTCGTTCAATCGACCCAGCGACAAGGTCAGCACGATCGAGGAAACGGTGATGATGATGTTGGCCTTGGTATCGGCCATGGCCGACAACTGCACATGGTGTTGCTGGGCCGTACGCAGGAGGTTGTCCGTGGTACCGCGCTCGGGCACATCGGAATAACTCACGGGCTGGTTCTGAGCGTCACTCATCGTGCGGTTCCGGGCCATGGATTGCGCACATAGTACTGTAGCCACAAACAACAAAACCGGCGTCTCCGCGCCATTTCTTGCGCGACTCCACCGGTTCCATTGGCATGACGAAGTGCACGGAGCCCCGACACCTCATCCGCGTATCCGAACCTTGCAGGCCTGCCCGGTTCAGGGACGCTGTGCTGGGTCAGGCGGCCGCGTCGGCCTGTTCAAGGGCGACGGCAACAGCGTGAAGTACGGCGGCGATGCGCGCTGCGCTCTGGATCGAAGTTGCTGCAACCTCATGCTTGCGCAAGGTCTTTTCATGCGACGCCATGCACATCCCACAGCCATTGATCGCGGAAACCGCAAGCGATGCGAGTTCGAAGTCCACCTTTTCGCAGCCGGGGTTTGACATCACGTTCATGCGCAGACCTGCGCGAAGCGTGGCGTATTCGGCATCGCCTACCAGGTGCACGAAACGGTAATAGATGTTGTTCATGCCCATGATCGCCGCCGCCGCGCGCGCTGCATTGGCTTCGCCCTCACTGAGGGTTTCGGCAAAGTGCGCCTTCACCATGGTGGTAAGCGACGTGTTGCGTGACGCAATCGCGCTGGCCAGCGCAATGATCGCAATCTGCTTCTGGGTGAGGCCGGGTGCACCGGTTACGGACAGCACCGAGTCCAGGTTCAGGCGAAGGTCTTTTGCGTAATCGGGAAGCCGTGCCTTGATGTCATCGAGATTCATGCTCTTTCTCCTGCAGAAACAGGGCAGCCGCAACCGCTGGCGAATGCCATGTCGAATGGGTTGATCGTCAAAAAAGTTGGGCGGCGGGTTCGGGGAGGAAACCGCCGCCCGGGAGCGACGCCGCGGGGAGGGGGAGTACGGCGTCGTCCTGACAGTCGGGTGATTGCTCACCCTGGAGAGCGTCAAATCAAACTGGGGTCGATGTCGCCGGTTTCAACATGCGCGACATCGCACCGCAGCCAAACTTGGGTCAATCAGGCAACCTTGAGCGTGTCTTCGCCCTTGTTCCAGTTGCACGGGCAAAGCTCGTCGGTCTGCAAGGCATCCAGCACACGCAGGACTTCCTGCGGGTTGCGGCCTACGCTGCCGTCGGTCACATAGGCGAAGCGGATGACGCCTTCGGGATCAACCAGGAAGGTGGCGCGCTTGGCAACGCCTTCTTCTTCATCGAGGATGCCGAGCGCGCTCGACAGGCGCTTGGCAGTGTCGGCAAGCATCGGGAACGGCAGGTCGCGCAGGTCCTTGTGATCCTTGCGCCAGGCCAGGTGCACGAACTCGCTGTCGGTGCTGGCCGCCAGTACCTGGGTATCGCGGTCTGCAAACTGGCTGTTCAGATCACCGAAACCCTTGATTTCGGTCGGGCAGACGAAGGTGAAATCCTTCGGATAGAAAAACACCAGCAGCCACTTGCCCTTGTAGGTGTCGTTGCTGATCGGGGAAAACGCCTTCTCGACGCTTTCGGTGGAAACGGTGGCCTTGAGGTTGAATGCGGGGAACTTGTCGCCGACGGTCAGCATTGCACTACTCCTAGCTGGGTTGAGATGAGTGGGGGCCGGTTTCAATCGACCATGGACAGGCATTCTAGGCAGGTCGTATCAATCAATCCAATTGATTGTTAGCATGCGATCAATAGACTGCATCAATTGAAATCAAACCCCATGAACCTGCGTGATCTTCGATATCTGGTCGCTTTGGCCGAGCACAAGCATTTCGGGCGGGCTGCCGACTCGGTTTTTGTAAGCCAGCCTACCCTTTCCACCCAGATCATGAAGCTGGAGGAAGAACTCGGCGTCTCGCTCGTGGAGCGCACGCCGCGCAAGGTGCTGCTCACCGAAGTTGGCCAGGAAATCGTCAAGCGCGCACGCGAGGTGTTGACCGAGATCGAGCAGATCCGAGAAATCGCGCGGCGCACGCTGGATCCGGAATCCGGCAGCCTGCGCCTTGGCATCTTTCCGACCCTTGGACCCTACCTCTTGCCGCATGTGGTGCCGCGCATCCGCGAGCGTTACCCGCGCCTGGAATTGCTGCTGGTCGAGGAAAAGACCGAGGAGATCCTGCGCCAACTTCGCGAAGGTCGCCTTGATGCCGCCGTCCTCGCCCTGCCCGTTCACGATGCGCACCTGCATGTCGAACGCCTGTTCGATGAACCTTTTGTCCTGGCGGTTCCCACCGACCATCCGCTGGCAAAACGAAGCTCGATAAGTCTCAACCAACTGGAAGACCAGAGCCTGCTGCTGCTTGAGGAAGGCCATTGCCTGCGCGAGCAGGCGCTTGAGGTATGCCAACTGGCCGGTGCGGCGGAAAAAGGCGGGTTTCGCGCCACCAGCCTGGAAACCTTGCGCCAAATGGTGGCAGCGGACGTCGGCATCACCCTGTTGCCGATGCTGGCAGTGAAACCACCCATCCCCGCAAACGAACACATCCGCCTTGTGCAGTTCCACAGACGGCCACCGAGCCGCCACATCGCGATGATCTGGCGCAAGAGTTCTGCCATGCACGCGTTCCTGAGGGAGTTTGCGCAATTGCTGCGCCAATTGCCGGTTGCGCTGCTCGAACCGGATCCGCAGCTTCCGTCTGCGAGCTCGGAGTGAATTTCCGCGGCCGGTCCGGCCCGCAGATGCAAGCTGCTGCCCGTCGCATCAACAATCATGCCCAACGGTTCCGCAGTCTGACAAAATGAGCGGATCCACCCAGGAGTTGTCGTGAACAGTCCAAGCCCCACCCTCATCATCTCCAGCCTCGACCTGGAACGCATCGAAGACCTGCTGGAAATCGAGCCGCACCGAAGCAGCAGCGGCGCCTCCGCCTTGCAGGCCGAACTCGCGCGCGCAACCATACTCGACCCGGCGGAAATGCCGGCGGATGTGGTGACCATGAACTCCACCGCCACCGTCGTCGATGAAGGCAATGGCGAAACCCGCGAGCTGACCCTGGTCTATCCTCGCGACGCGGACGCCGCGACCAACCGCATCTCCATCTTTGCTCCGGTCGGCATCGCCATGCTTGGACTTCGCGTGGGTGAATCCATCGACTGGCAGGTTCCCGGAGGCCGCTCGTTGCGCCTGCGCATCCGGGAAATTTCCTTCCAGCCGGAATCGCGCGGACTGCTGCACCGCTGAGACCAGGCTTCCTGGCATCGGCAAATCAGGCGACAGACGCAGTCCGCGCCGGATTGCACGCCAACGCACGGTCGAGGCCTGCGCGGACATCGTCCAGCAGGTCTTCGACATCCTCGATACCCACCGACAGGCGCAACAGGCCATCGCCGATGCCGGCGCGTCGGCGCGCCTCAGGCGCCATCGCCGCGTGGGTCATGCCGGCCGGATGGCAGACCAGGCTTTCCACGCCGCCGAGGGACTCGGCCAGGGTGAAGTGCTGGAGCCCTTCGACGAACGCACGTGCGCCCAGTTCGCCGTGTTCGAGCTCAAAGCCCAGCATGGCGCCAAATCCTGCCTGCTGGCGTTTGGCCAAAGCATGGCCTGGGTGCGATTCAAGGCCCGGGTAATGGACGATGCGCACCGCGGGGTGGGCATCCAGCAGTTGCGCGAGCGCGTGCGCATTGGCCTCGTGCACATTGAAGCGTGCCTTCAGGGTGCGCAGGCCGCGCAGGGTGAGATAGCTGTCGAACGGAGCACCGGACAAACCCAGGCAATTGCACCACCAGGCGAGCTTCTCGCCCAGGGCCGCATCCCGCCACAGCACGGCACCTCCAACGACATCGGAATGCCCGTTGATGTACTTGGTGGTGGAGTGCACGACGATGTCGGCGTTGAAGGTGAATGGCTTCTGCAGCACCGGTGAAAGGAAGGTGTTGTCGACCGCCGCCAAGGCACCGGTGGCGTGCGCCGACTCGACCACGTGGCGGATATCGGTTATGCGCAGCAGCGGATTGGATGGCGTCTCGATCCACACCAGCTTCGGTTTCTCCGCGAGCGCGGCGGCGAGCGCCAGCGGATCGTGGAAGTCGACAAAGGCAACCCGGTACAGCCCACGTTGTGCCTGCGCGTTGAACAGGCGCCAGGTGCCGCCGTAGCAATCGTGCGGCGCCAGCAGCAGTTCACCGGGCTCCAGCAAGGTGGCCACCAGGGCCACCGCCGCCATGCCGGTTGCAGTCACCACGCCACTCGCTCCCCCTTCGAGTTCAGCCAATGCGCCCGCAAGGGTATCGCGCGTCGGATTGCCGGATCGTGTGTAGTCGTACTTCCGTTTCTCGCCAAAACCGGCAAAGCTGTAGTTGCTGGACAGATAGATCGGCGGCATCACGGCACCGTGCGCGGAGTCGCAATCGATACCGGCACGCACCGCCGCGGTCGATGAACACGGGGCGCTCATGCCGCAATCTCCGCCGCCAACGCGTACTTCAGCACGCAGGCAAACTCCCCGCTCTCCTTGAGGAATGCATCGTGGCCGTAGGGAGATGAAATGCGAGCCAGCTCCGCATGCTTGCCAATCCGCTTCACGAATTCGCGCGCCAATGACAAGGGCACCAGCAGATCCTCGGCGATGGCAACCACGGTGGTGCTGGCCTTTATCCGTGACGGATCGAATTCGTGGTGATCCAGCGAACGCGACAGGCACAGGAAGCTCGATGCGTTGAAGCGCGCCGAAAAACGCTCGCCGTGTGCGCTCAGCCAGCCAAGCACGCCGGTGGCCGGATCAGTTTCGCCAAAGCGTGACTCAAGCTCGGTTGGCGTGCGATACCCCAGCACCGCCAATTGGCGGGCACGTTCCAGCGCCCGCACGCGACTGGCGCGGTCAGTGCTGGATTCAATCCCGGCTCGCTGCAATGTGCGCAGCGCCAATGCCCAGGGACTGGCCCGATGCGCCGCGCCGATCACCACAAGGCGCTTCAGGCGATTACCGAGCAGCCCGGCCAAGTGCTGGGCAACGCAACCGCCGTAGGAGGCACCAACCACCGCCTCGACTTGTGCAATGCCCAGGTGATTGAGCAGAAGCAACATCGCATTGGCCTGGTCGGAACTTTCGACTGGGGCAAATTCCTGATCGTTGCGCGGCCCGCTGGACGCATCGGCGCCGCCGATCCAGTCGATCGAAACCAGGCGCAAGAAGGTGGGGTCCAGAGCCAGGCCGTTTCCACACTGGCTGGACCACCAGGTGCCAATGTCCCTGCCTGCGGAAATGCCGCCGAGCACGATGACCACCGGCGCGTTGTGTGGCCCCCAGGATTGCCAGGCCAGCTCGCCATGGGTCAGCTGCGAACCGCAGGCAAGGTTGAACCCGTGCAGTTGCAGTACGCCGCGCTCGGGCTCGGGCGAGGTTTCAACCTGCCGGGCTTGCTTGATCTGGACTACCGCCATGACGCCCTCCGCTTGAGTGGACGGGAGGCGGCAACAGTCCGCCAGGGGCGGACTGCAGCTCATCTCCCGGGACAATGCCCGCTGGAATTGGCACCGTCGGTGGTTTGCCGTGGTTGCCTCGGCGTTCAGCGCGACATCGATGGATGTCGCACAACGGGCCAGTCCCTACGCCGATCTGGATGAACGGCGCGGACTCTATCCTCTTGCGGAATGGCCGTCAAGACGTCTGGACGTCCATTTGCGCGATTGCTTCAGATCGCGATGACCGCGTGCAATGGCGCATTCCTTTGCCAGCGCGAGCGCCCTTGCAGCGCAAGCAGTTCGATCAGCAGGCCGGCACCGACAATTTCGGCACCCGCCCTGTCCAGCAGCGCAGCCGCCGCGGACAAGGTGCCGCCGGTGGCCAGCACGTCATCGATCAGCAACACGCGGGCACCGGGCCTGATGGCATCGACATGCATTTCAAGGCGATCACTGCCGTACTCGAGCGCGTAGTCCACGCTGATCGTTGCCGCTGGAAGCTTGCCGGGTTTGCGCATGGGCACGAAACCGCATCCGAGGCCGGTTGCTGCGGCAGCGCCAAAGATGAAACCGCGCGCCTCGATGCCGCAGATGCAATCGACCTTGCTTTCGCGAAATGGCGCAATCAACTGTTCGATGGAATCGGCAAATGCACGGGCATCGCCGAGCAGCGGGGTCAGATCCTTGAAGCCGATGCCGGGTTTGGGAAAGTCCGCAATATCGCGGATGTAGGGAGCGAGGTTCATGCCACCTCCGTCGATTCGGCGGGCGCACGTTTTCGTGGCCGCCAGGTGCCAATGAAGATGCCGATCAGGGACAAGCCGATGCCCATCCAGTCCAGACGGGTCGTTGGCCTGGCAAACAGGATGACATCGAACACGAAAGACAAAGCCGGTTGCAGCAGAAGCAGCAGGCCAATGATGGACGCCGGCAGGTGTGGCATGGCCCGGATCAACAGTATCCAGCCCAACACCTGACCGACCAGCGCCAGTGCCAGCAAGGACCACCACGATTGCGCATCCGGCAGTGCCAGCCCCTGCCCTTCCCAAGCCAGGGCGAGCAGCAGGATCGCCGCGCACAGCAGGGATTGCACGCACAGCAATTGCGCCGGGGCCAGATCGACGTGCCCCATTCGTTGGGCATGGCGCGTGGTCAGCATATAGACCGCATAGGCGACGCCGGTCAAAAGGCCCAGCCCCACGCCCAGTCGGTACTGTGCGCCCAGGCTGCTCCAATCGACGCCGACCAACAGGTAAAGGCCGGCGAAAGCCAGCATGACTCCACCCAGGAATCGCAGGTCCAGGCGCTCGCGATAAATCAGCCAACCCGCCAGCGCCATCACGAACACCTGGAAATTGCCCAGCAGGGTTGCCAGTCCGGGGCCCACATGCAGGATGCTCCGATGCCACATCATCAGATCGACGGCAAAGGCAAACGCGGGAATCAGCATCCAGCCCAGATGCGCGGCACGTACCCGTCGCCATCTTCGCCAAACCAGGAGGCCGACGAGCAGGATCACGCCGCCGAGGAACATCCGGTAGAAAGCGGAGACCGTGGGTCCAACATGAGCAAGCTTGACCAGGATGCTGGTCGTGCTGATCAGGGCCGCGCCGCCGATCATTTCCAGCAGGGCGCGTCGCGGCAACGCAGGGCGATTCATGAAATCGGGTCGTCAGGTACGTGCGGGCAAAGGATCAACCCGGAGAGGGCAAGGGGTCATCCAGAAAGCGCGGATCGCTCGGATCGACGGGCACGCTCAATGCCACGCTGATCTCCTCGACCACCGGTTTGGCCCGATCGATGTCGACGCTCGAAACCATGACATTGACCAGCCCGCAAACCGGCAGATCGCCCACGCCGCCGGTCAGGTATTCGCCGCTCACATAGGCCGGAATGCCCATGTTCTCAAGCGCCAACTTGACCAGGTTGGCATCGATGATCGAGTCGGCTCGGTAGATGATCTGCATTCGTGGCGATTCCCGTGGACCCAGCCCGGTAACCAAGCTTCACACAAAACCCCGCGACACGGCGACCTTGAAAACGCTATGATGCCCGGCAACCGTCCCTCGGCATCGCTCGCACCGACCGGAAGGCGGGGGGGAAAATCAGAGCAATGCGCAGGCCATCGATGGCCAGCGTTCCCGTGGCCATGGAGCGGTCTTCCACCTTGCCTGGCCGGAACGTTTGATCAACAAGGAACTCCCTGAAGACGCTCTTGCGCGGCACATTCGTGAGTGCCTGCTCGAGCTGCTCATCGAACGCGGCCCTGGACGCACCATCTGCGTCAGCGAGGCAGCGCAATCATTGTCCCTGCGCATTGGTTACCACTGGCACGAATTGATGCGCCCAGTGCGCACGGTCGCTGCATCCATGGTGGAAGCCGGCACCATCGAAGCCCTGCAACACGAAGCCGTCGTCGACATTCGCGCCGCTCGCGGCCCGATCCGGCTGCGCCTGCGCACCCTGCCCGGTCGGCGCAGCGCGCAATTGGCCTGAACGCCTTGACGGGCTGAAGCCCGACCAACGACAACGCAGAAACGGCGCAAGCCTGCCTGCCTGCGCAATCACCGTTCGCGCTTGTGCCTTTGTTTCAACCCGACGCGATTGGCCTTGCCGTGGTCCCTCGTCGGGCTACAGCCCAACCTGCAACCGATCTGCGATGCCGCGATTGGTCTGGGTCGGGTTTCAGCAGGCTGTTAACTCGGATATTTCATGAGGGGGCGCGGATGATCGCGGAGGATCTTGCGGCAATCGCGAGGCGCGCGAAGCCCCAATGGTGGTTCCCATGATATGAGTCCCGCGTAGCGGGATGCCGTGTTCCCTCGCCCGCACAGCGGGAGAGGGGGAACCGTTCGCGGCAGCGAACGGTGGGTGAGGGAACGGCCATGGCCTCATGGCCGTAGGGCGACAAGCAAAGTGGCGATTGCCGCAATAGACCCGCGAGGGCCGGCAGGCATCTGCTCCTTGCAATTCCTGCACTCCCACCGTCCTTGGCGGTCGCGTCAGCGCAAAAATGGCCGCGTCCGGCGTGTCATCGAGTCCAGTCCTGTCGAAACGCCGGCGTTGTCAGGGTTGATAACACCATTTTGCGCGACCTCATGAAATGTCCGGGTTAAACTGCCGGATTGTTTCCGCAGCGCCTGGCGCAATCCATTGGCATGACCGATTCGACGACTCCGACCAATTTCATCCGCCAGATCGTGCTGGCTGACCAGGCCAGCGGCAAGCATGGCGGAGAGGTGCGCACGCGCTTTCCACCCGAACCCAATGGATACCTGCACTTGGGCCATGCCAAGAGCATCTGCCTGAATTTCGGCATTGCCCGCGATTTCGCCGGCACCTGCAACCTGCGTTTCGATGACACCAACCCAACCCGCGAAGATCCGGAGTTCGTTGAGGCGATTCGCAATGATGTGATCTGGCTGGGATTCACCTGGCACGAGCAACGCCACGCCTCGGATTATTTCGAAGTGCTGTACCGCGCGGCACTCAAGCTGATTGCCGACGGCAAGGCCTTTGTCTGCGACCTCAGCGCCGAGCAGGTGCGTGAATACCGCGGCACGCTGACAGAGGCGGGCCGCAACTCGCCCTATCGTGAACGCAGCGTGGAAGAAAACCTCGACCTGTTCCAGCGCATGCGCAACGGCGAGTTTGCGGACGGCTCACGCACCCTGCGCGCGAAGATCGACATGTCGGCGGGCAACATCAACCTGCGCGATCCGGCGCTGTACCGCATCCGCAAGGCCACCCACCAGAACACCGGCGATGCCTGGCCGATCTATCCGATGTACGACTATGCGCACGCACTGTCGGATGCGATTGAAGGCATCACCCATTCACTGTGCACGTTGGAGTTCGAGGATCACCGACCTCTGTATGACTGGTGCGTGGAGAACGTGGATCTGCCGGCCAATCCGCAACTGGGCGAATCCCTGGTCGCCGCCGGCCTGCACTATGCACCCGGCCGCCCGCGCCAGATCGAATTTGCGCGCGGCAACCTCGACTTCACCGTGATGAGCAAGCGCAAGTTGATGGCACTGGTGACCGACGGACTGGTCGACGGCTGGGACGACCCGCGCATGCCGACCCTGAGCGGCGTGCGACGCCGAGGCTTTCCCGCCGCCGCAGTCCGCACGTTCTGGGAGCGTGCCGGTATCAGCAAGCAGAATTCGGTGATCGAGTACGGCGTGCTTGAAAATTGCGTGCGCGATGAACTGGACGCCAGCGCGCCGCGACGCATGGCCGTGATCGACCCGCTGCGACTGGTGCTGACCAACCTTGCCGCTGATCATTCCGCCGTGCTGGATTTTCCGAACCATCCCAAGAACGAAGACTTCGGCCGCCGCCAGGTCAGGTTCTCGCCGGAACTGTGGATCGAACGCGAGGATTTCATGGAGACGCCGGTCAAGGGTTTCCACCGCCTGGTTCCCGGCGGCGAGGTGCGCCTGCGCGGAGCCGGCATCATCCGCTGCGACGACGTCATCAAGGACACATCCGGCCAGGTGATCGAACTGCGCTGCACCCTCGACGAGCAATCCACACCCGGCAGCGCGGGTGCCGACCGCAAGGTCAAGGGCACCATCCATTGGGTCGATGCGCGCAGCGCGCTGGCGGCCGAAGTGCGCCTGTTCGACCGCTTGTTCAAGGTGGCCGATCCCGACGATGACAGCGACGGCAAAAGCTATCACGATCATCTCAATGCGGATTCGCGGCGCATCGTGAAGGGCTGGCTCGAAGCCGGGCTGGCGGGAGCCGCCGCGGAGTCTTCGTGGCAATTCGAACGTCTCGGCTACTTCGTCGCCGACCGCGTTGATCACCAGCCGAAGCGCCCGGTATTCAACCGCGTGGTGACCCTGCGCGACACCTGGAACAAGGCAGGCGCAAAGCCGTGAGCATGCTGCGCGTTGAATTGAGCCTGCCCGAGTGGGTCGAGCGCGAGGTGGATTTCACGCGCAGCTACGGCACTCCCGAATCGCGCATGCAGCTGGCCATCGAATTGGCCCGCAGCAACATCAGGCATGACAGCGGCGGTCCGTTCGGTGCGGCCATCTTCCGCGATGACGGTCAACTGCTTGCGGTGGGCGTCAATCGCGTGGTGCCGCAGAATTGCTCGGCGGCACATGCCGAGGTCATGGCCTTCATGCAGGCACAGGCACGCCTTGGCAGCTTCCGCCTCAACCAGGATGGCAATCGCTACATCCTGGCCACGAGCTCGCAGCCGTGTGCCATGTGCTATGGCGCAAGCTTCTGGGCCGGCATCGATGCCCTGGAGATCGGCGCACGCTCCGAAGACGTGATGGAACTGAGCGAATTCGACGAAGGACCGCTGCCGGCCGACTGGACCGGGGAATTGGAGCGACGCGACATCGCGGTGAGCCGCGACCTGCTGCGTGAGCAAGCGCGCGATGTGTTCCATCTCTATCGCGCGCATGCCGGCGTCGCCTACTGAAATCGCGTGACAGGTCCTGCATGAGGCCGACCAGCACCAGCCTGCTTGCCTATTGCAGGCCAGGTTTTGAAAGCGAGTGCGCGCAGGAGCTGGCGTCAGCGGGGGAACGCTTGGGCGTGATCGGCTTTGCCCGCACCACGCGCGGCAGTGGTTTCGTTGAGTACGTGTTGCCGGATTCGTCGTCGCAGCAGGCATTCTCTGCAGGAGTCCAGCTCGCCAACCTGACCTTTGCGCGCCAATTGCTGCGTGTCATCGAGCGCATCGATGACCTGCCCGCGAAGGATCGCCTCGGCCTGCTGATGCCGGTGGTGCGATCCACTGCGCGCCGCTTTGTCGACGCCTGGATCGAATCTCCCGACAGCGACGCCGCCCGCGAACTGGCCGGCCTGTGCCGCTCCCTCAACAACGCGCTGGTTGCGGCGATGAAACGCGAGTCGCTGATCGATGCGGCATCGCAATGGCGCCTGCATGTTTGCCTCATCGATGCGCAAACCGCGTTCGTCTGCGAGACGGAGATCGCGCATGCCGCGCCCTGGCCTGGCGGCATTCCGCGCCTGCGCTTTCCCGCCGCCGCACCCAGTCGCTCCACCCTCAAACTTGAAGAAGCCTTCCTCACCCTGCTGGACGAAGACGAGCGATCCCGCTGGTTGCAAGCCGGCATGTGCGGGGTCGATCTGGGCGCCGCGCCGGGCGGATGGACCTGGCAACTGGTGCGACGCGCGATGCGCGTGATTGCGGTGGACAATGGACCGATGAACCAGGGGCTTCTGGATTCCGGCCTGGTCACCCACCTGCGCGAGGATGGTTTCTTCTATCGCCCTGCCCATCCCGTCGACTGGCTGGTGTGCGACATGGTGGAGCAACCTCGCAGGGTCGCCGAGTTGATCGGCGAATGGCTTATTGGCGGACACTGCCGCTTCGCCGTGTTCAACCTGAAGTTGCCGATGAAGCAACGCTTCAAGGAAGTGGAGCTGTGCCGCCAGCGCATGCATGAGGCCGCGCAAGCCGCAGGCAAGCGCCTCGATTGGCGCGCACGCCAGCTCTACCACGACCGCGAGGAAATCACCGTGTTTGCGCGCCTGCGCTGAAATTGCCCATCAAGCCGGTGGGGTTTCACCCAATCTTAAAGATTCAAGGTTATCCTGATCGTTCTGTTTACATCGTCCAGCTGGGGAAAATCATGTTGCGATCCGTAATAGCTGCAACGCTGATGGCGTTGCTGGGAGCAGTCTGCGGTCATGCGCAGGCGCAGGTGGTAATCAGCCAGGTGTATGGCGGGGGTGGCAATGGCGGCTCCACCTTTACCCATGACTTCATGGAAATCTTCAATGCTGGTCCCAGCGCGCAGAGCCTCAACGGCTGGTCCATCCAGTACACATCCTCGTCGGGTACCACTTGGATCGTGACCAATCTGACCAATGTCACCTTGCAACCCGGCCAGTACTACCTGATCCAGCAAGCCCAAGGCGCCGGCGGCACCACGCCGCTGCCAACGCCCGACGCCACCGGCACTGTCGCCATGCAAGGTTCGAACGTGAAAGTGGCGTTGTCAAATTCCACCGCCGCGCTTTCCGGATCCTGCCCCAGTGGCGGCGCCGTGCAGGACCTGGTCACTACCGGATCGGCCAATTGCCCGAATCCGGCCGGCGCCATGTCCGCAGTCAATTCGGCAAGCCGCAATGGCAACGGCTGCACCAACACCGGAAACAACACACTTGATTTCACCATTGCGCCGGCGGCACCGCGCAACACCGCTACACCCGCCGTACCCTGCGGTGGCGGCGGAACGCCGCTCATCAGCATGGCCAATATCGCATTGCCCGAAGGCAATACCGGCCTGACGCCCTTCGTGTTCACCGTGCAATTGAGCCAACCGGCAGGTGCTGGCGGTGTCAGCTTCAGCTACACCACGCAGGACGGTACCGCCCTCGCCGGAGTTGACTACAACACCGCCAGCGGCAACGGATCGATTGCACAGGGCTCCAGCTCGACCACCATCCAGGTCGACGTGATTGCCAACACTGCCACCGAGCCGGACAGCCAGTTCTCCGTGCAATTGAGTGCGGTCAGCGGCGCTCTGCCGGCCACCTTGAGCGCAACCGCGACCATCGAAGATGACGACATCGGCACCTTTGCCATCCACGACATCCAGGGCTCGGGAAGCGCATCACCCAATGCCGGACAAACCGTGAACACCAACGGCAACATCGTCACCGCGGTGGATACCAACGGCTTCTTCATCCAGGCCCGCGATGCCAGCGCGGACGCCGACCCGATGACCTCGGAAGGCATCTATGTGTTCACGGGCTCGGTACCGACCGTGCAGGTGGCCGATGAAATCAACCTGACCGCCGATGTCTCCGAGTTCTTCGGGCTGACCGAATTGAGCAACATCAGCGCCCTGAGCATCACCAGCACCGGCAATGCATTGCCAACGGCCATCGTGTTCGATGCCAGCCGACCCTCGCAGGATGTCAACGCACTGAGCTGCGGCAGCTCCAATTTCGAGTGCTACGAAGGCATGCGCGTGCAGATCGACAACGGCATCGTGGCGCGCGCCAATCCCAGTTTCGGCACCGATCCCTACGCGCAGATCTTCGTCTCCGCCTCAGGCGAGCGTTCGCTGCGCACGCCGGGCGTGTTGTATCCACTGGTGCCCGGCGTTGACAACCCGGCTGCCGGCACTTTTGGCGGCAATCCGCATATCTTCGAAATCGATGCGGATGCACTCGGCGCGGTACCGCCCAACACGGCCATCACCGGCGGCAGCCGCTTCAGCGCAACCGGCGTGATGACCTACACCTTCGGCGACTACGAGCTGTGGCCGACCGCGTTCAGCGTGACTGAGGCCAACACCATGCCGCGGGCCGTGCGCGCAGGACAGGGAGGCGACGAACTGCGCATCGGCAGCTTCAACATGCTGCGCCTGTGCGACACCCAAGCCAACACCACGTTCACCTGTGGCGACGGTGGCGAACCGAATCAGGCGGAGCTCGATCTGAAGGTCGCCCGCCTGTCGGACTACGTGGGCAATGTGCTGGAATTGCCGGATCTGCTGGCGGTGGTCGAGGTCGAGAACATCGCGGTGCTGACCCAGCTTGCGGCAAAAATCCAGACCGATTTCGGCATCATCTACACGCCGTATCTGGAGGAAGGCAATGACGGCGGCGGCATCGACGTCGGCTACCTGGTGCAGAGCGCACGCATCAGCAATGTCGTCATCACCCAACTCGATGCCACGGAAACATGGCTCGATCCGGATGATGGCCAGCTCGACACCCTGCACGATCGTCCGTCGCTGAAACTGGAAGGCACCTTCGCCGGCCAGAACTTCGCCACCATTGTCGTGCACCCGAAGTCGCGCAGCTGCGTGGACGCGCCCACCGGCGCCAACTGCACCCAGGCCAATGTCGACCGCAACCGTCTCAAGCGCTTCACCCAGGCGCGTTCGATTGCCTTGCGCGTGCAAGCGGAACAGGTCGCCCAGCCCAATCGACCGCTGCTGGTGATCGGCGATTTCAACGATTACCAGTTCAGCGACGGCTTCGTGAACATCACCGGCCTCATCGCCGGCACCTACGACGATGCCGCCAACGTGATCGACTTGGGCACGCCCAACATCGTCACTCCGGCGTTGTGGAATGCGGTGACATCGCTGCCGGCCAATGAGCAGTACTCGTTCCTGTTCACCCAGCAGTTCGGCGCGATCCTCGGCTACACGCCACCGCCCAGCGGCTTCGACACCGGGCGCGACGTGCCGATCATGCAGGTGCTCGACCATGCGTTGCTCAATGAACCTGCCCGAGCGCTGTTCACCGGCTTCGAGTACGGTCGCGGCGACCTGGATGCGGCCGATGAGGACGCGGAGAACAGCACCACTGCCATCGGCGTATCCGACCACGATGGATTCGTCGTGCGCCTAGTCCTCGACCGAATCTTTGCCGACAGTTTCGGCGGGGACCAGTAAAACGGCAACGCGACCCTTCCGATTCATGGAAGGGTCGCTTTTCCTGATGCAGGCAATCAGCCGAGCAAGCTCGGCTCTACGACCGCAACGCGGGTTTTGTAGAGCCGAGCTTGCTCGGCTGGGTGTACCCCATTGCCTTGATCAGCGCACGCTTCGCCCTGCTACCGCAATGGTTAGCGTATTTTCGGGCTGATCAATTGCTCTCGGTGGACGGCGCGTACAAGGCCTTGCGTGGCGCGCCGGTGATCGCCGCTGCCATGCGCGCTGCACGCGCCGGTGCCATCTCCTCGCACAACAAGGCAAACACGCGACGACCTTCCGCCAGGGTTGCGTCGGCCTGCTCGCCGCTGGCACCGGCAACCATCACCACGAACTCGCCGCGCTGCTGATTGGCATCAGCGGCTACCCGCGCTTCGAGTTGCGCGAGCGAACCTGAAATCACGGTCTCGAACACCTTGGTCAATTCGCGCGCGATCACTGCCTGCCGTTCGGAGCCGAACACGGCGACCAAGTCGCGCAGGGTCTCCAGGATGCGATGGCTCGATTCGTAGAAGATCAAGGTGCGGGCTTCCGCAAACAGCTCGCCAATCCTTTCGCGTCGTGCGGATGCCTTGGCCGGCAGGAATCCCTCGAACACGAAACGATCACTGGCAAGCCCCGCCACGGACAGGGCGGCGATGGCGGCGCAAGGCCCCGGCACCGGACTCACGCAGATCCCCGCATCGCGCGCCGCGCGCACCAGCCGATAGCCGGGATCGCTGACCAGTGGCGTGCCCGCATCCGAGATCAGCGCGATGTCGGTGCCCTGCTGCAATCGCTCAAGCAGATGCGCCACCTGATCGCGCTCGTTGTGTTCATGCAAGGCAATGCACGGTGCGCGGCTGCCCACGCGTGCGAGCAAGAGTGCGCTGTGCCGGGTGTCCTCGGCGGCGATCAACTGCACCGTGCGCAGCACGTCCGCTGCGCGCGGCGACAAGTCATCCAGATTGCCGATGGGCGTTGCCACCACCCACAAGCGCCCTTGAGCCACGTTCATGCCCGAATCCTGCACATCATTGCCCGCAGCATAGCCGACCCTGCTTTGCGGGTGCGCGCTGCGCATTGCAAGTGAGCACGCAAACGTCATGCCCGCTGCATCCGGGCTATCATGCGCGCTGTTCCTGATTCGGCTCACGACCATGCCCGAACGCGCTTGCACACTTCTGATCCGCCTGACCTTGCTTTTGCTGCTCGGCTTGCTGGGCGCCTGCGCGTCCAGCGGTGTCGTCACACGGGACTCGGTGCCGCAAGGCGAAAGTGCGGAGCAGCTGGTCGAAGCAGGCAAGCTGGAAGAGGCCGCTGCGGAATTCCTGCGCCTTGCAGAAACCGGCAGTCGTGCGGACAGCGCGCACTATTCCCTGCGCGCAGGCGAGACACTGCGCGAGAATGGCGATTATGCCGGCGCCCAGCGCGCGATCGCCGACATCCGGCGCAAGCGTCTGGCAGGCGAGGATCTGGTGCGATTTGATCTGCTCGATGCGGAGATTGCCTTGAACGCGGGCGATGCTGATCGCGCATCGGCCCTGCTGGCCATGCCAACCGATGGCCTGTCGCCACCGCTGCTCGCGCGCCTGCTGGAATTGCAGGCACGCGCAGCCGATGCCAACCAGGATCATTTCGCTGCGGTGAGAATCCGCGCCAGTCTGGATGCGCTCCTCGCCGGCGCGGACCGCGACATCAATCGCAGGCAGATCCTGGAAGTTCTCACAAAGCTCGATCCGGATAGCCTCAAGGCAAAGGCAATGTCGCTGCGACCGGACGATGCCCTGCAGCCATGGATTGAGTACGCACTACGCCAGCGCGGCCAGATGCTGGCTCGCGACCTGCCACGACCACAACGACCGGTGGGCACCCTGCTGCCGGATTCCGGCCAGGGCGACCGTCGCGAAGGCTATGGAGAGGTTGGCCAGGTGGCCGTGTTGCTGCCTCTGACCGGCCAGGTTGCCGGTGTCGCGCATTCCATACTCGATGGAATTTTCGCCGCCCACTTTGCCGACGCGGGAGCAGAGCGCCCGCTGCTGCGCGTGTACGACGCCGGACAGACACCGCAGGATGCGGTGGCCGCATACCAGAAGGCCGTGGCCGAAGGTGCCCGCCTGGTGGTGGGTCCGCTGCTGCGCGAGGCGGTGGGCGAATTGTTTCGCCAACAACTGCCGGTACGCGTGCTGGCATTGAATCATCCGGACAGCGGCGAAATCCCGCCTTCCGGCAGCGCGGAATTCGCCCTGCTGCCGGACGCCGAAGGTGCGCAGGCCGCGGAACGCATGCTTGCACTGGGTATCCGCCAGGCTGCGGTGATCGCCGCCACAACCGACTGGGCGGAGCGCGCGTCCCTGGCCTTCCGCGCGCAGTTCGAAGCGGGCGGCGGCAGCATCGCCGGTGAATCCCGAATCGCGGACAAGGATTTCAACTTCAAGAGTGCCATTGCACAGGCCGCCGGCAACTTTGCCACGCGCGACATCATCAACAACGACCCGACGATTGCCAGCCAGACTGCACCACCTGTTCCCGATACCGGTGTCTTCATCAGCATGCGTCCGCAGCAGGCACGCCTGCTGCTGCCGCAATTGAAACTGGCCCGAGTCACCTCACCCGTCTTTGCCACTTCGCACGTCAACGCCGGAGGCAGCAATCCCGGCGCCGACCGCGACCTGCAGGGCGTCGAGTTCTGCGATGCGGCGTGGCTGTTCGCACCCGTGGCGGGACGGCCGGATCGCGAAACCATGGCGCGCAATCTCGGCACCGCGGCCGGTCTCGGTGGCCGCCTGTTTGCCTTTGGCATGGATGCCTATGCGCTGCTGCCTTATCTCGACTGGCTGCTCGCGCACCCGGACGCCTACCTGGATGGCGCCAGCGGCCAGCTCGCCGTCGACAATTTCGGTCGCGTGCACCGATTGCTTTCCTGGGCACGATTCAGCGACGGTATTGCACAACCCGTGCAAGGTGCGCTCAGTCCGTTGCCGCTGCAGTAGCCTGCATTATTCACGAACGTCGCAGGAAAACGCTCGAAGCTTAGGTATGACAACGCATCCGACAACTCTGCTATTTCAACAAAGCGTCCACATGCGTTTCCCTGCTGGCACGGCCATCGCGGGTCTTTTCCCCCAATCGCTGCGTTGCTTGTCGCCCCAATGGAACCACCATTGCGGCTCCGCGCGCCTTGCGCTTGGGGCAAAATCCTCCGCGATCATCCGCGCCCGCTCATGAATAATGCAGGCTGGCGGCAGGTCATGCGCAGCAGCGGTTCACTGTTCGAGGATATTGCGCTGGCACACGCCAAGGCCCAGGGATTGAGCCTGGTCGAACGCAACTTCAACTGCCGCTTCGGCGAAATCGACCTGATCCTGCGCGAGGGCAATATCGTGGTATTCCTGGAAGTGCGTTACCGGAAGTCACAGGAATTCGGCGGCGCCATGCAGTCCATAGGCTCGCAGAAGCGCGAGCGATTGCTGAAGGCGGCCAGCCTTTTCCTGCAATCCCGCCCCGAATTTGCCCGCAACGCCTGCCGCTTCGATGTGATGGCCATCGCCGGCAGTGCGCAACAACCCGACATCAACTGGCAACGCAATGCCTTTGAAGCCTGCTGAGGATTCTCCATGCATTCCACGTTTTCCCGCCCCATCGCGCTGATCCTGCTCATCCTGCTGCCATTGCTTGGCGGCTGTGTCGCGGCAGTCACCGCCGGTGCGATTGCCACGGGTTCCAGCGTGCATGATCGGCGCGGATTCGGCACCGTGGTGGACGACAAGCGCATCCAGCTTGGCGCCTATGACGAGATCAACCGCGACAAGGAACTGGTGCTCAAGAACCGCGTGATGATCGCGGTCTACAACGGCGTGATGCTGCTCATGGGCGAGGTGCGCACGCCCGATCTCAAACAGCGTGCAGAGCAAACCGTCACTGGATTCGAGGGCGTGCGCCGCATCGTCAACGAGATCGACATCATGGAACCCGAAGGCTTCTGGACCCGGCGCAACGACAACAAGATTACCGCGCGGGTGAAGCTTGCCCTCACCGACATCACCAGCGTGCCTGGCTTCGACGCGACCAAGGTCAAGGTCAGCACCGCGCATCGGACCGTGTACCTGATGGGCCTGCTCAGCACCGAAGAGGTGGAGATCGTCACCGAGATCGCGCGCAACGTTCCCGGGGTGGAGCGCGTGGTCAAGGTGTTCGAGTACACGGAACCATCCACCTCGCACTGATGCGATGAACCCTTCGACTCTCGATGCGCTGCACGAAATCTTCGGCGCCGATGCCTTGAGTACGGAGGCTGCCGAATGCGCTGCCTACGGCTACGACAATTCGCGCCGGGAAGCACGCCCCGAAGCGGTGGTGTTTCCGACCGCGCACGATCAGGTTGGCGCGCTGACGAAACTCTGCCATGACCAGCGCGTGCCACTGGTTGCACGCGGTCGCGGCACCAACACCACCGGCGCCAGCGTGCCGCTTGCCGGCGGCATCGTCGCCAGCTTCGAGCGCATGAACCGCATCCTCGCCATCGACCCCGGCAATCGCCTTGCCGTGGTCCAACCCGGCGTGCTCAATGCAGACCTGCAAACGGCGCTGAAGCCACACGGTTTCTTCTGGGCGCCCGATCCCACCTCTGCACCGTTTTGTTCGATTGGCGGCAATCTCGCCTGCAATGCCGGCGGACCGCGCGCGGTGAAGTACGGCGCCACCCGCGACAACGTACTAGCGCTACGCGCTGTGGATGGGCGCGGCGCGGAGTTCCGCTGCGGCAAGCCGACCACCAAGGGTGCCACCGGTTACGACCTGACCCGACTCCTGATCGGTTCGGAAGGCACTCTCGCCATCATCACCGAAGCCACCCTGAAGCTGACCCCTCTGGCCGGCGCAACGCGCACGCTTGCGGCAACCTTTGTGGATGTCGCATGCGCAACCGCGGCGGTCACCCGCATCATGGCGCAGCCAGTCATTCCCTGTGCGCTCGAGTTCATGGATGGCGAGGCGCTGCGCCTGGCCCGCAACCACGCCGGCGACGCCATCCCGCAGGCCGGTGCCATACTGATCATTGAAGTGGATGGCGAGGCAGAGACTCTGGATTCCTCATCGCAGGCCATCCGCAAGGCGGCCAGCGTCGATGGCATGCTGGATATTCGCATCGCTGCCGACGGGGCCGAAGCCCATCGTTTGTGGCAGGCACGCAAGGCCCTGTCGCCTGCACTGCGCACGATTGCGCCAAACAAGATCAACGAAGACGTGGTGGTGCCGGTCAGTCGCGTGCCCGAGCTGATCGCGCGCCTGCAGGTCATCTCGAAAAAGCATGACATTCCCATCGTCACCTTTGGCCACGCCGGCAACGGCAACATCCACGTCAACCTGCTTTACCAACCGGAACGCACCGATCAGGTGCGAAACGCACCGGCCTGCCTGTCGGAAGTCTTCGACGCCGTGCTGGACCTGGACGGCACGCTCTCCGGCGAACATGGCATCGGCCTGCTCAAGCGCGAATTCCTGCCGCGCGCCATCGATCCGGTTGCGCTCGAGCTGATGCACGCGATCAAGCGCCAATTTGATCCCGCAGGCATCCTCAATCCGGGCAAGTTGTTGCCTTGAAGGCCGGGATTCGGGATTCGGGATTCGGGATTCGGGATTCGGGATTCGGGATTCGGGATTCGGGATTCTGAGATCGAATCATGTGCTTGTCTCCCTCTCCCGCTGGCGGGAGAGGGTTGGGGTGAGGGTGGTGCATTGGCAATCGTCGTCGTTCCTGCGAAGGCAGGGGCCCAGTGCCTTCTGGCGGCGTGTGCGATTGGCGATTCGTAACTCGATGCTTTTCCGTCTCTCTCGCGGGCGTACCCAGAGGGCATGAAGGAGAGGTCGCGCCAAGGGCGCGGGTTAGGGCGGGACCTGGGTTTGCTTGAAGCTATGCACTTGCGTGACGCTCCACCCTCACCCCAGCCCTCTCCCGCCAGCGGGAGAGGGAGAAAAGTGGCGTACACCAGCGGTAGAGCGAGAAAAGCGACGTGGACTCAGGATTCGAATTGCGAGTTCCGGGAATCTGGGCGCGGAATTCGAGAGCCGGGCTTCAGCCCGACACGAATGCCACATTTCGCCAAAGCCGTCAGGCTCAAACCGGACCTACACGAAGCCGCCGCACAGGTACGCGAGCAAGGCCGCCAGCACCAAGGCGGCGTACACACCCGCCAACGCGTCATCCAGCATTACGCCGAATCCGCCTTTCACGTGACGATCCGCCCATGAGCACGGCCAGGGCTTGATCACATCAAAGGCTCGAAACAACAGGAACGCGGCGAACAACCAGCCCCAGTGCACGGGCCACACCAGCAGCGGCAGGCAGGCGATCCACTGGCCGACAAATTCATCCCATACGATCACGCCCGGGTCGCTGATCTGCAGACGCTCGATGACCACATTCGATGCCCAGATGCCGATCGCGAAAGCCAGCAGGATGATTGCTGCCAGGGCGGCTATGGGCAGTTCACGCATCAGCAGCCAGGGCAACAGCGCCGCTGCAGAACCCGCCGTACCCGGGGCAAAGGGGCTCAAGCCCGAGCCGAAGCCGCTGGCGATCCAGCCCGCGGGGTGGCTGAAGACGGCGCGACGCTGATCACCATCAAGTCTCACGAAAAATGCTCCCAGCCGCCGCGCGGGGGCGTAATTTCATTCCCTACCGAATCCAGCACGCGCACGCCCTCGCCTTCCACCACCCGGCCAATGCAGGTGATTGCACAACCAACTCCCGTGAGCGCGTCGTTCATGGCGTCGATTCTCTCCGCAGGCACGGTGAACGCAAGCTCATAGTCATCGCCGCCGGTCAATTGCAACTGCGCGCGCAGCGCGCTGGTGCAGCACGATTGCAGTGCGGACGATGCGGGCAGCTTCCACTGATCAATCTCGATGGCTACACCGCTGGCATGGGCAACATGCCCAAGGTCGGCCAGCAGTCCGTCGGAAACATCGATGCAGGCGTTGGCCAGTGTTCGCAAGGCGATACCACAGGCCAGCCGGGCTTGCGGGCGGTTGAGGCGAACCAGCAATCCGGCATCAGGCGACCCGACCGCACGCTGCAGATGCTCCGACTCAAGCAAATGCAGTGCCGCTGCCGCATCGCCCAATGTGCCACTGACAAACACCCGATCACCAACCTGGGCGCCGGATCGGCGCAGGGCCTGGCCCTTCGGCACGAACCCGTGCACGGTCACGCTGATCGACAAGGGCCCTTGCGTAGTATCGCCACCCACCAATGCCACGTCGTGCACTGAGGCCAGCGCCGAGAAGCCGTCGGCAAGTGCACGCACGAAATCCGCGTCGGCTTTCGGCAAGGTCAAGGCCAGCAGGGCCCAGGCCGGTGTGGCACCCATCGCGGCGAGATCACTCAGGTTCACCGCAAGCGCCTTCCAGCCGATGTCGAATGCGGATGTGTCCACGGGAAAGTGCACGCCCGCGACCAGGGTATCCGTGCAGATGACCAACTCGTTTCCTGGAGGAACCTCAACCAGCGCCGCATCATCGCCGATGCCAAGCACAACGTCGCTGCGCGAACTTGCGCAGCGCTGCCTGATGATATCGATCAGCGAAAACTCACCCATCGGAACCTCCCCAACAGGAGGGAAGGCTATCTTGCACATCCCGGTCAGCAAGGAGCAGCGCGATGGTCCTGCAACACCTGCCTTGCTCCCTCTCGCGCTGGCGGGAAACTGGGGTGAGGGCGGCGCAACACCTGCTTTGCCCCCTCTCCCGCTGGCGGGGGACTGGGGTGTGGGCGGCGCAGCACCTGCTTTGTTCCCTCTCCCGCTGACGGGAGACTGGGGTGAGAGCGGCGCAGCACCTGCTTTGTTCCCGCTCGCGCTGGCGGGAGACTGGGGTGTGGGCGGCGCTGCACCTGCTTTGTTCCCTCTCGCGCTGGCGGGAGACTGGGGTGTGGGCGGCGCTGCACCTGCTTTGTTCCCTCTCGCGCTGGCGG